>Ga0180009_10002425_pt1 | contig 21928 bp, 19 predicted proteins | sample OS_PC_MetaG_FD_123537 | JGI IMG/M metagenome (GOLD analysis project Ga0180009, IMG submission 123537) | Groundwater microbial communities from the Aspo Hard Rock Laboratory (HRL) deep subsurface site, Sweden - OS_PC_MetaG | ecosystem: Environmental > Aquatic > Deep subsurface > Groundwater...
CATCGTATGCTTTAAGCTCTTTGAATGCTTCTTTTATTTGAGAAGAGTCGTCTGTCGGTGCATCTTTCTTAAACGTTTCACCAGTCTTGACCCCACACGCTCGTTCTACCTTTTCCTCTCCCCGTTGCAAAATCAATCTGAGATCCATAGATCTTTGATTTGGATTATCAAAGGGAAAATCAATATAAATTTCCAAAAGCGTTTTCGCAAGGAAGTGTTCTAAGAAGCACAGCAAAGCGTATTTATCCTGATAAGCAAACCCTCTTCGAGTAGCAAATATTGTAGACATCAAATAAAAACAAAAAAACACTCCTTGCGAAGTGTTGCGTGGGCGGGCATTTTACTGTCAGTCCAGGCTCCTGCTTCGCCTGTTTTTTGTTGAGAAAATTGTAGCAGTTTTTGGCATCGATTGCTAGTGCAATAATGGTTTATAAATTTACTTCTGGAGGCTTTGAATGAGTAATTCTTCCAAACCTATCTCTTTCAGTTATTTCTCTCAATTTTCTTGGAGTCGGAAGCTTTATTTTTACAACAAATGGGAATTTATTATGTCGTGTTGTGTTCGTACCACCCCTATGGACAAATTCATAGAAATGATTATAGCATGAGACGTAGCTATGGATATAATGTTTTCATTTACTTACAAAGCGATGAAGTATTGAACTTACTAGCGTTTGATAAGGACTGCCTGTTTCATCAAAAAATGCAAATGGAGTTCTAATATTTTTATAATTTTTAAGCGTTAAGGCCATTCGAAGCTAATTATAGCAGATTGTTTGTTTTAATCTGCCTCTTCTGGTAGTATTCAAGCCAGTTTATATGAAGGAGACTCTTGCGGTTCTACAAGTTACTAGATCACAGTCAAATTCCTTATTCCGAAAACCAATAACGAGAAGAGAATTTTTGTTACTTGGAGGAGGACTCTTGGTATATGGAGCTAGTGAATTTATGGAAAATTACCCAGGGCCAACTTGGCGCGATCTTGATCTGGAAAAAGATATCACCATGAATGGATTTCCGATATACGATCCATATTTGTTCTTTATTAAAGAACAACGGTTAAGATGGAAGCATAGATCCGGAAATACGATCCCTGATATAAATCGAGCATTCTTAGAAAGAACAACTGTGCTTGACATAGACGCAACAAACTTTAAAAAGAAAACCCTAGTACTGCATGGGCTTTACTATGAAAAAAGCTTAGGAAAGCACAAGGCTGCCATAGGAATAGATTTTGGAAGACTTACCATTAATCCTCCAACATTTGAAGAAATAATTAAACATATTAACTCTCTCAATACTAAAGAAAATCCACTGGGAGTTTCTATTCAATTAAAACATGGAGAATTCGAAGAAGAAATTTTGGAAAATATATTAGACATTTTAGATAAATTTAATATTCCCGCCTACTTTATACCAGACACCCACCGTGGTAAATTAGAAGGGGTAATTGAAAAAAGGATAAAGTCCATTTAAAAAATTCCATTGTTTCCACCACTTAATAAAACTTTATTTTAGAAATAAACTAAATGGTTTATTAGAATAGGCAGGTAGCAAAATCCCAAACCTAAACAAATTGCGTTATTGCTAAAATTAAAAATTCAAGATACAAAGAATTACTTACACTTCTTTTACTTTTCCTTAATTTTACGCTTACTATTTGGAATTAATAATAAGCTGTATTTAATTAAAATAGTTATTAAAGAGGAGGTGCAATGAGACAAAAAAGTTTTTTACTTGGAATGGTAGTGGTAGCTTTATTTTTAGGAGGAATTATATACTCCTCGCAAAATACAAAAAGCTCAACTGAGAGTCCAGCTATGACGCAAAGCACAACTACTACTGCAATTGAAAATCCCGAGCAAATGAAAGAAAATGTAAAAACATTTGACGTTTCCGCAATTCCATTCTCTTTTTCTTTAAAAGAAATTAAAGTTAAAAAAGGAGATGTGGTAATAATTAATTTTACTAGTCAGCAGGGGTTTCACGATTGGGTTTTGGATGAATTTAGTGCAAAGACAAATCAACTCCAAACAGGAGAAACTGAAACAATTGAATTTACAGCAGACAAAGTAGGTAGTTTTGAATACTATTGCAGTGTTGGAAATCATGGGGAAATGGGAATGGTTGGAAATCTAATTGTAGAAGAATAAATAGAAAACTATAATCTGAGCTATTGCTGATTGGAATATCCTAGCTCTATGTTGTTTACGTTTAAAAAGATCTGTTTGAGTAAATTATGAAGAGCCATTTGCCTGCTTTCTTCTTTACTATTTCCTCTTTGAGGCTGTGACTCAAGCCATACTCCATTGTGCTGTATTTTTGCAACCATACCATCCCCAGATTGATTAAACTGCGGGCCATTTACTGCAAATTCTCTGCGCAATTGCTCCATAATGCGCTCTGTTCTCCCCTTATATCGGAAAGCCCAATCTATAATTTCCTCTTTTATGTTTTCAAATTGTGGATTATGTCCATTGTTACAAGCAAGTACAGCAAAAGCTGTATCTACAGATATTTCGTCATTTTTTACCTGCTGCAAAATCATATCCAAAGCCTCTGTATTTCCATTTCCCAATATTGCACCTATCCTATCTTTAACAACTCTTGCTACGTCCTCCGATCCTTGATCTCTTGTTTCATTAATATGCTGTACCATCTGTTGTATTTCCGAAGTTGTATAACAAGGTCTTCTGCCAATTATCGAATCAACTAAAAGTCTTTGAACAATTAAATCTGAGTATCTACGAATCGGCGAAGTAAAATGAGTATAAACTTCTAAGGCCAAACCCTTATGCCCAACAAAGCGATCTGAATAACAAGCTCTTTCAGAATTCCCATTACTAGGATTATGATTTCTATAAATTGTAGGAATACCATTGGACGAAAAGAAACCTGCAATTACTTCGTTATTTAAAATCATAAGCTCTCTTACAATTTTATCTGTATTAAAACTGGTAGCAGGGAAAAAATCAAAATACGCTCGTCCACCTTTTGCAGCTCTTCTTTTAGATAGCCCATTAGCTAGCTTGGAAGTTGTTTTTAATTGTGAATGCAATTCGTCTCCACTATCTTCTAAAACACCTCTAGCTGTTTTATGATCGAGCCTTCTTATATTTTCAAAAGCAGTTAAATTAAAATTATAATCTGTTATTGAAAGATCTTTAGATAACGCAATGTAGGTAGTTATTGCTGGTCTTACTGTTCCTTCTATTAAGCTCATTCTATCTTCCGATAAAATTTTTGGAAACATATGATCTGCATAATCCAAAGGATAAAAAGAGGCTCCCCTATTTAACGCTTCTTTATCTAGGGCACTGCCCGGCTCTATAAATGCAGAAACCTGAGCTATGGAAATTCTTACATTGTACCCATTTGCTGATCTTTCTACCCAAATTCCATCATCTAAGTCCTTGGAAGTTGGCCCGTCTATTGTAAAGCCCTGTTCTAAGGGCCTTCCCCTTAAAACTCTTGCTCCTGCCCAAGTATTTTTAGCCTCTTTTAAGACTTCTTGCGGATATCGAGAAGCGCATTCTGCAATAGACATCTATTAGACCTAGAATACAAAAGAAATCTAAACGTTGCAAGATGGAAAATTAATTCTACGCTAGCGATTAATTTGGCAAGGTAAAAATAAACTTTGCTCCTTTATTTTTCTTGCTCTCAACCCATATTTCTCCACCATGTTTTTTTATAATTTCCGTAGAAATATATAACCCTAGTCCAAAGCCGTACTTCTCTTTTCTCTCTTGTGATTTTGGCCTATAAAATCTTCGAAATATTTTTTCTTTTTCTTTTTCTGGAATTCCACTACCGAAATCCTCTACTGAAACACGCATTCCTTCTTTTTCAGGTTCTGTAGTTACCACAATATTAGAGCCCTCAGGAGAATATTTAATAGCATTGTTTATTAAATTTGTAATTACCTGTCTTATTCTTTCTAAGTCTCCCTTGGCTTGCCTATTGGTTTTGATATTTACTTTTATTACGTGGGTTTTAACAATTTGTCTATATTCCGCAACAATTTCATTTATTAAACTTCCCATGTTAAATTTTTTCTTCTTTACTTCGAGTCTTCCCTCTTTTGCCCTATTAACATCTAGTAATTCCGTTACTAATTGATTTAATCTATTTATCTGAGAGAGCATTGAGGCGTTTATTTGTATATTTTGAGAATCGCCCGTTTGCTTTAATCTTTTTTGCATAATCTGGGCAAAAATCTTCATGCCTGTTATTGGTGTACGCAGTTCATGTCCTGCAATTTTTATAAAATCATCCTTTCCTTCTTCTATTTCTTTTCTTTCTGTAATATCCTCACCCGATGAAAGCACGGATACAATCTTTCCTTTTGAATTTTTAATGTAAGAATTATGCCACTCCATTGTTATTGCTCCATTTTTTGCAACAATTTTATTCTCAAATGTTGAAACTGGTTCAATCTCTCCTTTTAGTGTCTTTTCAAAAACTTTTACAACAGCTTTTCTTTCATTTTTTGGAATAAAATGCTCAAACCAATTTTTGCCAATAATTTTTTCTTTTTCATAGCCAAGTATCTTTGCACCCATTTTATTAATAAGCTTAATTCTTTGATTTGTATCTAAAACAACAAAAAACGAATTTGCCAGATCTAAATATTTTTCTACTTTATCTTTTTCTTCTCTAAGTAAATTTTCTTTTTGTCTTAAGTCAAAGAATAAAAGATTATATGGCCTATTAAAGCCAATATCTATAATTGCTAAATAAATAAAATAATAAGCAAACATTTTAAAAGCATGACCAATAAGATCAAGGGTTCCATTTGAATCCGTATATAGAGTAAGTAAGGTATTTGAAGTTATAATTAAAATTATCGAAAAAATAATTGTATTTAAGACATGTTTGTTAAAAAATTGCTTTTTTAATAATAGGAAGTATATTGATAAAAAAAAGATTGCTGAAATTATAAATCCGCTAAAAATTGCAAACTTAGTTAATCCAATTCCTTCCGTGTAAGTACTAGGAAAAATTTGCAACACAAATATTAAGACAATAACAACAAATATAATTAACGAATAAACTAATAAGTAGAATTTTGGATTAAATCTTCGGTTAATAAATAATGGCGCTATTAAAAAAGTAACAGATAATAAATATCTAGATGCAATGGATAGCTGTGCCGTTAAATTCTCAGCATAGCTAGCAAAAACACCCATTCCTTTAAAAGATAAAAGATGAAAAAGATCTAAAGATCCAACGAAAAAATATGCGATACCAAGTAATATGAAGTAATTATTTTTTAATACGTTTCTTGCATTCCAAATAATGCCGAACAAGGAAAAAGCAATAAGTATTCCAAAAAACTCAGCTAGAGTATGAAACAGAAGATAATTGTAAAAGGATATAAATATAAGCCCAAGCACAACTAATCCTACCAATATAAGATTAGAAAAAGAAAAGAAGATTTTTTCCCCAATATTTAAATTCATCTTGGGATTATTCTAAATACACATACATCTTACTATATTTCCCAAGGCTAGTAAAGCATATTTTAAAGAGTTAAATATTTTAAAAAAGGGGTGGTTATAGGATTTTAAGCAAGATTTATTTCCCTAATTACTCCACATGCAGCTCTTGGGCCTCCACTAGCTCCAGATCCATGTTCTCCGCCATGATAGGAATCTTTATGAGCATGAATCATTATAGAAGTTCCTCCATTTTGAAAAATACACAATGGCCCTTTGGAAAGAGTAAATCTAGTAGTAAATGTCTCCATTTGTCCTTCTCCACTTTTATCTACTGCTACATTTGGCAAGTCTCCCATATGGTAAGGATGATTTACATCTGGATCGGAATTTCCAGAAGGTCCTGGATCAAAGTGTCCACCCGCAGATTTAAAATCTGGCGCTTCGCATATTCCCTTTTCGTGTATATGACACCCATATTCCCCGACAATTATTTTGCCTGAGATAATCTTAAATTTTACAGAAACTTTTACAAAGCTAAAAACACCAGTATTATATTCTATAAATTCCGCAGAGCCTGAAATAGTTTTTCCATCTATACTTGCATAGGCTCTATTTACCTCTTTTGCATTTTTAAAAATGTTAATCATATTTCTATTTAATATTCTTAATGTTTGCAGTAAGAAGAAATATAAAACAATGTAAGAACAGAGAAAGAATGTATAATGCAAATATGAAACTTAAGAAATCGTCTTTTTATGTAGTATTTATTCAAACGGTAACCTTACTTTATCTCGTGCTTTCGGGTCCTGTTTTTCCCACAAATCTTATTTCTTTTATGCTTTCTATCCTAAGCGTAATTATTTTTATTCTTAGCTTTAAGGAACTTAGTAAAAGTAAAATAGGCATTGTTCCAGAAGTAAAAAAAGGGGCAGTTTTAATTAATAGTGGAATTTATAAATTGGTTAGACATCCAATCTATCTTGCACTAATTCTATTTTCCACTTCCTTAGTAATTAATTTTTCTACAAGCATAAGGCTTATTGTTTTTATTCTTTTTCTAGTTAACTTAATTATAAAAATCAAAATAGAAGAGGGTTATTTAGCTAAAGCTTTCCCTAAATATATAAAATATAAGCAAAAATCCAACGCCTTAATTCCTAAAGTTTATTAAAATTTATATTTCTATATTCCAGTTGATTCATTAAGAATCAACTGGAAGTCCTTTAAGGAAATATTAAGTTCCTTTGCAACCAGCCAAAACTCACAAGACCATAGTGTTACTTTTTTTATCTTAGAAGGAATTATTTTTTTATTAATAGTTGTAACTAACTCCGAAACAGTTTTTTCTACAAGAAAAGGATCTTCTTTAATCATTTTAAACCACGATTTTCCACTTCCCCAAGGCTGAGCCTCAACTTCGCTGAAGACAATCCCTGCAGAAGATATATTATTTTTTAATTTGGTAAGTGAACTTGCATAAGAAATAAATTTTCTTGCAAGTTTAATAATTGGAGATTTTTCCCAAGTTTCTTGCGAGGGATATATATCCAAACCAACTACTCCTTGCTTGCCTAAAATTGAAAGAAGAATGGCAAACGTTTTATTAATTTTTCCCTTGCTTAGTGGATCTATGTTTGTGTTTAAAATAATTTGTTTTTTGGTAAGTTTTTTAATTAATTTGGTTGCATTTAACATAAATTCTTCAGAAACACCCATTTTGAAATTTCTTCTTTCTTCAACTTTATTAAAATCTGGCCATTCATTTCCCAAGTAAAATTCATTTATTCTCTTGTCTTTACCGTATCTTTTTAATTGCTTTTCTAAAAAACTTAGTGAATACTTTTTAAGTTCATCCACATCATCAATGTATATGTTTTCGCTATTGATAAACCTTAGCAAATCCTGCGGCAAATAAATTCCCGGATAGTGAGGATATTGAAATGGGCCAAGGCAAAAATCTATTTCTATCTTTTCCTCTTTGCAATATTTTAAAATAATATCAACAGGTTTCCAATTAAATACTTTACCGTCTTTTGTTAATTCTGTAGGATAAATAATAAGCCTGATCCCTTTTATACCCCATTTTTTTAGCTGCTTTAAAGAATCCCTAATAACTTTAGGCTCTTTTATCCAATCATAGGAAGGGTTTTCGCCTTTAGTTTTTGCAAATGTTAATTCCCAGTATAATTTCTTAGGGCAAAAATTAATCCAAAATTCCATAAATTAAAAAGAGGAATGAAATAGATAAATTGTGAGCCCAGGAGGATTCGAACCTCCAACAAATACCTTAAGAGGGTACTGCTCTACCGTTGAGCTATGGGCCCCAATGCGCGCCTGAAGGGAGTCGAACCCCCAACCCCTTCGTCCGAAGCGAAGTGCTCTATCCATTGAGCTACAGGCGCATCGGTTAAATTTTACCAGAGCTAGCCTTTGAATTCAATTAAATCTTGACTTTTATGCTTACTAGAAGTAATATCTCCATATATATATGCCTCCAGAAGTACACAGGGAAGGAGTACCAGAAGCTACTAAGCTAGTCACAAAGGTATTCGTGGAAGCAGAAGAAAAAATATTACTTGATGGGCGCCTACTATTGGGGGGTAAAATGCCCTTGGGTAGAAGGCACAAGCTAATGAATGCAGCAAGAGACATCAAGGGAATTGGTGGTTCGACTTTTTTAACTAGAACTTGGGGAAAAACAAAGACAATCGATGGTTCTGTGTATTCTCTTATAAATAGAAAACTAGGGCGTACATATATAGACCCAATCGAAGTATTCACGATAGGTGAATACGAAGAGAAAGTTTCTGAAATTAGAAGCAAATTCTTTAAAGAAAATGGTCTTTTTCAAATGATATTGAAAAAAATCAAAAAAAATAGAGAATTAGAAGACTTAGAGGATCATGCAGGTAATTTAAATTGGCTAAAAGATGACATTGGCCTAAAGACTGAAGATAGAGCTCTTATAGACCTGAAAAGAACAATGTGGCCGATGTACAAAGGAGACAATATAATCTTTACTTCCGAAGAATCAAGGCACGGTTGCGTAAGAAGCTCTGGAAGCTACTCAAGAAGCCCTGCAAAAAACAGTTCGGTGTAGTTTTGTTAAACCTCTTTTTTTAATTTCATCTCTGTGTAGCTTTGTTCCGTATCCTTTATTTTTATCCCAACAGTATTCGGGGTATTTTTTGCCAAAGTTTTGCATAAGATTGTCTCTGTAAACCTTTGCAATAATTGAAGCTGCAGCAATAGATAAACTTTTCTGATCCCCCTTAACAATTGCTTTCTGATTCTTAAGTCCAATTCCCATTACATGCTTAATTTCAAATCCATCTATCAGAAGAAAAAGTTTTTCTTCCGTAATTCCTAATTTACTTTTAATTCGTAAGCCGTAAATCTTAACTCGTAAATCTTTAACTGCTTTTCTAAAAGCAACTTCCGTTGCTTTTCCAATTCCAACTTTATTTATTACTGGTACTCCAACAGTTGCAACAGTCCAATAATCTGCTTGCTCTTTGATTAATTCTGAAAGTTCTTCTCTTTTTTCCTGTTTTAATCGTTTTGAATCATCTATTTGGCCTAATAGCTCCTTACTGCATTTTTTCTTTGAAAGCACTACTGCTCCTACTACAACCGGTCCTGCAAAGGAACCTCTGCCCACTTCATCTGCTCCTATAATATACTTGATTCCTTGTTTCCAAAGCTTTTGTTCTTCAATAAAAGTGGGTCTAGAGGAGCTCTTCTTGTTCAATTTTTTCTCCCGATTCTATTTGTGAAGGTTCCATGCTTTTTGGTGGAGTTAATGCAGCACCGGTTACCCCTTGAAGCTCTCCAAACATTTGCGACATACTTCTATCCAATCTATTGATTTGCACTTCTCTTTTTTTCCAAACTCGCTCCATTACCCTTTTTTCGCTATCCAAATCCTCTTTTAAGGATTTAACGCTTTCAAAATGCGCCTCTATTTTATGCCTAAAGGCCTCGCTTATTATATAATCGTAAATTTCCTGCAAGTTTTCGTCTTCATGCGCTGCTGCAGATTTTGCAATAGCAGTTTGCATAAGCCCGTACCTTAAAACATTTGCCAAAATTAAAGCATAGTCAAAACCGCAAATCCAAACTCCGGATTCTCTTCCGTAATATTTAATTCCATCCGGCAAAACTCCTGTAACCAAAATGGATTCACTTGCATTTATTTTCCTTGCATCTTCCCGTAATTTTGGCAACCAACTCTTACTAAAAGCTTTTGTGCTTTTAATTTCCCAAATAATAGACCCTGCTTCCTGTTCATGCTTGTTTTTAACTTTTTGCCAAATATCAGCACCCTCTACTCCCTTTGGAACAGGCAAGAAGTCATCATAGACAAAAGTCTCTTTTAATTTCTTTTCTAAATCCAATTCTAGGATTTCTCCTTGTAGTTGTTGCGATCCCTGTCTTGTTTTTCTTTGAGCATCTTCTAGGGCTTTTTGAGTATCATTAAGTTTTTTTTCTAACTCTAATTCCCTAAGTCTTGCTTTTTCAGAAATTGTTTTAGAATTTTCTTCTATTTGAGCATTTATTTTTTTCTCGTTTTCTAATTCTTTTTTTTCAAACTCTCCCCTTAAACCTCTAATTGATTTTGTAAGCTCTAATAATTGCGACTGAAGTTCTTTGTTGCGTTTTTTTGTTTCTTCAAGTTCGCTAGCTGAATCTTTAAGTTTTAAGTCCAAATCTTCTTTTACTCTTTTTTCTGCTTTTTCTTCTATTTCCTTTTTAAATTTCTCAAGTTGGATTTTGTGCTTTTCTTCTTCGGAGCTGCGCACCGATTCTTCTATTTGGTGCTTTATTGCATCGGCGATTTCGACATGCTTTCCACAATGAGGACAAACAACATGATTCATACAAAATATAATAGGTTAAATTTTATTTGATTGCAATAAATTTGACAGACACTATTTTTACTTGCTACGATCAAATTAGTGAAAGGCTTACTTCGAAATACCATCATTAACGCCCTTTCTATTTATTTTATGGGTCTTTTAATAGAAGGTGTAAGAGTAGATGGAGGAGTTTTAACTTATCTTCTTGGAGGATTCTCGCTCTCTCTTTTATTTATGTTTGTAAAACCAATATTAAACATTTTCTCTCTTCCTCTAAATATTCTTACTTTAGGTACATTTTCTACAATCGCAAACGCCTTAATTTTTTATCTTCTAACAGTATTTGTGCAAAACATTAAAATAACAGAATTCACCTTTAATGGTGCTTCTGGTGCTGGATTTACTATTCCCCAGGTTCACATTAATGTTTTCTTTGCATTTATAGTCGCTGCTATTTTTCAGTCTATAAGTGTTAACTTTTTTCGCTGGTTAACCCACAAATAGTTGAAAAAATTATAATAAACAGCTATAATTTCAATCATGATTTTGTATATCGTAGAAGCCATCATTGCTCTCCTTTTAGTAGGCGCCATCTTGCTTCAATCGCAAGGAGGTGGATTATCTTCAACGTTTGGAGGAAGCGGTGGGGTTTACAGAAGCAAAAGAAATATAGAAAAACTCCTAATGTGGGCTACTGTTTTCCTAGCAATCATATTCGCTATTGTATCCATACTGCTTTTAATCCGCGGTTAAAAAGATTTTATGATATTAATTAAAAGACGAAGGCTAATTAGCTGGTTGTTTAAGGCCTATATCAAAAAATGGGGGAAACAAGCTATTTTTTTCTTTGTACTTGGTCTTATTGTTTTTTATCTACTCCTTACGGGATCTAAACTTATTATAGATAAGATTCCTTTCTTAGAGCAGGAGAGAATTGGTATTACTGGTCTTTACACTGCAGATAACCTTCCAGGCATTGTTATTTCTAAAATGTCAGAAGGGCTTACTAAGATTTCCGAAAACGGATTACCTATCCCTGGTGCAGCAAAAAAATGGGAAATAAAAGATAACGGCAAAACATACATATTTTACTTAGCAGATAAAAAATTTAACGATGGAACAAGAGTAACTTCAAAACAAATAAACTATAATTTTCTAGACGTTGAGGTCGAAAGACCAAATGACCTAACTATAATTTTTAAATTAAAAGAAACTTATGCTCCTTTTTTAATTACAACTTCACGTCCTATTTTTAAAAACGGATATATTGGGATTAGCGAATTCAAAGTTAAGTCTTTAAACCTAAATGGAACTTTCGTAGATACAATTACTCTAGTTTCTACAAAAAATAAGTATAAAACCATCCATTACCAAGTTTATCCAACCGAAGAATCGCTTAGAACTGCCTTTGTTCTTGGAGAAGTATCAAGAGCCATTGGGGTTTACAACACTACTTTTAAAAATAAAGAGTTAAAAAACTTTAAAAATACAGAAATTAAAAAACAAATTGATTTTTCAAAATTGGTAACTATTTTCTACAACACAAAGGATCCTGTGCTTTCAGAAAAAAAATTAAGAACAGGGCTTTCCTATGCTATTCCTGATGATTTTCCTGAAGGATTAAGAAACTCTACTCCTTTTTCGCCTTACTCATGGGCAAGCTCAACACTAACAAGCTTTGTCCAGGATTTACCCCACGCTGAATCATTAATCTTAAGTACTCAATCTGCAACAGGATCCGGGGAGTTAAGCTTTACTTTAAAAACTCTTCCAAAATATGAAAACCTAGCCAAGAAAATTCAAAGTACCTGGAAAAAAATTGATATAAATATAGAAATAGAAAAGGTAGAATCTAGACCAAATGACTTCCAAATTTACTTAGGAGACTTTAACTTACCAAAAGACCCAGACCAATATTCCCTGTGGCATTCAGAACAAGTAAACAACATAAGCAATTATAAAAGCCTTAGAATCGACAAGCTTCTCGAAGATGGAAGAAAAAATGTTCAAATCGAAAAAAGGCAAAAGATATATTCGGATTTACAAAAATATTTATTAGACGACTCCCCTGCTACATTTATCTACTTCCCCTACACCTACGATTTAATTAGAAAATAATATTAAGAAAAGATAGTCTTACTTCTTAATTTTTTGTGATAGTTAACGGCAAATCTATGGGCCTCGTCCCTAATCCTCATTACAAGATGTAATAAAACAGAATCTTTAGAAACGCTAATTGTATCAAAGTTTTCTGTAATTATTGTCTCCTCTCTTTTTGTGAGGCCTATTACTGAAATCTCTTCATTTTTATTTTTTAAGGCTTTTTTGGCAGCAGAAATTTGACCTTTCCCACCATCTACAACAATAAGATCTGCTCTAGGCCATTCTTTATGATTTAGCCTTCTTTCTATTATTTGCTGCATCGCAGAAACATCATTTAATTTTTCATTACTTATTAGATTCAGTTTAAATTTTCTATATAAGGATTTTTCCGATTCTCCATTTATAAAAACTACCATAGACCCAACAGCAATTTTTCCGGAAATACTAGATACATCAAAGCATTCTATTTTATTTAATTTCTTAATTTTGTAATTTTTGTCATTTAATATCTCAGCAAGCATGTCAAGCTCTTGCTTTCTGCGATCCTCTCTTAAGTTTGGATTTAAATCGTATTCAAAGGGTTTATAGCTAGGACTTGTTATGATTTTAATTGCATTAATTCTTTTTTGAATTTTTTCGGCAATTTCGTATTCTTCATTTGCGCTTGCTTTGTTTCTTTGAATCATAAGATCTTTAAGAACTTTTTTTGTCTCCCCTTTTAAGAAATAAATTATGTGTTTTATGTTGTTCTTGTAATCTGCATCACCAAAAACTTCTGGACAAGGACATAAACCAAGATGGTAATAAAGACAGGTTTTTTTTGGATGGTTTAAGACAGATTGGTAAGGAAAAACTTTTCTTATTGTTTTTAAAACTAGCCTCATCGCTCCTGTATGGGGAAAAGGACCAAAATAAAGAGATTTCTTATCATCTACTTTTCTTGCAGTTAAGATTTTAGGATACTTATCTTTAATTGTTATTCTAATAAGTGGATATGCCTTGCCATTGATTAATTTAATATTATATTTTGGTTTATACTTTTTTATTAAATAAGCCTCGACTAATAACGACTCAATCTCCGAATCCAATTCTACTGTTTTAATTTTAGAAATTTCAGATACTAAGATTGCAGTTTTTGGACTAAGCTTGCCAGAGGAAAAATAAGAGGCGACTCTAGTTTTTAAATTCTTTGCCTTCCCCACGTAAATAACTATCCCCTTTTTGTTTAAAAATAAATAAACTCCGGGATTTGAAGACAATAAGCGATAAGATAACGATGAAACTTGCAACTATGCCACCTCCTATGGCAAAATAACGATCAAGAAAAATCGGGGCAATGATAACTTTTTTTGTAGCCTCGAAACTTCCAACTCGTATTTTAATATTACCCTCCTTATTTGTCAAAATACTTGATTTTTCAAACTCAACTGGAATCTCTAAATGTCCAAACGGAGGAATGCTGTCTATTAAAAGAGAAGGGTTTGTTATTTTTAAAATTGTGGAATCTATAACCATGCTTTGCTTTTTTAATTCGGCTCCACCATTATTCTTAACCCTAATAACAGTTTTAACAGGAAGCCAAGAAACTATTTTTTGCGAAACAGAGCTTTCTATATCTAAATTAATGTTGGATTTAAATATTTCTGCAGGCACTACCGAAACATTTTTAGACTTTTCGGAAGATGAAAATTTATACCCACCAGCAGGAATAGGATAGCTACTGTCTCTACCTTTAATAACAAATACAAAATGATCAAAATCAAATGTATCAAAAAAATCAATTCCTCCTGTGGTATTTCCCCAAGTTGGATCTACCATTATCCAAGTTCTTCTAACGTCGTCATAATATTCTGGCCATGCATGAAGAATATCCTCTTCTACTAACAAGGGCCTTTCCTCTTGATTTTCTGTGTTTGCAAATCCATTTAGCTCCCTGGCAGGTATTCCTGCCGATCGAGCTATGGCAATAAATAGATCAGTAAATTCCAAACAAACTGCAGACTCAGGCAATCTTAATGACTCAACAGCTCCTAGTCTTAATTTTTTTGCAGCAACTCTGGAAAAATCATAACTTAGAGTAGCAACTACATAGTCATAAATTGCTCTTGGCGTTTTTAAATCTTTAGCAAGTTGTTTAATTTTTGAATTATTTACTTCCCAAAACTCATCCACTTTTAAGTATTCTACTCTGTCTTGATTGCTTAGATTTTGCTGTTTTGGATTAATAGATATTTTAGACTTTCCAGTAACCGTAACTTGCTTTTTTTCGGAGGGATAAAGCTTATATTCCGCAAGCCAATTTCCATCTTTATCCGTTATTACATTTGTGGGTTTTGGATTAATAGAATCAATAATTACGTCTTGATAGTTAGTGTTGGGTGGAAGAGCAATTTCGGTTTTTACAGGAAAGAGATTTTTATTTAAAATGTTATATCTAAGAGTAAAATTATAAATTTGAAACTCTCCAAAAGCTATAGAAATTCCACCTTCTCCAAGCTGATTTCTATTAAAAGTTATTTTATTGCCAGTTTCCTTTGCCAAAACAGCAGGCTTAATAAATGTAGGCTTACCAATATACTCCGGATAGATTACATTAACAGTGAAAGAGGAAAAATTTTGATTGGTAACTCCTGGAATATTTACTTCCCAGATATTTCCCGTTTTTCTTGCAACTTCATCTGTATCAAATGTAATTGTAAAATCCAGCTTATTATCAATGCCAACGACTTTCTTGTTAAAATTAAGCTCTATTTCTGTCCCCTTATCTAATTTGTTAATTTTTGGATTTAGTTTTCCTTCTGCATCTGACGCGTAAAGATTATTTATATTAGAAAATCCAAACTGAATTTTATAAGAAGACGCATAGTATTGCGTTGTATTATTTTTTAAAGAAACGTTAACTATTACATGAGTACTAACTGTATCTTTTATTTCGTAATTTACAACATAATCCGTTGTAAAAGTTTCTGCGGCAAATACCGAGCTTGTAAAAAATAGAAATACTATTAAAAAATTAATTATTAAGAAAAGTTTCTTCATTTAAATAATTTTTTTAAAAATCGCCCAGTATGAGATCTGTTGCTTTTAATGATTTCTTCTGGACTACCACAGACAACAACCTCTCCACCCTTCTCTCCACCTTCGGGTCCTAAGTCTATTATATAGTCTGCGTTCTTAATAATGTCTAGGTTATGTTCGATTACGATTACAGAATTGCCCTGATCTACTAATCTTCTAAGCACTGAGAGTAGTTTTTCCAAATCCGCAAAGTGAAGACCTGTCGTTGGTTCGTCCAATAAGTAAAGTGAACTAGAACCTTTTTTAGATAGCTCTGATGCCAATTTTACTCTTTGGGCTTCCCCACCGGATAAAGTAGGTGCAGGTTGCCCTAATTTAATATAAGAAAGTCCTACATCATTTAATGTTTGAAGCTTATGGGAAAGCCCAGGGACAAATTCAAAAAATTTAAGTGCTTCCGATACAGTCATAAACAAAACATCTGCAATATTTTTTCCGTTAAAAAACACGTCTAAAGTTTCCCTGCTGTATGCTTTTCCACTACAAACCTCGCAAGTTACATAAACATCTGGCAAGAATTGCATTTCTATTTTAAGCCTTCCTTCTCCCTGGCAAGCCTCGCATCTTCCTCCCTTTACATTAAAAGAGAATCTTCCTGGTCCATATCCTTTAATCTTTGCCTCCTTTGTTTTTGCAAAAATATCGCGGATATATCCAAATGCACCAGTATAAGTAGCGGGGTTACTTCTAGGCGTTCTACCAATTGGAGATTGATCTATCATGTACACATTTTTAATATTTTCATAACCCTCCAGTGCCCTAAAATTTCCTGGTTTTTCTCTATGGAAAGGATTACTAGCCTGCATTAAGCCGTGATAAAGAATGTCATTAATTAATGTTGATTTTCCACTGCCAGATACCCCCGTTACAACAATAAGTCTATTAAGAGGAAAATCTACATCTATGTTTTTTAAATTATGCTCTTTTGCACTTAATATTCTTAATGTTTTATTGTAATTATTCTTAGCATCTTTATTTAAAAATTTAATTGTCTTTCTTTTCGATAAATACATTCCTGTTAATGATTTTTTGTCTTTTTTAATTTCTTCAAAAGTTCCTTTAAATACTATCTCTCCTCCATTTTCTCCAGCCCCTGGTCCAAAATCTATAATATAATCCGAGTTTTGCATTGTTTCTTCATCGTGCTCTACAACTAACACTGTATTCCCTAAGTCTCTAAGTTTCTTAAGTGTTTCTATTAGCTTTTTATTATCTCTTTGATGAAGTCCAATCGAAGGTTCATCTAATACGTAAAGAACTCCTGTTAATCCGCTTCCTATTTGAGAAGCAAGCCTTATTCTTTGCCCCTCTCCTCCTGCTAGGGTATTTGCTCCTCTTGCCAATGTTAAATAATCAAGACCAACGTTTATTAAAAAAGAAAGTCTTTCTCTAATCTCTTTTATTATTAATTTGCTTATTTGTTGCTCCCTATGTGATATTTTTGCATAAAGAGAATCTATAAAATTAAATGTCTCTCCTATTGATGTTTCCGAAATATCGACAATGCTTTTCCCATTTATTGTTATAGAAAGTGCTTGCTTTTGCAATCTTCCACCGTTGCATTCAGGGCAAGTTTCGCGCCTCATAAATTTCTCTATCTGGCTTTTTAAAAAAACCGAGTCCGAAGACTGTTGTTTGTCTAAAAGCTCGTTAACTATCCCCCTAAATGATTCGCTTATGCCAGTCATTCTTCCCCATCTGTTTTCTCCTTCTACTAAGTATTTTTTATCTCCTGTTCCTTTAAGTAAAAGGTCTTTTTTCTCCTCACTTACTCCACTTAATCTTTCCCTAAGGGGGATGTCATTTTCGCTACAAAAAACTTTAAATGTTCTGGAAAACCACGTGTCTTGTGAGGTGATGTTTATAAAGGGAAGAATTCCTCCTTCTGATATGGAAAGATTGTTGTTAAACACCAAATCTTTATCGATAGTTAAAATTGTCCCAAGTCCCGTGCAGGTCGGACAAGCGCCATGAGGAGTATTAAAAGAAAACATTCTTGGCTCTATTTCAGATATAAAAATATTACAAACCGGGCATGCAAATTTCTCCGAAAAAAACTGGTCCTCCATTTTTTTTGGTTTTTCCGGAATAGTAAATCCTGCATCTTTGATTATGCTAATTATTAATTCTCCGTTTGCCAACTTTAACCCCTGTTCTACGTCCGATATTATTCTTGCTCTATCTGTGTCTTTAGAAAACACAACTTGATCGATTATTGCCTCTATTGTGTGCCTATTTGTCTTAATGAGTATAAAATCCTCTTTTAGTGAATATACCTGCCCATCTATTCTTACTTTTTTGTATCCCATCTTTTTTAAATCTACAAAAAGCTCACTGTATTTTCCTTTTCTATCCTTAACAATTGGCGAAAGAATTAACATTTTTAAGTTTTTAGTGGCTGATTTTTTAAATATTTCAAAAATGGAATTTGTAATTTGCTCTTTGCTCATATGGGAAATTTCCCGTCCGCAACTTTGACAATGTGGATGCCCAATTCTGGCAAATAACAGCCTCATATAATCGTAAATTTCTGTTACTGTGCCAACTGTGCTTCTTGGATTATGAGAGGTGGATTTCTGATCTATGGAAATTGCAGGAGAAAGACCTTCTATTAAATCTATATCTGGCTTTTTCATTACGCCCAAAAATTGCCTAGCATAAGAAGAAAGGCTTTCCACGTATCTTCTTTGCCCTTCTGCGTAAATTGTGTCAAACACTAAAGAGGATTTACCGCTTCCGGAAAGTCCTGTAAATACCACCAATTTATTCTTGGGAATTTCTAAGTCTATGTTTTTTAAATTGTGCTCTCGTGCACCTTTGATTATTATTTTATCCATGGAGCAATCTATTATTATAGTGGAAATCCGAAGCTAAAACAAGTTAACCATTACCATTTATAAAGGAATTGTCAAACAGGCTGGAGACTGACTGCCTAGACTGTATCCTACAAATAACATCTGCCAAAAGACCTGCTATTGATACAACTTTAATTTTGGGATTTTCTAAAACCTCAGGCGGTTGCTCTACAGTATTAGTTATATAAAGTCGATCAATCGGAGATCTGTCTAAATTTTCCAAACCAAATGGTGTGATTACACCATGGCTTACAGCAGCAATTATTCTATTTGCGTCTTGACCTTTTAATTCTCTTGCAACGTCACAAAGCGTCTTTCCGGAATTAATAATATCATCTACTAATAACGCATCTTTTCCATAAACATCTCCTAATAGCCCAAGTGAGGTGGTTTTTCCTGTTTCCGGATCTCTAGTTTTATTTGCCACAACTAACGACGCCGTTAAATCAAATAACCCGCCTAACCTTTCTTCGTAGTATTTTGCTCTTTTTGCTGCACCTGCATCTGGAGCAACAACCACAACTTCATTTTTAAATTCTTCTCTTAACTCTGGAATTAAAACTCCTGCAGCCTGAAGATTATCCCATGATCCTTTTTTAAAAGTGCCAATAACTGCCTCTGCATGAAGATCAACTGTGATTATTCTTCTTGCCCCCAATTCCCTAAAAGTTGACGCAACCACTGCTGCACTAATTGGCTCCCTGGGACGAGACATTCTATCTTGCCTTTGGTATGGAAAATAAGGAACAACCACTGTAATTTTATCGGCAGAGGATCTTGCTGCAGCGTCTATCATGAAGTTTATCTCGGCAACTGCGTCATTAGGACTTGGCTGGCCAGAACAAACAATATATACATCCTGCTCTCTTACATTATTAGGAAACTGCACTCGTGTTTCTCCGTCTGGAAAGGTAGAGCAAACTTCCGGTATTCTCCCTAAAAGCTCAATTTCTAATTCTCTAATTAAGCTACTACTACCACTACCTGCAATTACGGCAAAGTCCTTACAATGATCTCCTCTAAGAGAGCATGTTGTTGTTTCTTTTGGAGTTTTACAAATATCTTGGTTATAGGGACAAATTCCAAATCGTCTTTCGGGTCTTTCCATTTATGCTTTAGGCAGCAATTACAATTTAAAAGAATAACGCTTATAAATCAAGAGGCAAAATATTAACCTTGTAATATTTATAGGTTTAATGCTGAGGCTAAGATAATTTGAGGGTTGGACAGCACATGTTACACTTTGCTCCGCAGCATATCGCCGGGACTCAAGGCTTGAATTGAGATTATATTTAATATTATGATGCTAGGACAGATTTATTAAGAATTCTTTTTCCAGCAATTAAACGGAATACCACTCTTAGGTTATATATTACGAGCAGAATAAGAAATACAATCATTACCTGATTAAATATTGCACCAAGTGCTAGAATCAATAACCTAAAATCTCGTCCTATACTAGCGTATATTGGCCATTTTATTTTTAGCCTATGTCCAGTCTCGACTCGAAAAACATTAGGCATATACCCATCAAGCCCCAGGCCAAGCATAAGAAAAATAGCAACTGGCAAAATTGTTGCATCATTTGTAACTTTTAAATATCCGACTGCCATTCCCGCAATCGCTGTAGCATCAATGTATTTATCTAGGTTCCGATCCAAAAACCCTCCAAACTCTGATCTTACAAGTTTTAAGCGAGCAACCTCCCCATCGCAACCATCAGCTATCGACATAAACTGAATTAGCAATCCCCCAATTATTAGCCACGGGTATGTCCCTTGGGCAAGGAAAATAAATGCAAGTGGTGCGAATAAAAGAATAATAAATGAGATCATATTAGGAGTAATTGGCATCTTAATCAGTAGCCTTGTGATACTCGTTGAGAATTTTCTATTAATCGTTTTTGAGATAATGCCGTCTTTGTTTTTTGTTAGGCTTTTAAGGAGTCCCTTCTTTGCAAATTTAATATCCTCATATGTGTCACAATCTGCCCAGAAATTACCCTTGATATCGTAAGCCTTTAGATTGTTGTTGCTTACATAATGCTTAATTCCATCTGTTAGGGAATTTTTACCGACTTTAGTTGTTTTATCAAGATAATTAAAGATTTGAGGAGTGCATACAAACATACCAGTATCATATGCATTATATTCTTCAATGTTTTTTCCAATCCTTACAACTCTCCCATTTTTTACCATTGCTTTTGTAGTATCTTCAATATCTAGTGCAGACTTAAGATTCTTGTCTATCGCAAGGACACATTCGTCTCTTTTTATTTTTACCCTTTTAATGCCTCGCAAAGTACCAGAGTTAAAAACATGATCGCTCATTAGCAACGCAAACCTTTCTTCATTCTGGAAAAAGTCTTTAGCTAACAAAACGGAGATTCCATTTGATTTTTCCCATTTTTTGTTTTCTATGTATTCAACAGAGACTCCATATCTTTGTCCATTACCAATCTGTTTTTTAATACCATCTCCTTTATATCCAACTACTATTAAAAACTCCAAAATTCCAGCCTCCTTGCTCGCAAGAACTACTCTTTCGATAATTTTAAGGCTCAATAATTCCATAAGAGATTTATGTCGCCCACAAATAACAGGCTGCATTCTTGTGCCATCGCCTGCTGCTATAATTAATGCTTTCATAATAATTGTATATTTAGGCCTATATTTTAACCATGTTAAGATCTTTTACCAGTCTAAGTGCTTATCTTAAAAGAAATTGTAATTAATGAGACTTTTTGAAGTTATCCCTATCTAGTAAATGTTAACCTATTCCATATGGCCTAAAGTAATTGTATTATACCAGATTCAACTTACATATATTGGACTTATTTAATATTCAACTAATTAATCGCTTGTTTATTAATAAAAATCTTCAATGCTGCTTTATGGGATAGATGACATTAGAACCTGTTTAAGGATTTACCATGGGTAGTTTTGGTCGCAATGTGTTTTCTATTCGTCTTCGAATACGCCAATTAGGTTTTTTAACATATTCCCTATTTACCCATGTATGGGCACGAACAACTTCTTCTCCATTAAATACTATCTCTGTATGAGTAGGTCGGTCTTTATTAACACAACTTTCTCCTACTATCAGCTCTCCTCTGTATCTCTTAACCCACGTATGCGTGTATGGCTCCTCATCAAAGGCAGTTTCATGTTCTAGCCTAACGTTACCGGGTTCCCAAACTATTTTCCAAAACCCTTCTAATCCTTTAGGTGAGTCTATGCCATGCTTTGGTGTATATGTAGGAACCAGAGGCACAATTTCTTGGATTGCAGCTTCGGCTGTTCTTCTTATCAACCTATATTTAAACGCCTCTAGTGCTCTGGATTCTCTAAATAAACTTTCTACTGACATAGGATAAAAAAAGCATACTAAATAAAAAGAGACCTGTCAAAAACTATAAGTGATGATTCCTAATAAACGAAGAGCTCATTCTGAGGCTAAAATAAAGTGTGAGCCGGACAGGATTCGAACCTGTGACCAAGAGCTTAAAAGGCTCCTGCTCTACCGCTGAGCTACCGGCCCATTGTTAGTTAGGCAACAAGTATTATACAAAAAACAAGGAAGATTTAAA
>Ga0180009_10002426_pt1 | contig 21927 bp, 19 predicted proteins | sample OS_PC_MetaG_FD_123537 | JGI IMG/M metagenome (GOLD analysis project Ga0180009, IMG submission 123537) | Groundwater microbial communities from the Aspo Hard Rock Laboratory (HRL) deep subsurface site, Sweden - OS_PC_MetaG | ecosystem: Environmental > Aquatic > Deep subsurface > Groundwater...
AAAACTAATCATCCTACCCGGTTGGGGAGGTACATCTGAAACCTGGGCTGACTTTGTAGAAATAGCAAAGCATGATTTTGATGTACAAGTAATAAATTTACCTTGTTTTGGCGATGAGCCTTGTCCTGATACTGTTTGGGGGGTAGAGGAATATTCGGAGTTTGTAAAAAAACAAATTATCAAATTATCTAATTATCAAATTATCCTCTTGGGTCACAGCTTCGGTGGACAAGTCGCATCATACTTAGTTGCTAATAATCCAGACATAGCAAATAAGCTAATATTAAGCGGTCCGGCAATATTCAGACCAAAGAAAAAATTACGCAGAATAATTATTGGCGGGATTGCTAAGGCGGGAAAATTAATCTTTAGATTACCGGTTTTAGAAAAATTTGATGTAGAAATGGAAAAATTATTCAGACAAGCCACTGGTACGCAAGATTATGGAAACTCTGACGGTATCAAACGCGATATATTTACAAAAGTTATTCGTGAAGATCTAACTGAAGTTGTAAAAAAAATAAAAACACCAACACTGATTATTTGGGGCACAAAAGACACTTATGTTCCAATAAAAAATGCTTACAAACTAAGCAAACTAATTGCAAATTCTAAATTAGAAATAATAAAAGACGGTAAACATGGTTTACATATTCAACAACCTGAGAATTTACTAAAAATAATTAAAAACTTTATAAAATCCGCATAATCAGCGTCATCCGCATATAATCCGCGTCATCTGTGTCATAATTATGATCTCACCAATCAACCTAATAATATTAATCCTCTGGCTCATTAGTGCAATTGTAGATTATGCTAATTTTTGTTATCTATGGCAGTTAAAAGAGTATCGCTGGGATAGATTCCGTGATTTTCTATCCACGCAACAAGGTCGAGATTATTGGCTTAGATACCAAACACTTTGGCGTTCAGTGGTTGCTATTTTTCTATTTTTTTGGCCTATCAATGATGCCCTGACCATTAAAACGGCCATTGTCACTATTTTTTTATTGGATTTTTTATTGGCTATTTACAAATTGAAGAGGAAAAAGTTAAGGCGTCCAGTACCAACCAAAAAAGCTATAATAATAATCATCACTTCTATTTTATTAGAAGGCGGATTATTTTTAATGAATAGAGACTGGGCTTTATTTTTCTTGCTTATGATTGTGCGCTTTTTTATAATTACCTTTGTAATCTGGCTTTTGAACAAACCAACAACTTACACAAAAAAATACTTAATAAAAAGAGCGACTAAAAAAATAGCTAAGTATAATAATTTGATTGTCATAGGAGTCACAGGTAGTTATGCCAAAAGCACTGTAAAAAAATTCTTAAATGAAATACTTTCAACAAAATTTAAAGCTATCTGTACACCAAAAAATATTAATACTGAAATTGGAATTGCTCATTTTATTCTAAAAAATAATTTTGAAGATAAAAAAATATTTGTAGTAGAGATGGGGGCCTATAAAATAGGAGAGATAAAACTAATTTGCGACATGGTAAAGCCCAAAATAGGCATCTTGACTGCTATAAATGAACAGCATTTATCATTATTCGGTGGTATAAAAAATACTCAAAAAGCCAAATATGAACTTTTAAGATCTCTTCCAAAAAATGGGATGGCTGTCACCAACGTTGATAATCCTTACTGTACTGAATTTTTATCTGAACTAATTTGTCCTGTTATGACTTTTGGTCTGGAAGAAGAAAGTAAGCCAGATATCTTGGTTACTAATTTTAAAACATCGGCACAAGGAACATCATTTACTTATATTTTTAAGGGTGAAGAAAATACAGTTAGTTCAAAAATACTTGGCGACCACAATGCTCTAAATTTGGGGGCATGTATATTAGTGGCAAATAAATTAGGTATGGTAAACACAGAAATTAAAACCGCTATTGAAAATTTATCTAGAATAACTGAACTCATAAAATACGGCAACTGTACTATTATTAATGATAGTTATAATTCTAATCCTAATGGCTTTAAAGCAGCACTCAATTTTCTTAATACTTTCCCATCTGACACAAAAAGAATTGTTGTAACTAGGGGCATTTTGGAACTAGCTGAAAGGAGTGAAGAAATTCATGAACTGATTAGCGGGGAAATATCTTTTGTTGCTGATGAATTAGTAATAATTACGCCTGATTTTGCCCAACCACTACAAAGTGGCGCTGTGAATAAATATAAGTTAGATGTAAAATTAATTTACAAATCAGAAGACTTGCTTGAATATTTTAAAAAAATAAAAAATACTAAATCAGTAATACTCTTAGAAAATAGAATACCAACAAATGTAATGAAGGAACTTAATATTTAATTGTTAATCTGTATAAATCAGCTTGTCCCGACTTTACGTCGGGGTCTGAATCAATGCTATGAAATTTTATAAAAAACCAATCTTTACTGGATTCGCGCCTAATTTAACATGGCAAGATACAAAAACAGCATCTAGTTTTTTATTTTTTCCTTGGAAATGGTGTAGGTTAAGAAAAGACGGCGCTACACAAAAAGTTGAAGCTTGGCTAAAAAAATATTTTGAATCAAAACACTCCTACACTTTTGACAGCGGACGTACAGCTTTACACTATGCTTTAAAAGCTTGTGGAATAAAAGGAGGAGACGAGGTTTTGGTTCAATCCTACACTTGCATGGTGGTAAGTAATGCCATCACATGGACTGGAGCTAAACCAATATATATTGATATTAAAAATGATTTTAATATGGATCCAGATGATTTGGCTAATAAAATTACAGACAAATCAAAAGTTTTAATTATCCAACACACCTTTGGTAAATCAGCCGACCTGGGAAAGCTAGTAAAAATTGCCCATGAAAATAATTTAAAAATTATAGAAGACTGCGCACATTCATTTGGCGCGACTTATCAAGGAAAAAAACTGGGTACTTTTGGAGATTTAGCTATGTTTAGTTTTGGGTCTGACAAAGTCGTTTCTTGCGTACGGGGTGGGGGAGTTGTAACCAATAACGAAGTAATGGCGATTAGATTACGAGAGTTTCAAAACCATCTTCCTTTGTCGCGACATTTAAAAGTAATTCAACATTTGTTTCACTATATTGCATTTACAAAAGGCAAATCACTTTACAACCTTGGAGTAGGGAAGTGGATATTAGGACTTTCAAAAAAACTAAATATAATGAACCGAGTAATTTATAATCCAGAAAAGTATGGTAAACAAGTTTTGTTCTACCCATCGCTTTTACCAAATTCTCTGGCTACTATTTTACTAAAACAATTAAAAACTTTTGAAAATGTAAATAAACATCGTCAAGAAATTGCTAGACTTTATAATAATAAGATCAATACCCATAGGGCATCAGTATACTCTGATAATAAAAAGATGGTTAAACCAGCATGGTCTGATGATTCTGTTTGGCTACGCTATACTTTGCTAGTTGAAAATCCCGCAAAACTCCACGCACAAGCTAAAAAACAAGGCATTATTCTTGGTAACTGGTACAACCAAGCCATTGCACCAAAAGATATTGATTTACAAAAATCCGGCTATATTCCAGGCTCCTGTCCTAATGCTGAAAAATTAAGTTCACAATCAATTAATCTACCAACAAATAGACATATTACAACGAAAGATGCTGAGAGAATAATTAAAATCGTCAATCACTATTATGGTTAATTATGGTCATTGTGGTAATTGGCGTTCTATTTTTATAAAATTTTATAGAACGCCAATTACCACAATTGCCCCAATTTACCACAATTTTTATGGAAATAAAGATAATAGAAGACAAGCAAAAATGGGAAGAGTTTGTACTAGTTCAACCGAGTACAATTTTTGTTCAATCATATAAATATGGGGAGTTCTATAAAAAAATGGGGGAGCACTCATGGATTTTTGGTATTTATAATAATGAAAAATTAGTTGGCGGATCCTTAGTCGTCAGCACTCATGCCAAAAGAGGTGATTTCATTTATCTTCCTTACGGACCGTTTTTACCAAAAGAAAAAACAGGAGAGGCTTTAGGGGCTTTGACAAAATTTCTCAAAAAATTTGCTAAAGAAAATAAATATAGTTTTATTCGAGTTAGTCCTTTTATAGACGAAACAAAGGAAACAAAAAAAATATTCAAAAAAACTGGTTATAGAAATGCACCAATACATATTCTAGCGGAAACCACTTGGCTTTTGGATATTCAAAAATCAGATGAAAAACTACTAATGGACATGAAAAAGAATCATCGTAATTTAATTCGTCGTTGTGAAAAAGAGGGTGTTAAAATTAAAAAAACTTCTGATATAAAAAACCTAGAAAAATTTAATAAGCTCCACGAAGAAACTGCAAAACGTCACGACTTTCATAGATTCTCAGACGGATACGTAAGAAAAGAATTCTCTGTTTTTAGCCCCGATAACGAAGTGATGTTATTTAATGCATTTTTACCAAGCACCAAAGAAGCAGGGAAGGGAGAAACATTACAACCAGAAACTAAAGAGCAAAATACAAAAGAATCTTTGGTGCTGGGTTTACCAGATGGTCGACTTGACTCTTCTTCTGTAATTATATTTTATGGTAATATGGCAGTGTATAGACACAGCGGATCGCTTAATTTAGACAATAAAATACCAACCTCATATTTACTACAATGGGAAGCAATTAAGGAGGCGAAGAAGAGAGGAATAAGGTATTACAACTTTTGGGGTATTGCACCAGAAAATGCCAATAAAAACCATCTCTTCAAAGGCATAACTCATTTTAAAAAAGGTTTTGGTGGCTTCCAAAAAGACTTGATTCATTGCCAAGATTTGCCAGTTTCAGCTCACTATTGGTTTACTTGGGCCATAGAAACCTTTAGGAGTATTAATAGGGGATTTAAGTAGATTTCTACATTGTCATCCCGACCAAGAAAGATGTCTTAAACAGATATCAGCCCAAGGCTACCTAGCTCTTGAGCCAAAGGACTCATCCGCTCTTTGGTGGAGGCTGAAAATAATTAACTAATAAACCAATCTGCGTAGAAATATTTTCAATCACCATAAATATAAACGCAAATGGGGAAGGGGAGTAAAAAAAGCCTCTAATTTTTTATCAAATAATAAAGGGGCTAAAGCTCGACACAAAGATTTTGCATGGCACAAAACCAAACAAAATCCACTTTGGAGAGACCGAAAAAACATAGATTGGCAAAAAAGAATTCAGGTTGTTATATTTTTTTTAGCTTTTACAGGAACCTTGCTTTTGGCATTATATAGTAATTTTTTTAAGATCAGCAAAATAGAGTACGACGGCCTGCAGAGAATTTCTAAAACTGAATTGACTGATGCTGTTTTGGGTGTAATAAATTACAGAAAATTTTTTATTTTTCCCGCAGAAAGCTACTTTATAGTAAATTTAGATGAAATAAGAGATATAGTAAAAAGAAGATTTCCAATTAATTCAATTATTGTTAAAAAGGTATTTCCAAATACTCTACAAATAACTTTGGAAGAAAAGATATCTACTGTCATTTATGATAGTGGCGCTGAATACAGCTATCTTGGAATGGAGGGAAAAATTGTAGAAATTATACAAAAAGTTGGAGATGATGAATGGCAAAGAAATATTGAAATTGTTACTAGTACCAATGAACTTGGGCAGGAAATACAGGAAGAAAAAATCTTAAGTGAAGTACATCTGCCAAACACCTCTTTAATCATGAAAGAAATGGGAGACTATCCAATTGTCTATGATACCCGAAAACAGGTTATTGAAATAAATTCCAAAGTAGTGGATGAAAAGATTGTACAAGGAATAATTGACTGGTTCAATTTGATCAATAAAACCACTAATATAGAATTTGATTACATTATAATAGAAAATGAAATAGGGGATGGTGTTATAAAAACTCGAGAAGGTTGGGATATTGTTGTCAAACTTAACGAAAACGTTAAACAACAATTTGAAGAATTGCAGTATATTTTAAAAGAGAAGGTTAAGAGAAATAGCCTCAATTATATAGACCTTAGGTTTACAAATAAAGTTTATTGGCAATAACATGGTTAAAAATAAATATATAAAACCGTCCCAAATATTGTGGAACGGTCTTTTTTATCAATGCTGATTGTATGTAAAAAATTACTCAACATCCCTAAGGGGATGAAAATCATGATGAATTTTTTCAGCATACCGATCAGAGGCGTGAACGTATCGCGTAGTTGTATCCAATGACTCGTGGCCAAGTAAGATTTGAATTGCGGCTGGATTTGCTCCATCTTCAACTAAGTAAGTAGCAAACCCATGTCGCAGAGAATGTGCTGAAACCGGAATATTTATCTTTAGTTTTTCTCTATACCTCTTTATTCTTTCTTGTAGATAATTAGTAGAAATTCTCTTTTTAGAAATTATAATATCATCTTTTGCATTTGAACCGCGTAAAGGGATGAATAAAGCTGGAGACTTATCTTTTCTAATAGTTAAATAATCATTTAAATACTTATAAGCACGCGGAGTTAAGTAAACAAATCTTTCTTTCTTTCCCTTACCTCTGATGAAAATACGGCCAGAACCATCTATCTGCTCCTTATCCAAATTAGTCAATTCCGAAATACGCATACCTGTAGAAAATAAAATCTCCAACATAGCTCTATTTCTTTTAGCAGTAAACTGATTATTTTCAAAAATTGAAGGAGCTTCAATAATTCTTATTAAATCATTTAGATCAGCTACACGTGGGTGTTTACGCTCTGTTTTTACTAATTTAATAACCCCCGGAGAGAGGGGGCACTCATGATCCATTTCTATCAAAAAACGCAAATAGGAGCGCAGTGATGACAAATGGCGATTGACTGAAATGCTAGCTAATTTTTTTTCAGACTGTTCTTCTTTTGCAGTCTGTCGATCAATTGAATTTAGATATGCTTTGTATTGATTAATTGTCTGTTTGTCAATCTTGGAAAAGGGGATAGAAATTTCTGATAAAAAATCTTCAAAAATCTTCAAATCTCTTTCGTAATTATAAACTGTTTCGTCTGAATAATTATTGGTATGTAAATAAAGTAAAAAATCGTCTATGTGGGGCAGGGGAGTTTTCTTATTCATATTTATATATTTAAACTGAGTGTAAGGGTTATTATACTCAGTTTATTATATACTAGGGTGGTTCTTGGTGCAAATGACTTATCCACAATAATATTAATAATTTGGCTTTTTATTTTTATATAGTTATCTAATATAATAACCATTGGGCAATAAGCTTAAACCAAAAAATTTTACCCCCTTTCAATATTTTACGACGCCACAAAATTGGCCTTTAAAATACCTAGGTCATAGTTATACTGCTAATGTTAACCAAACAACCCTATAGTGATAGGGTTTTTTGTGTGTTTTGTCATCTAATTATATAACCTACCAAAGTTTGACAGAAAATATTTATTTTTTAAACTTTTTATTTGTATTTTGTATAATTTCTATTGTGCGACACTCAGTATCAGGTTACTTTTGTATTTAGGGTCCTTGCATGGTTGAGACGCTGTAGTATAGCCATACCACCCCTACTACTAAAATTAGAGATGGTACGAGTAAAGCTTTGTTAAATCCATTAAAAAATGCCCCAGTCTTTTTATAAGACTTCATTAGATGGTAAACCAGAAGGATAAAGAATATTATAAACCCTACCAGAATAGGTAATATTGCCATAAGCTTAATAGCAGAAATATACAGACTACCTATCACAAAAAGAGGCGTAGCTGAAGACACATACCATTTCCAAGCTCCAGAATTAGCTACCCATCTATCATATCCAATTGAGAACAGTAGTGGAATTACAAACCATACCAGAATTAAACCGACAAATGCTATGGGCACGTGAATGATTACTAAATCTTTTTCTGTAGCAAAACTGTATCTTCCTGGAGTTAGTATATCAAAATAATCTAATAAAATTATAGATATACCTAGCAATACTAGGAGGTAAGCGAAGAATAAAAGCTTATTATTTCTCATACTATTAATCTTTAACTAAGTAATTAAGTGGATTAGCTGGAATACCATTTTTACGAACTTCAAAGTGCAGATGTGGTCCATTAACAAAAGGACCTGCACCTACAGTACCTGGGGTACCACCAGAATAGCCAATTACATCTCCCCTAGTTACAAATTGATCTTCGCTAACTGTAATTCCACTCATATGACCATAAACAGTGGATATGCCACTAGAATGAACTATCATAACATAACTATAGCAAGAAGATGAACTACAATGCTTAGCTCTGGCGACATAACCAGATCCCGCAGCTCTAAGGGCTGTCCCCTGTCCAGCACGGATATCAATCCCACTATGTTCAAAAATATGGCGATATGGATAATCTGGATCATGAAAATAAGAAGTAACATACCGACTCTGTGTTGGCCATGAAAGCTTGGTTGAATCCCCACTTATATTGCTTAGTTTATTCTGCTCTTCTAATTTTCTCCTAACCTCTCTCTCAATTGCCGCTGTTTCTGCTTCTATTTGTTGATACTGAAGCTTCAAGCTATTGAGAAGTGTGTTATATTTTAATTCTGATGATTTGGTTTGTGTTAGTAAATCTTGTTTAAAGAAAGACTGCTCATCTAAATCTTTCTTCTTATTATCAAGTTCTTGTTTTAATTTCTCATAACTATCTTTGCGATCTTCTGTCAGCACCTTTTTTTCTTCCAATTCCACCTTAGTCGCTTTTATGCTTTTTACGCTTGCGCCCAAATCGCGCTCCACGCTTTGTAAATATTGTATTTTATTATAAAAATCTGAAAAATTTTGATATGATGCTGCAATTTCAATATAATTTTTATCATCATTTTGATAAATTTCCCTAATAAACTCAGCTAACATGCCTTTTTGCTTAACTATAATTTTCTCTTTATCCTCAATTGTAAGCTCAAGAACCTCAATTTCAAAAATTAAAGAATCTATTTTTTCTTGAGTAGCCTCTATATCCAATTCAACTTGAACCAACCGATTATCAATAATCGCCATCTGATTTGCTAATGATTTCGCTTCCAATTGTTTTTCTTTAACTTTATCTTTGTATTCAACAATACTCTGTTCTATTTGTTTAATTTTAGATTTTTTTTCACTTATCTTGGCATTGAGGATATCGATTTCAGATTTATTACCACCGATATTTTCTGAAAATACAAAAACTGGTTGAATACTTAGACCAACTATTAAAATCAAAAATAATAATAAAAATTTTTTCATAAAGATATTATAACACATTTGCTCATAAATGATAAATGATAGGTGATACCCACAGTGCATTGCTCTGCGGGAAAAAAATGATATTTTTCTTAGTAAATATATCATTTGTCACCTATCATTTATTTACAGACACAAGTTAAAGATCTCTTTTATACTAACTTTCCTATTGCCAAGTTAACTCTTTCTAACGCTTTATCTTTCCCCAACACACCAGCAATCTCAAATGGTCCGGGAGAATTTTTTTGACCAGATAAAGCAACTCGCATTGGCCAAAGGACATCGCCATTGCCAAATCCTTGATCTTTTATCCAGTGTAATACTTTTTCTTCTAATATTTCTCTATTCCACTCCCCTTCTATGGTATTTAGAAATTCTGAAACTAATTCTAATTTTTCTTTTGCATCTTCTTTGGTAGATTTTTTCCACACCAAAAGCTCCGGCTCAAATTGCAACTCAGTTGCAAAAATAAAGCTTAAATTATCCACTAGTTCTAGCAAAGTACTAGCCCTCCCCTGCTCTAATTTGACGACATCTGACATCTGACAATTTACATCTGACAATTTTATTCCAGCATTAACAAAAAAACTTTCTGCTCTATCAGCAAGTTTGCTAGAATCCATATTCATCATATACTGCTGATTATACCAATCAAGTTTTTCACGATTGAACACTGCTGCCGCTTTACCAACTTTATCAAAATCAAATTCTTTTTCCAAATCTTCTAAACTAAAAATTTCACGCTCATCACCGGGATTCCAACCAAGAAAAGCAATAAAATTTACTAAAGCTTCTGGTAAATAGCCTTTTTCCTTAAAATCTTCTACAGATACATCGCCATGACGCTTGGATAGCTTTTGTTTTTTTTCATTTACGAGTAATGATAGATGAGCAAACTCTGGTACTTCCCAACCAAACATTTCATAAAGCTTTACGTGCTTTGGTGTTGACGACAACCACTCTTCACCGCGAATAATATGGGTAATGCCCATCAAATGATCATCTACTACAACAGCTAAATGATAGGTAGGGAAACCATCTGCTTTAAGCAGAACCTGGTCATCTATTAATTCATTTTTAAATTCTACTTCACCTCTTACTAAATCTGTAAATTTAGTTGTACCCTCTTTTGGTATTTTCATTCTGACTACACAACCCTCCCCTGCCTCAATCTTCTTTTTAGCTTCGTCTAAACTTAAATCACGACAACAACCATCGTAACCAGTTGCCTGTTTATTTAATTCTTGAATCTGTCTAACTTCTTCTAAACGCTCTTTGGAACAAAAACAATAATAAGCATGGCCTTTTTCTACTAGTTGATCAATATATTTTTTATAAATTTCTAAACGTTCTGATTGTATATATGGACCGCTACCTCCTGATTGAACAATATTTGTACTCTCATCAAAATCAACGCCCTCATCTGGCTTAATTCCAGCCCAATATAATGAATTTAATATATTTTCTACTCCACCCTCAACAAATCTCTCTCTATCTGTATCTTCAATGCGCAATAAAAATTTTCCACCATTTTTCTTGGCAAATAAATAAGCAAATAAAGCGGTTCTTAAACCGCCGATATGTAAGAAACCAGTTGGTGATGGTGCGAAACGTGTTTTCATAAATTTATTTTTTATTTACTAATTTTCATCTTTATCCTGAATACTATAGCCTAATTTCTCTAGATATATATAAAAAGCTTCTTTTATTTGTCTTTTAATTTTATCATCTATTTTGTCTTCATCACCAATCTCTTTTACTAATTTTCTCAATTCAGGTAATGGTTGGCTTGCATCATCTAAAAAATTATCAAATAATTCATTTACAACATGGGTATCATCGTCAAACATACTATCTAATACTACTTTAGAAAACTGGAGTTTTCCTTCCTTATCTAAAGTATGCAAAAAAACAGGTCTTTTCGCCTTACTATTATCAGCCACAGATGCCCTAAATAATGGGCTATCTATGGGGTACCTTTTTTCTCTACTCATATTTTTATATCTTACTTAGTAATATCCCCCCAGCCACAGCCACATTGAGTGACTCGGCACTTCCTTTTCCTGAGATAGTATAATTTTTATCAGACATTTTTTCAACTTCTTTTCTAACACCGTGGGATTCAGAACCTAAAACAAAAATGGTTTTGCCTGTAGTTTTTAATTTATTTAAATCCTCGCCTTTCATAACTAATGAACAAATTTTGTACTCATATTTCTTTTTAAAAATATCTAGTGTATGTTCTAATCCAGCGCTCTGGAAAATATCTACATGAAAAATAGACCCCATAGTTGAACGTACTACTTTTTCATTATATGGATCCACACAGTCTTCTGACAATAAAATACTTTCTATTCCAAACCAATCAGCTGTACGAATAATTGTACCAAGATTACCGGGATCTTTTACACCATCAAGGCAAATAATATATTGATCATTTGTAATATCCTGCGGAACAACTTCTTTTTGTGATACTATTGCCATAATACCAGGAAAAGTATCAGTTGTTTTGATGCCATCTACATCTTGTCGTCCACAAAATTCCACCTGCACTTCTTCCTGCTCAGCTTTTTTTATAATTTCTTTCATCTCAGGCTCATCACGTTTATTTCCTTCCACAACAATTAAAACGACTTCCCAATCAGAATTAAGAGCTTCTTCTACCCCCTTAAAACCCTCAACCAAAAACTCACCAAATTCTTTACGAAACTTCTTTTGTTTTAATTGATTTATATGTTTTGTTATAGATTTTTCTAACATAATTTTCAGTTAATCCCGAACGAATCTGTCGAGCGTAAGCGAAGACAGATGAGGAGGGATCTTTCGAAGAGTAAATATTTTGATTTACATTTATCTAATGTAGTTTTCCATACTCATCCTCCGAAAGATCTCTCACTCACTTCGCCCGCCTAATCAGCGTGGCTTCGTGTAGTTTCGAGATAAATTTAAAAAAATAAAAACTACAACTGCTTTCCATATCCTAAAAAATCTCTTCGGTTCACGCAACAAACGATACAACCACTCAAAACCAATCTTCCTCATCCACACCGGTGCACGTTTGGTTTTTCCAGATATAAAATCAAATGATCCACCAACACCCATAGCAACTTTTACACTTGGAAGGTCTACTAAATTTTCATGAATCCACTTTTCTTGCTTACCATGACCGAAGGCAACAAAGATGATGTCTGGTGCTTTGACTATTATATCATAGATTGCGTCTTCGTTCTCGTCTTTGTTGTAGTCAATTTGATAATTTGATAATTTGATAATTTGTAAACCCTTGTTATATCCTGCAATTTTAAGTAAAGGAAATTTTTCTTGTAATCTTTCTGACGTCTTCTTCACTACTTCATCTGAATCAGAACCGAGGAGATAAATTGATTTACCTTCTCTTTCTGCTAATGCACATAACTCCACCATGAAATCAACACCAGTAATGCGTTCCGCACGCCGTCCTGTGGACAACCAAAGCCCAAATCCATCACACAAATTTAAATCCCCACTATTTAATATAGCTTTGAAATCAACGTCCTTTTGGGCGTCAACGAGCATTTCTGGATTAGGAGTAAATATCTTCCGGGCTTTGTTATAATTCAAAAACTCGCTAATCTTTTTTAACGCTTCCACTTTTGTTAAATTATCTATCCTTACTCCTAAAATTATCATATATCATCTATCAACTATCAGAATGATAAATGATAAATGATAAATGATAAATGATACTCATTTAACTAATTTTATGCTAAAATACCTTTATACCCTACCACATTTGACAAATTTTTACAAGGTGGTATAATATTATCACTCGGATATTGAGAGTGATAACACAGAAGACACTGGAAAAAAGGAAAGCACGGAATATATATTTCCGTGCCTTCCCTTAATTCCGTATTTCCGTGTTATATGCAAAATAATTTTACAAACAAAACACAAGAAGCCCTCCAACGTGCTTCACAAATAGCCAATGAAAATGGCCAACCACAAGTAGAACCACCTCACTTGTTTTTTGCTTTGCTTGAGCAAGAGGAAGGAATAGTCATTTCGGTTTTGAAAAAGTTAAAAGTTAATTTGAAAGAATTACGCGACAATGTTCAGGCAATGATAAATTCTCTACCCAAACAAACTGGTAATGTACCACAAAGTGCTATGGGACAAATCTTGATGGGACAAGCCATGATGTATATTTTACAAAACGCTGGCAATGAATCCAAAAAAATGGGCGATGAATTTATTTCTGTTGAGCATTTACTTTTGGCTTTTTTAACTAATAAAAATCCAATTTCTGATGCAATGTCTTCTCAGAAGGTACAGTATGACGATGTTTTGAAAGTCTTGGCAACTGTGCGTGGAACTCAACGAGTTGACTCCCCTACCCCGGAAGCAAAGTTTCAAGCTCTGGAAAAATATTCAAAAAATTTAACGGATTTAGCAAAAAAAGAAAAACTTGATCCTGTAATTGGTCGTGATGATGAAATTCGTCGCGTTATGCAAGTACTATCTCGCAGGACAAAAAATAATCCAGTTTTAATTGGTGAACCAGGTGTGGGTAAAACTGCGATTGCTGAAGGTTTAGCTCAGCGAATTGTAGATGGCGATGTTCCAGAAGGTCTGAAAGAAAAAGAAATTGTTTCTTTAGATATTGGCTCACTAGTTGCTGGAACAAAATTCCGTGGTGAATTTGAAGAAAGATTCAAAGCAGTTATAAAAGAAGTAGTTGACTCAGCTGGTAAAATCATTTTATTTATTGATGAACTCCACACTATTGTTGGTGCAGGATCAAGTGAAGGTGCAGTTGATGCCAGTAATATGTTAAAACCAGCTCTAGCTCGTGGTGAACTTCATACCATTGGTGCAACAACAATTAAAGAATACCAAAAATACATTGAAAAAGATGCCGCTTTTGAGCGTCGTTTCCAGCCAATTATGGTTCAGGAGCCAAATGTTGATGATGCCATTGCAATACTCCGTGGAATAAAAGAAAAATATGAAGTCCACCATGGTGTTCGTATTACTGACCCAGCCATCGTAGCATCAGTTGAATTATCTGTTCGTTATATTTCCGACAGATTTTTACCTGATAAAGCAATTGATCTGATTGACGAAGCAACTTCAGCTCTGCGTATGGAAATTGACTCAATGCCAGATGATCTTGATAAAATGAAACGCAAGATGATGAAAATAGATATTGAACTTCGTGCATTGAAAAAAGAAACTGATGAAGAATCCAAAGACCGTAGTAAAAAATTAAAAGAAGAATTAGCAAACTTAAAAGAAAAAAGTAATGAACTTGAGGTACATTGGAAAAATGAAAAAGAAGTTATTACTAAAATTCGTGATCACAAAAAGAAAATTGACAAACTAAAACAAGAAGCAGAAATTGAAGAGCGTAAAGGTGACTTACAAAAAGTTGCTGAAATTCGCTATGGAAAAATTCCAACCATGGAAGAAGCTATTAAAAAATATGAACGCGACTTGGCTGAAGTTCAAAAAGGTAGAGCAATCTTAAAAGAAGAAGTGACTGAAGAAGATATTGCCGGTGTTGTTGCTCGCTGGACTGGTATTCCAGTTTCAAAAATGCTTCAAGACGAGGTAAAAAAACTAGCTCACATGGAAGCAGATTTAGCTCAACGTGTTATTGGGCAAGAAGAATCAATCACAGCCGTATCTAATGCTATTCGCCGTTCTCGTGCTGGCATTGCCGAAGAAAAACGTCCAATTGGTTCATTCATCTTCATGGGCCCAACTGGTGTTGGTAAAACTGAAATGGCAAAAGCTCTGGCAGAATTTATGTTCAATGATGAAGAAGCTCTAGTTAGAGTTGATATGAGTGAATACATGGAAAAACACTCCGCCAGCAAGATGATTGGCTCCCCTCCTGGCTATGTTGGTTATGAGGAAGGTGGACAGCTGACTGAAATAATTCGGCGTCGCCCTTATTCTGTTATTTTATTTGATGAAATAGAAAAAGCTCATCCTGATGTCTTTAATATGATGTTGCAAATTTTAGAAGACGGCCATTTGACTGATGCCAAAGGCAGAAAAGTTAATTTCAAAAACACAGTTATCATCATGACCAGTAATATTGGTTCAGAAATGATAATGGAAATGGGACGCACTGGTGACTTTGGTTTTTCTGATGATGGTAAGAAGACTGACACACAAAAAGAAAATAACATGAAAGACAAGATCATGGAATCTCTTCGTGAAAGATTTAAACCGGAATTTTTAAACCGCGTAGATGAAATTATAATGTTCCATCCGCTTGATGAAAAACAAATTAGATTAATTGTTGATCTACAACTTGCAATAGTTGCGAAACGTTTGGAAGATAAAAAAATTACAATAAACATTTCTGATAAAGCCAAAGACTGGCTCGCTCAAAAAGGCTATGATCCAAACTTGGGCGCCCGACCTCTTAAACGCGTAATCCAAACTGAACTTTTGGATCCATTAGCTATGTTGATTATTGAAGGTAAGATTGAAGATGGTAGTAAAGTTAAGGTTGATGTGGAGAAGGGGAAATTGGTGATTAAGTAACAGTCTTTATCAATATGACAAAAAAACAATAGAAGGATACCCAGAAAACAAAAGTACTGAGATTCCTTTTTAAAAAAAGTGTCATTGCGAGAAGTCCTGATAAAATACAGGACGACGAAGCAATCCCAGTCTACTTGCAACGTTGCTAATGCACGGGGATTGCCACGTCGTTGCTACGCACTCCTCGCAATGACACAGCATAATACCCAAATGCAAAACATAAATCCTGATACAAAAAATAATGGTAAGTTACTTATTCTAGACTTAGATGAAAATCTTATTTTTTCCTCTGAAAAAAAACTGGAATATAAGGAGGATTTTATGATAGATGAGTATTATGTTTACAAAAGACCATTTGTTGATGAGTTTTTGGAATACGCAAAAAAAGATTTTAACATAAGTGTTTGGTCATCTGGTTCAGATGATTATGTCCAAGAGGTAATAAAAAATATTTTTCCAAAAGACTATAGCTTAATTTTTGCATGGGGAAGATCCAGATGTACCCACAAGTATGATCCTGACACGGCTAATAGATATCCTGTAAAAAAACTTTTCAAAGTTAAAAAATTGGGATTTAAAATTGAAAATATCCTCATAATCGATGACACACACTCAAAAGCTGAGGACAACTATGGAAACGCAGTCTTCACAACACCTTTTGAGGGCAATAAAGATGACAAAGAACTTTTATCATTGATACAATATCTTGAAACTATCAAAGACTCGAATAACTATAGAAGCATTGAAAAAAGATTTTGGAGAAATAATATTTCATAAAAATAATAAAAATAGACCGTACCATAGTACGGTCTATAGTACGTACTAAATTTCAACTGGCTCTGTTACTTCTGCAGGCTTGTGTGTAAACAAAACTCCCAAAAACACAAGCAAACTCGCCAGCAACCCCGGATACATTGGTTCAATATTAAACCAATAGACTGGCCAGCCATAGTCTAGGTGTGTGTAGCCCCAGACTAGCCAGACCACAGCAGTGAGACTTCCAAAAATAATACTATAAAATGCCGCGTTTGCTGGTATTTTTTTCTTGCTTGCCACGAGAGCGTCAGCTTTTTCGTGGTAGAAGAAGCCGAATAGAATTGGGACGAGGAGAGCTGAGATTCCGACGGTGCCGATCGTGTACCAGATGCCGATTATTGAGCCGGCAAACAGGGCGATGATTACTGAAAAAACTAATGTTATGACCACTCCAATTCTAGTTGCTTTTAATTCTTGTGCTTCAGTTATATCTGGTTTGAAAACTTTTTTATAAATATCATGAGAGAGAGTCATACCGCCGAGCAATGTAAAGGAATCAATCGTACTCATGATAGAAGCCAGCAGGCCGGTAAAAAATAATCCCACAAACACAGTCGGTAGCACAGCGGCCGCAAAAGTTGGCAGGGCTGTGACAGGATCTAACTCTGGCATGGCAGCTCTCGCATACATTCCGATTGTGGTGGTGAAAACATCAAACACAAGCCAGAATAAAATTGAAATTAGAATTCCTTTTTTTGGAATGCTTGAATCCTTGGTAGCATAACATCGCTGATAAAAACTCGGATCAACGAGTGTCCAAAAAGCAATAAAACCCCAGACCAAAATCATCTGCGTGGTCCACTCCCCCGTTAGAGCAAAATGACTGGCCGGTAAATTGGCTTGCAAGAATTCCCAGCCACCAAACTGAGCAATGGCAAAAGGAATAATAAGACCAATACCGACAAACATTAGGAAAAACTGAATCACATCAGTAATAACATCACCCACAAAACCACCACGATAAGTATAGAAGAGTGTAATCACAGACCCGAGCAAAATCCCCACCCAAGCTGGCCAGCCAAACATAAGACTAAATATTATACCAAGAGATAAAATATATGGAGCTGGTGTGACCATGAGGAAATTAAATATAGCACCGAGAAATCTGACTTTTTTGTCATAAAATCTTTCTAGCTGATCTGGTACTGTGTAGAGATTTGTTTCACGAACTTTCTTGGCAAGAAAAAATGCAAAAAACAAATAACTAATATACCAAAAAAATCCTTGCGTTAACCAATTTACTATTCCATAATTAAATGATAATTCAACTACACCTAAAGTTCCCCCATACCAAGTACTAACAAGCGTTGCGACAAAAATAGGAAGAGTTAATCTACGTCCAGCTAAAAAATAATCTGGCACGTTTTTTATTTTTTTCTTTACAAAGTAGCCAATTAAAATGATAGCTATAAAGTATATTCCGATTATTGAATAGTCTATTGTTGTTAGGTTTAGCATAGTTTTTTAGATTAATTAGGTTTTTGATAGAACGCCAATTTCCACAATTACCACAATTTGCCAAAATCTATATTGTGGTTAATTGTGGATATTGTGGAAATTGGCGTGCCATCATCTTTAAAGGAGATTATAATGCTTCACTCGAATAACTAGAACCCTCCCTGATTTTAATTTTATAGTTGCTTTTTCCTGAACTAATTTATTACAAACTCCCAGCCAACCAAATTCAACATTTTTATTTTCTACACCCCATTTTAATCCAGTATAAGTAAGACCTTGCACCTCACCTAAAGGAATAATAGATATTGTTTCCCCTATTTTCCCAGATACTTCAATAGAATCATTCGCTAAAAATATTTCATATTTTTCATCTTCAATTTTAATTTTACCTCTGAATTTAGAGAGGCATGTCAAATTACCCAAGGTATGATCTAATCTATCCCCTATTCCACCAAAAATAATAATTTCAGTTGGTTTTAGAGAAGATGCCAGCTCTATTGCTAATTCTAAATCAGTTTTATTTTCATCTTCATCAACTATTACCTCAACATCTTTATTTAACTTAAATTCCTCCAACAACTTATTATCAATTGAATCCATATCCCCAATTACAAAATTAGGAATGTCCTTGTAACTGTTTGCTCCCCCATCAGCACAAATAACCACTCCATCTAATTTGGATGTGTAATTATAATCTCCATTAGCAATAATATATATTTTCATATAAAAAAATCTGTCATTGCGAGGAGTGTGAAACTGAGCCTGCACTGAGCGAAGTGAAAGTGACGCGGCAATCCCAGTCTACTTGCAACGTTGCTGATGCACTGGGATTGCTTCGTCATGTATTCTCATTCCTCGCAATGACACAACAAAACAAAAATCCCTCTCAAGTAAGGGAAATCAAAAACACCATTTTAATCGATTCATGTAGATTCGTGTTAAAATTAGTGGTTCTGTATTCCCTCACGCTAGAATTACCTAGATCAGGTTCCAAGGATACTTCTCAGCCCCAAATTGGAGCACTCCCAACAGCATGTTTATTTTATATTATTAAAAATAATCTGTCAAATTTACTCTGTGCAATTCAGTATAATACAACAAAATCCGTGTAATCTTTTAATTGACGTGACAAGAAGTCCGACAGAAAAAACGATCAAACAAATATAATTATAAAAAACACCACACAAATCTGTGGTGTTTTTAATTTTGGGAGATGTCCTGTAAGGCACGGACTTCCCCCTCCTGGTACGCCTACTCAATGTAGACAAACCCTAGAAAGTCATCTTCAGAATAGTCAGCTTTTTCCATGTCTGACCGATTTTTAAAGATAACTTTTCTACACTTAATTGTATGGTCTGAGCCATTGATGTCAAACCGACCAAAGACCGATTCTTTTTCAGGTCCTGAGACTGGGCGAAGAAAAAATTTCTCCACTCTTTTTCCATCAGACAGTTCAATCGTCACTAATATATGATCGCTCATAGCACACCTCTCTTTTCTTTGTTTGGAAAAATAAAAGAACTTGTCTTATCTTATTATACAATTTTAAAAAATAAAGTCAATACAAACAAAAAACAAAAACCACCCTATCCTCCTCAATCTATCGCCAAACACAGTGATCACTTTTTGGGGTACGGATCAAAAAAGCTGTTTTTTATTTTTAATAATTTCATTTTATCTGATCAAGAATTTTTTTTAATTCAACTATATTTTCAACTTTCACCAGCTTTTGCCTTAGCTCTTTTACCCCAAAAAACCCCTTAAAATAATATAACAAATGTTTTCTAAATGTCTTCAACCCAAATTCCTCCCCATAGTGCGCCAAATGCAACTCAGCGTGTCTCAAAACAACTTCTTTCAATTCATTGTTTATTTTATTACTTATTCCTTTCTCCTTATTCCTTTCAAATACCCACGGATTCCCCAACGCACCCCTACCAATCATTACACCATCAGCTCCTGTAATTTCCAAGCATTTTTTAATATCCTCGCTATTTCTAATGTCCCCATTTGCAATGACTGGAATGTTTATTAGCTTCTTAACTTTCCCAATCATCTCCCAATTCGCCTGACCGCTATAACCCTGTTTTTTGGTCCTTCCATGTATAGTAAGCGCATCTACACCAGCCTGCTCTAAAAGAGGCGCAAATCGCAAAATTTCATCTTCAGAAGCCCATCCAAGCCTAGTCTTAACACTAATTGGAAGCCCTAAATTAGCCTTTTTTAAGGCCTTTACTATTGCCACGGCTCTGTCTGGATCCCTCATCAAATCTGCCCCCGCATGACCTTTTTTTGTAATCTTAGGCACCGGACAACCCATATTAATGTCAATGCCCGAGGGCATTGCATTAATACCCTGAGTGAGGCCTTCGCAGGCCGAATCGAAGGGTCTCTTTCCGACTAAAATCTTCACCGCTTCAACAATTACCTCTGAATCACTCCCAAACAACTGCAAAACAATCGGTCGCTCAATCTCATCAAACTCACACATTTTCAATGTCTTCTTACTACCTCTAACAATCGCCTCCGCACTCACCATTTCGCGAAATATCACAAAAGGATATTTAGACTCCCCCTCTCCTTTACAAGGAGAGGGGTTGGGGGTGAGGTAATTCGCCACTTCCCTACAAACTCTACAAAACGGCGCATCAGTAAAGTCAGCCATTGGTGCTAAAACTAGGATTGGTTTTTCTTTATACCACATACAAAAAAATGTGTTTACCCGGCGTAACGCAGTGAAGACGGGCCATTGGTGCGAGTACTAAAATTGGTTTTGGTAGGTCTAACCAGCTCATAAGGGGCTTTTTATATTTTTAATACTTTGATTACTTACTTGAGTATAAAGTTGCGTTGTTCTAATGTTAGCATGACCAAGTATGGTTTGTAAATGTCTGATGTCAGTTCCATTTTCTAATAGATGTGTAGCAAAACTATGTCGTAACGAATGAAAGCTGGCAGATTTTTTTACTCCACTTTTTTCCAAACATTTCGCAAACACCTTTTGCGGAGTGGCAGTTGTTAATTTCCCACCTCGCTCACTTGCAAATACATATTCATTTATATTTCTCCCTAAAACAAACTTTTTTAAATCTTCAATTAATTTATCCGGCAATATTGTTATCCTGTCTTTTTTACCTTTTGCACCTTTAATATGAATACAATCACGATCAAAATCAATATCTTTAATCTTCAGAGAAACAATCTCGCTCACTCTCATCCCGGCAGCATAAGCTAATTTTAGCATTGCGCGATGTTTATGATTATTTGTCCCAGAAAAAATTAACTCTAATTCATTTCTACTAAGAACAACTGGAAGTTTTTTTGATTTTTTAGGATGTCTCAATTTTTCAAAACCAGCTCGCTTGTATATTTGCAGATAAACAAAATTCATCGCATTGGCATAAAGTGAAATAGTCTGTGGAGCACTCCCCTGTTCAGTTTTATATAATAAAAAACTTTTTAATTCTTCATAAGTTAAATCTCGTGGTGGTTTTTTATAAAACTCATATAAATTACGAACTGCACTTGTATAAGATTTGATTGTCTCATTGCTGTAGTTGCGCAATTTCATCTCATTTGTTATAATTTCAATAAGTCCGGGCATATTGCAAAGTTAATAATATTCCCATTATACTACAGAATCGTGACTTTTTGAAGAATGATTTTGTATATATACCAGTTGCAAGAAATTTTTGATTCTTCACCTCGTTATTTTTTATAAAAATAATCGGGTGATAAACCACCCAGACTTCTCTTGTTTATTTCGGATAACGGTTACGACGAAATTGTGCCTTTTTCAAAGCACAACATCGTCGAACGCATATTATCCAACATCCCCCGATGTGACGTCGGGGGACGACATAAACAAAGGTCTGGGCGGAGAATCAAAAGCTCTGCGCCAGCCCATCTCACTC
>Ga0180009_10002427_pt1 | contig 21926 bp, 19 predicted proteins | sample OS_PC_MetaG_FD_123537 | JGI IMG/M metagenome (GOLD analysis project Ga0180009, IMG submission 123537) | Groundwater microbial communities from the Aspo Hard Rock Laboratory (HRL) deep subsurface site, Sweden - OS_PC_MetaG | ecosystem: Environmental > Aquatic > Deep subsurface > Groundwater...
CCGCTTCCTTTTTACTGCGAGCGCTGCCCTGACCGAGGATTTCTTCCCGAAAACGGACCGAGACATGAAAGGTTTTATTATGATCCGGTCCTTCATTGCCCTCAAGCACATACCGGGGTCCCTCGTTGAACCGCTCCTGCAGCAACTCCTGAAGCGAACTCTTGGCATCGGCCAGAAACATGGTCTGCTGCCGGTCGTCAAACCAGGGGATGAAATGGCGTTCGGCAAATTCGCCGGCTGCTCCGTACCCGCCGTCAAGGAAAATGGCTCCAGCCACCGCCTCAAAGGCGCAGGAAAGAATGGAAGCCTTTTCCCTGCCGTTATTGGATTCTTCGCCCTTGCCCAGCAGCAGATACTTGCCCAGATCGAGATCCCGTGCCATCCGCGCCAGATGCCGCTCGTTGACCAGAGCCGCCCGCAGCCTGGTGAGATCGCCCTCGCGCATCTCCGGGAAATGGCGGAAAAGCGCATAGCCGACAGTGAGGTCGAGCACAGCGTCGCCCAGAAACTCCAGGGTTTCGTTGTCCTTCTGCGTCAGCCTGCCCTGCTCAAAGGCGTAGGAGCTGTGGACCATGGCCCGCTGCAGATGGGCGCGGTCGCGGAAACGGTAGCCGAGGCTTTCCTCAAGAAGATTCAGGTCCGGCTGCAGTGTTTGGACAGGGGTATTGGTCGTCACGGTCAAGGCACGGATAAAGGGTAATCTGCAAGGGTGTCAGCCCTCCCACGAAAAAATCACAATACCTCAGGCGATGAAAAAGGGCAACGAATCACCGGCCAGAGGCGCGGGAACCGCCCTTTTCCCTTGTCTGCGAAGGCATGGCAGGAGGCGCACATTTTCCCTTGTCAAAAAAACGATCTGCGTTTAAGATTGCCCCCACCAAAAAGGCGGCGTAGCCAAGTGGTAAGGCAGTGGTCTGCAAAACCATTATTCAGCGGTTCAAATCCGCTCGCCGCCTCCATTGAATATCCCAAAAGGGTCAGCCAGACACGGCTGACCCTTTTTTTGCGCAAAAATCCCGTTCCCCGGCCAAACCAAAGTACAACGCAACTGCCCTTCCTGAATTCACCGTCCTGAAAGATCAAATTTCTTGTGTTGCTCCTTGTTGTCAGGTAGACAGATATTATTCTGAATATTTTAGCCGTTATTATACAGCTTGCTCTATAACACCCCCAATGGGGTGGATATGTTGCTGTTTTAGAGAAAAATCACTCGAAAATTGCCGTTCAAGTCAACTAACTGGCCATAAATGGCGCAAAATAAAACCAACTCGAGCTAGCTCGATAATAAATATGTTCGCCAGTCAAAATGAAACCATATCCTTGCAGCAAAGGTATTCGACATGAATGAGGGAGATAACAAAAATACGGATAAAATCATCCGGCTTGTCGAGTACCTTACAGCACTTGCCCGAATCAACGCTAAAATTGTTCGCACCCTCGACGAATACAGAAAGGCACTCTGGATTCATGACATTCCTAATGAACCCAAATATTGCTTCACTCAGGCTTGGGGCCGGGAAGAGGAACAGGATACTGATGTATGGATAGAAATTAAAAAATTTCCAGAACCAGAACTTCCTAAAATCCCGCAAAAATGCACTGACTGGGTGAAGTGGGAAACACTTAGAAACACGAAAGACCTTCCAGAACTTCAGGGTTCCATAGTTGTTGAACGGACTGAAGAGGACGAAGAGACAAAAGAAAAATACACAGTTACCGATACACTCTATCTTAAAAGCAGCCCAGATATTCAACAAATATGGGATGATTACCTTGAAAAACAGTGGATGCCATGGACGGAACTGTACAACCGATACTCCAGTGTGCAAAAGGTTTATGCATCTCTATTTCACATTTATCAAGAACAACAAAAACTTGGAGAACAATACGAACTTGTTTTTTGCACGGGGCTTCTAAACTGGAAAACCCCAAGTGGCCATGAGGCCAAAAGGCATATTATTATTGCCAAGGCATCCCTTGAATTTGAACCTCATCTAGGAAAGTTCACAGTTAAACAGGCAATTGACGGAGATCAAATTGACATCGAGCTTGATATGCTCGATGTCCAAGATCAACCTCAAAATGTCCGGCAATTAATTGAATTAGGCCGCAATACTATTGGTGCAAACCTCTGGAGCCGACCAGACATTGATTCTGTTCTCTCCTCTATCGCAAATTCATTGGCAGATAGCGGTCAGGGCGAATATCACCCTGACCGGATTAAACCCGAACACAAATCGTTAACCAAAAAGCCAATTATTGAATTTGCTCCTTCATTAATTCTAAGAAAACGTTCCATGCGTGGCTTGGAACAGCTTCTTCTTTCTATCAAAGAGCAAGTTGAAGCTGGCGAGATAATTCCCGATGAATTTCTTGATCTTTGCGAAAGTCTTTCCGAGAAAAACGGCGAAGGAAGGGAAGATGGTACAACACCCCAGAGCCTTCAATCCGAGGAGGAGATTTATTTCCCCTTACATGCAAACGAGGAACAACGGCGAATAATCCGAACCCTTGAGAAACAAAAAGGCGTATTAGTTCAAGGACCACCCGGCACCGGGAAATCCCATACAATCGCTAATCTTATTTGTCATCTTCTGGCTACCGGAAAACGAGTATTGGTTACGGCCAAAACACCTCGGGCCTTGCAAGTTCTTCATGATAAATTGCCTTCTGAGATCAAACCACTGTGTATAAATCTTCTTGGTCAAGGTACTGAAGAGCGAGAGTCCCTTGAAAGAAGTGTTACAGGAATTTTGACTCGCCTCGACAGAAGAGAAGAGACAAACAACGGCTCACGAATCCATTCTCTTGAATGCCGAATCGATGGAAATCGAAGGGGTAAATCTGAAACTGACAACAAAATAATGGCGTTACGCGAGTCTGAAACTTTCACGCATAATATCGCTAGACAGTATTCAGGAACCGCGGCCCAAATCGCAAGAGATTTACGCAAAGACACTGAGCAATATGTCTGGTTCACCGACACCCCAACTCCAGAAGACACCCTTCCATTAACTCCTGAGGAAATTAATTCTTTATGCAAAGATATTGTTGATATCGATGCGGAGACAGAAAAGGAACTCAGCCTTACCCTACCAGACTGTGAAAAATTACCAGAAGGGAAGACTGTCAGAGTTGCTTTCCAAAAAGAATCTGCAGCCCTCAAAAAATCAGAAGAAGGCAAAGAAAGGCTTGATAGTCAAGAAGGGAAAGCACTTATCCGTGCCGGAAAAGAAAATGTTGAGGCTCTGCTTCAACTCCTGGCCGATTTTGCCGCTACAGGTAAAACTGTTCGACAACGCCCTATGTCGTGGGTCGAAAAAGCAGTCTATGATGTTTTGACCGATAGAGACACCCCATGGAAAGAACTGCTGAGGATTTCCACGCAACACACAAATGACTTACATGGGCTGGCCACCCAAGTTGATAGTCTTGATGTGAGTATCCCTCAAGATATGGACCGGAAGAAAGTTCTTCATGATGCGAAAGCCCTTAAAAACCATTTTGATTCAGGAAGAGGTGCCGGAGTCTGGCTATTCAAGCCAAAGACCGTTCGGGAACATGGCGACCTGATCGGTAAGGTCAAGGTGGACGGTCGGAATTGTGACAACTCGGACACCCTGCAAAACCTCATTAACTATCTCACCGTAGAACAGGAACTGAACTATGTATGGCCTCTCTGGGCGGGGAAAGCTGTTCGTCTCACAGGCCCTTTCCCTTTGCAGGTTGCCGAAATAGATGAACTGCATGAAGCATTGGAAAACATTATCAATTTGTATGGTAAGCGAGAAGATGTAAAAGAAAAACTCAAACTGATCTCCGGCTTACGGGAGCCGCACTGGGAAGATATATCTTCCGTAGATTCTTTGACGGAAGACTGCCGGATTGTTCTTGCTCAAATCGATTACATCGCAATCAACACTAAAATACTCCAGCTTCAAAACGGGTTGGCCGATTTTGCCACAAGAAGTAATGTCCATCTCATCAATGGTCGTATTTCAAAGGCGTTCCATGAAAGAGACTCTGACTTATTTTGTAAGTTACTTGAGGAGGCGGAAGCTCTTCGCGAAAAAGCAGGAAACGTAAATAAAAAAAGACAGTTGATTGGAAAACTTGCAGAAGCAGCCCCAAGCTTGGCAGGAAGGCTGGCCCGTTGCAACGAAACCCAGCTGTGGGCCGAACGCCTTAATCATCTGCCTCAGGCATGGGCATGGGCACAGGGCAATGCCTGGCTTGATGATTTTTTAAATGCTGACCTTGACAGTCTTGAGAGGCATTCTGCAAGGCTTGATGAAGAAATCCGAAATGACCTGGCAGAACTGGCATCGGTAAAAGCATGGCAATTTTGCTTTAACAGAATGCAGGAGGAACACAGAAGACATTTGATGTCCTGGCAACAGGCAATGAAAAAATTGGGGAAAGGAACAGGTAAACATGCTCATACTCATAGAAAAAATGCCCAGAGACATCTGAATGAATGCAGGGATGCGGTTCCGGCTTGGATTATGCCCTTGCACCGAGTTTACGAAACTGTTGATGCCGGTGCCGGAATCTTCGATGTAATTATTGTAGACGAAGCATCACAGTGTGGTCCGGAAGGACTCCCATTGATGTACCTGGGGAAACGGGTTCTTGTTGTCGGGGATGACAAACAGATTAGTCCTGAAGCTGTTGGTGTTAACAGAGAACAAGTTCAACAGTTGATGCGAAATTATCTCTATGATTTCGACCATGCAGATTCATTCGATGTAGAAAGCAGTTTGTTTGACCACGGTCGTATCCGTTTTAGTAACAGGATAAGCTTGCGGGAGCATTTCAGGTGTATGCCTGAAATAATCCGATTCAGTAATGATCTTTGCTACCGCACAGACCCCCTTATCCCGCTTCGTCAATATCCTCCAGACCGGTTGGACCCTCTCAAAACTACGACAATTCAAAACGGTTATCGAGAAGGCACAGGGAATCGGGTAATTAACCGCCCCGAAGCCGATGCACTTGTTGAAGCCATAGAAAATTGTTGCAGGGATGACCGATATCAAGGCATGACCATGGGAGTAATAGTGCTTCAGGGAGAAGCGCAAGCCTATCATATTGAGGAAAAGCTTCTCCAAAAAATCGGAGCCGAAGAAATGGAAAATCGAAGGCTCATTTGCGGCAACCCATATAGCTTCCAAGGTGACGAACGTGACATCATCTTTTTGAGCATGATTGCTGCACCGAATGAAAGAATTGGTGCAATGACCAAAGCATCAGATCAAAGAAGATTCAATGTTGCGGCCAGCCGTGCGCAAGATCAAATGTGGCTCTTTCATTCCGCAACAATGAACCATCTGAGTGAGCAATGTTTCAGAAGGCGTCTACTCGAACATTTCTTGAATCCAACAAGTTACATCTCGCAAGCTTTAGGTGAGGATGCTGAGGAATTAAGGAAAAAGGCTTTTCTGTCCAATAGAATAATAGAAAAAGCCCCAGCCCCTTTTGATAGTTGGTTTGAAGTAGATGTTGCTCTTCAAATCGCCGGGAATGGATTTAGGGTCGTCCCACAATATCCTTTCGCTGACAAAAGAATAGATCTAGTAGTTCAGGGTGAAAAATCGCAACTTGCTGTCGAGTGTGATGGCGACTTCTGGCACGGTGCCGACGCATACACTGCCGACATGGAAAGACAGCGAAAATTAGAAAGGTGCGGATGGAAGTTTTTTAGAATCAGAGAAAGCCGTTATTACGCTGCCCCAGAAAAAGCTCTCGAACCGCTCTGGTCTCTTTTGGAACAGATGGGAATACTGTCACTGACCGCCACCTTTAAACACGACACAGAACCAGAAGAGGATAATGGCTTTGATGAGGAAGATGAAATAACTGAAGAGTCTGAAGCAAGCTCAATATCAGTAGAAGAAGCTGAAGAGCCAGAGGAACCATCCCAACAACAAGAATTGTGGATAGATCGTGGGATTTCCGACATCCCAGAAGATATTCACCAGGCCATTAGGGTTAAAGCCGATGTGATATGTAAAGCGATCATTCAAGTTTTAGAGCAACGTCCGAAATTCTCCAGCGTGAGAGAAAACGTCCCCACATATATCCTGAAATTATGGAATATCCGATCCAGGGGAAATCCACGAGAACAGTTTGCCAAACGTGTTGACCAGCAGATAGCAATAATGGATAGGAAGGGATATGTAATCATTTACAAGAGCAAAAATGAGAGGGTTAAGCTTGGGTGGGTAAAGTATCAAGATAATTAAACAAAAATGGCGAACAAGGCGCTGCACATTGGCCGTTAGCTTTCTCAGCGTCGGAGCAAAGATTATGGATGATGACTACATAAGCCCTCTCCCGGAGAAAACATATATAAGCCCGTCCCTGACGGAGTTCGGTGGCAAAGAGCGTAGGATTCGCATTGCCTCAAAAATACTGCCATCGCAAGGACGTTGCGACATGCAGAGGGAGAACAAGTAATGGCTCTAAACGATACGGCTCAAACTATCCTGGCGCTTCTCCAATCAGGAGCCATGGTCGTAATTGCCGGTTTGATCTGGAAAGCAATGCAACAGCAGGTCAAGGCCGCACACGCCGCCGAAGACGTCAAGACACAGACTCTTGCGGCGCTGGAGAAGTCACACGCGGGTGAAATTGCCCAGCTTCAGGCTCTGGTGGCGACCCTAAAGGAACAACTTGATTTTAGCTCAAAGGTTGCGCCCGAAATCATGCAAAAGAACGTAGAACTCTTGCAACAAGAACTGGAAAAATCGAAGAAAGAAGCACAACAGTTAATGGCAAAGCTTGAAGAGCTACAAAATAAAAACCAGAATCAAGCGTTGGAAAATAAACGCCTCATCGATGAACTTGAAAGACTAAAACTTCATGCAGATACAGCGAATCTGTTCGTCTTTGATGATGTAGTAAGTGGGTTGAAGCACAACAATAATATTCTCTCCAATACCAACGAACTTCTTAAGGGGTTGAAACCGAGGGTAGTCGGATCTGATACACAATTGTTCACACTTCCACATACTTCAGGGGTATTGCCCGAGCGCAACTTATTCCCCACACAAGCTAATTCGCTTGTGTTTCTAGATATTGACCCCTCCATTCTAAAGGTATCAGATGAGTGATACTTGTAACTGCCCTTATTAATGTGCCATCTAACATCGGATTACAGCGCGACGCGCATAAAGCAGAGCGCGTCTAAAACCAAACGTTACACAGTCTCGAAACCCAACCAATATGTGATGGAGAATATGATAAAAACAATACCTGCGCTGTTGTTGTTCTGGATGGTGAGCGTGTCAACCCATGCCCTTGCAACAGGAATAGATGAATGCACAGAGAGATATAACTTGTGTATTGAGGCAGGCCAAACGTTCTATGACCGATGCATCGAGAGAGGTAATGACACGAACTATTGTGCCGCACAACAAAGGGATGGGGCAAACGCATGCAAAAGAGCTATGGAGCGCTGCTGGAAAGAGGCAGGCGCTGACGCTAAATCTTCTAACGAACAAAGATCCTTGCAAATGCTTAAATAACAAAAATAAAAAACGGGCTAACAAGCCACTTCATCGGACTGGAAAAAGTGCTGCGATTCTTACGCGGTAACTTCTGGCGGCAAATCGATGACTCAAAATATTAGGCACTATTTTCTTTCACAAGGAGATCAAGATGAAAAGACTATTGCTAGTGGCGTTATGTTCTATTGTTTTTAGCGGATGCAGCAGTATGTTAGCGCAGAAAGAAGCAAAGCTAACGCCAACACGCGAAACAACTGGCAAAGGTGAAATGATTTCATTGCCAGCACAACTTAGAACGGTCACCAATAAACTAAATTCTGGCGATTACACAACTTGTGCGGAGCCAGGGCCAGACGTCGCTTTATCTGACACATTCAAGCTAATTACAGGTATTACGTCCGACACATCTGCTGCCGTCAACGACGGAAACGGTGGATCAACCAATGCTGGCAACAAAGTTAGCTTGAATAATGACCTCCAGACAAGCACAACCGCTCTAGAACTAGCGGGTAGAACGCAAACTGTTCTGCTTGCAAGAGAATTTTTGTATCGCACTTGTGAAGCCGCTTCTAATAAATGGCTCCAAGCAGAAGATGTAAAAAAAGCTCATGAAAAAATACTTGAACAAATAACAGGGCTAATCGAGACAGATAAAAAGAAGGCCGAAACATCCGCCGCAGTTGCTACTGCCGTAGCCGCCGGAAAGCTTGACGGTAAACTCTTGGGCACTGCTGCGGCAGCAGTATCCGGCGCAATACGTGATGCTGCAATTAAGTCGTTCGTGGAGTGCCTTAAGAAGGCCGGTGATGACAACAAAGCAAAGTCTACCTGTGAAGCAACATTTAACAAAGAACTTAATTAAGGAGAATCACATGAGCACGTTCCGGAATGCCATTTCAGCGATACTCGGCAAAGAAACATATTTACTTCTTGGAGACAAACCAGTAAAGGCGACTGTATTGAAAATCAGCGATGACTTGGCGGTAGTGAAAATCTCTGACGCTTCAATCGGTTATTCTGAGATTGCCATACATATTGACAGGCTTATTCTCGTGACCGCCTAACAATCGCTTCGAGAGGCGCTTCGAGAGGGACGCTCCCCCTATTAACTGTACTCACGATAACTACAGAACCTCCCCTCCCCCTGATTCCTCGTCACTTTCCTCGCTGGCCTGAGGGCGGGAATACATCTCCCCCTCAGGCTTAAAACTCCCATATTGCAAGGCAAACTGCCGGGTGAACTCCGCGCCGAGGAAAAAGATCTGCGCTGAATAATACACCCAGAGCAGCAGGGCGATCAGCGACCCGGCCGCGCCAAAGCTCGAAGCCACGCCTGTTTTGCTCAGATACAGGCCGACCATATATTTGCCGAATCCGAACAATCCGGCGGTGAACACGGCGCCGACCCAGACGTCGAACCAGGACGGGGGAGCCTCGGGCAGCATCTTGTAGATCACCGCGAACAGGGCGGCGGTGAGACCGAAGGAAAGAAGCGAAGAAATGACCAGAAAAACATGGGTGGAGCTGCCCCATATCTCTCCGGCGAAGTTGGCAAGCACGGAAAGCGCCGCGCCGCAGACAAGGGAAACAAGCAGCAGCAAGGCAAGAATCAGCACCAGCCCGAAGGCAAGCAGTCTGGTGCGCAGCAGGAGCAGAAAAGCGTGATGCTGGGGCTGCGGGATGCCCCACATCTCGTCCAGGCTTTCTTTCAACTCGGCAAAAACACTGGTGGCGGCGACCAGCAGCAGAATACCGGCAACAATGGTTGCCTTCCGCCCGGTATCAGGGTCCTGGGCCGCGGCCAGCAACGCCTGAATCGCTTTAGCGCCGTTGGGCCCGACCGTTACCGGAAGCTGGGCGATAACCTCACCCTGGGCCGCTTCGGTGCCGAAGAAATACCCGGCCACCGCAATGGCCAGCATCATGATCGGGGTCATGGAAAACAGGGCGTAAAAAGCCAGGGCCGCGCCTTTGCTGGCCCCACGATGATCAACCCAGCCCTGTAATGATGCAAGCAAAACCTTTTTCATGCGTGTCTGCGTCCTTGCCTGGTGTATTTGATTTCCTGTTGGTGATTCAGATGCGCTGATTGGGGCATGCAGCACGGTTCTGAAAATAAAGATCCCTGAAAAGCCGTTTTTACGGTATGATACCCCTCCTGAAAATCAGCATTGCTCCGCACGCTTTTCCTGCGACAAAGCCTTTCGCTTACCCTTAACGGACACAAGACAATGACCGAGAGCAATATCATAGAACTGACTCCCTTCCGCACCGATCTGGCCCGCGCCCTGACCCGCCGTGGGGAACGGCTTCTGGCCTCAGCCGATCTGGCCGAGGATGTTGCCGCCCTGGAGCCTCTGGAGGCATACTACATTGTCCGCGAACTCGGCCTGGATCAGGCCCTGCCCATCCTCCGGGAGTTGAACCATGAGCAGATGCAGGCCTGTCTGGACCTGGACTGCTGGAACCGCTACGATTTCTCTGCCGAGAGTCTTGACGAATGGCTGGCGCCCTTTGCCGCCATCGACCCGGAAACCCTGTCGCAGACTTTCTTTGCTCTGGATTATGTGCTCCAGCTCCTGTATCTCACCCAGACCGTCACGGTGTATGATCCGGATGCCGACGAAATCCCGGCACAGGACGAGGAGCATCCCGTTATCCGGGCCATGACCCCGGACGGCTTCTATCTTCTGGAACTCAAACCCGACCTCACCCTGAAGGTCCATCCTTTTACCCTGCTGGATGGGCTGTACCAATACGACCCCACCGCAACGCATCGGCTGATGAGCGAGATCCGCGTGGATCTGCCCACCCAGATCGAGGAAGAAGCCCTGCGCTTCCGCAGCGGCCGCATGCAGGACCTGGGCTTTGCAACCCCGGCCGAGGCAACCGCTCTTTTTTCCCGGCCGCCCAGCCGCCAACCTCTGCCCCGCCCCCAGGAACCGCTGGACAGCGCGGCCAACCGTTTGCCCTCGGTATATGCCGGACCCTTGCTCGAGACCTCCCTGCTGCAGCGGGGCCTCTCCCTGGTTACGACCCCGGAAAGCCTGTCCCGCATGGAGCAGGAACTTGTCTGGACCATAAACAGCGCGATCATCGCCTATGGCGAAAAACCGCAGGATATCGAACACATCACCGCCATTGTCACGCGGGTTCGGGATACCATCTCACTGGGGCTGGAATCCCTGTTGGCCGAACAGGAGCCAAGCTGTTCGCCGGACGATGCCGCAGCCGCAGCCAAGGCAGCCGAGCTGCTGGAAATCTGGCCCATGACCGATCTGTTCCGGCACGGCTATGGCGCCACCATGACATTGCAGGAAAAGGTGCGCCAGGCCATGGCAGAACCCCGTTTTGCCGAGTGGTACAACCTGCCGGACACCGAACAATCCGATGAACCCGCCGACCGGCTGGAACGCGCCTTTGTCACCGGACTGCTCAACCGTCAGCCTTTGCGCTGCGGCTTTGACCCCGGAAACCCGGAAACCGTCCGCGCCTTTGCCGATCTCGTCGAAATCGCTGCCGCTCAAGCCCGGTTGAAACGGCTGGTGGACCATTTCAGCGGATAAAGGTGATGCACACGCAGTTAATAGCCTCGTAATGAGGCGGGATTTGATCCGGACAGTGCTTCGACAGGGCTCTCCTGAGCTTGTCGAAGGGCTCAGCATGAACGGAATATACAACATTCATTTATCAGCTTATCACTGATCTTCAACCGGTTTTCCACGTCATTCCGGCGAAAGCCGGAATCCAGGCAAGGTAGCCAATTTCTCTGGATTCCGGCTTTCGCCGGAATGACTTGTCCGCAAGGAAGACATTAACATAAAGCACGCATGATGAACTGGTTACCGCATGGAACCCATGTGCTGGCTAAAGTTCGATGGTAATCAGATGCATTTTGGCACCTGCCGGTAGCCCTGAGCGGAATATCCAATCATTTACTATAACTTCCGTTCGCCCTGAGCCTGTCGAAGGGCCGCGTTTTTCCTGTCGCATCACTTCGTTTAGCAGACCGGCCGGTTATATGGAAATGGAGGGATGAAACGACTGTGCAGAATAATGCGGCACGGGCAAAAGGCCATTGCTCGGTGAGATGAAATTATTGCTGTTCTGCCTCAAGACGTTCCGCAACCCAAACCTTTAAAAGCGCCTGCCTGCTGACCCCAAGACGCTTGGCCTCCTTGTCGACCTTCTGGACCACCCATACGGGAAAATCAATGTTGACCCGTTTCGAATCCTGTTCCGGACGCCGCGCCCGGCTTAAGTCCAGATGCGCGGTAATATCCTCGCCTGATTCAAATTTCTTGTCGAAATCCTTAGCTTTCATATAATGCCACCTCTTCGGCTCTGGCCCTGCGGACAGAGATAATACGAATTGCATCCTTCCGGTAGGTAATAACCGCGGACCAACATTTTTTCCCGATCCTGCCGACCATCAACCATCTCGGCTCATCCGAGGTATTCGCTGGAATTTCCAGCAGATCTGGGTCGCCCCACAACGCTTGCGCCTCGCAAAAATCAAGGCCGTGCTTCTCTTTATTAACCAAGCTCTTCTTTTCATCAAACTCAAATTTCATATAAAAAATATACCAAAATTATACCTAAAAAAACATCAGGAAAAAATCTCCCATTGCCCATCACTTCAATTTACAATCCTGTCCGGGCATTATCTCCCCAGCACCGGCTTCATTTCCTCAGCAATCTCCCGGCAAAAACTCCCCAGCGCCTCGTTCAGGGCAACAACCAATCCCTCCTGATCCTGGCGTGCAGCCGGGACCCGATACGTGCTCCGCCTTTCCGGCAGCACAATCCCGCCGTCCCTTCCCTTGACCGACCAGCGAACAACCAGCCGGGCTGCGCCGTCGCTTTCGTTTTCAAAATGGAGCACCTCGACAAGAAGCTGATAATCCGTGGTGCGCGACGATGGCCAGGGATGGAGCAGGATACGGTCGGTGCCCAGCAGCGCAGAAAGATTTTCGCCCAACACCCTTGGGATGTTTTCCCCGAGTGGCTCGGCCCAGCGGTGGGTTTCGGAAAGCTGCAACCGGTTGGGGGTCACCCTGGTAACGATTTTAGGCCGCTCCAGATATTCCGGCAGCCGCACCGGGCCGATACCGATAACCATATTGCTCACTTCAGGAGTAGCAGAGGCATTACTGGACACGTCCAGAGCAGTGAGTTGATAATAATGAACCGGCACTGCAGGAGCACACCCCGAAATCAGCCCACAGGCCAGAAAAACAAAGAGGGCGGCAGCCATCCGCATGCAATGTATATTTTTCATTTTCTCTCCTCTTCGAGACGTTTTCCCTGCACAACAGCCGCCGGTTGCAGCTCCAGTGTTTCCGCCAAAAGCCGCAGGGCGCGGGCCGTACGGGTAAGCTCCTGAAGCGCGGTATTGAGATGCTGCACTGTGGGCGATTCCTCCCTGGCCAGCCCCTGCAACGCCTGCGCCGTCTTGGCCAGTTCCTCGCCGGCTTTGCCCAGACTCGCAGCCATGGGGGAACCGGCCTCAGCCACTCCGCCGACCTTGACCATCGCAGCCCGGACCGCTTCAAGCGCCTGACGCATCTCGGCCAGCACAGGCTCGCTATTCCTGTCGACTTTGGCACTCAGTGATTGCAGATGCGACAGCGTCGCTTCCAGCCGCACCGGAATCTTCTTGGTTTCTTCCGAGGAAAGGATTTTGTTGAGCGACTTGCTGATTGCGGCAAGATCGGTAAGAAAGGCATCCATGGGAAACCCTTCGAACTTGGAGGCAAATTCTTCCACCGCCGTGGGAATGGTGGGAATTTCGCTCACCCCGGAATCGGTTGAAATAAAGCGGGCCGGTTTTTCCGGATGAAAATCAAGATCGATGTACAACTGGCCGGTGAGCAGACTCTGCACCTTGAGCTGGGCGCGCAAGCCCCGTTCCACCAGCTGCCGGATGGTGTCCCGATCCTGAAGATCGACCTGCTCGCCAACGCGGGACTGGGCGATGTTGGGTTCGACCTCAATGGTGACCGGCACCATGAAACGGCGACTTTCCGCATCAAGCCCGAGCTGGATGCGTTTGACCGTGCCCACCTTGACCCCGAGAAAAACCACCGGCGAGCCGACCTGCAACCCCTGGGCAGCTCCTTCAAAAAAGAGCAGATGCTGACGCCGCTCCTGAAACCATTGCCCCCCGGCCAGACGCAGGACAGTCACCGCCCCGAGGATGATGGCGCCAAGCACAAATGCTCCGATAAGCGTGGGATTTGCCTGCCTGCTCATTCCGCCCCCCTGACAACTGTCCAGCAGCACCACATCTGAGTCGCAGTCTCGCTCTGTGCTCGCTTAGCTGTCATCGGCCTGCTCAGGTGCCACAGCACACTTCGCAGACCTCTTCCTAGCATCTGTAGTGCTGCTGAACAGTTCTCTTCCATTTTCTTACTCAAACCGTTCATTCCTCCCCCCTGGTCAGAAAATGACGCACTTTTGGATCTCCGGAAGCAACCGCATCCTTGGGTTTGCCGGAGTTGATCATGGTGCGGGTCTCGGTGTCCAGAAAAATCGAGTTGCTGCCGATGGCAAGAATACTGGCCAGATCATGGGATATCACCACAATAGTTGTCTCCAGGCTGTCGCGCAATTCGATAATCAGATCGTCAAGATGACGGGCCGTGGGCGGATCGAGACCGGAAGAAGGTTCGTCGATCACCAGAATATCCGGGTCAAGGGCCATGGCGCGGGCCAGGGCCGCCCGTTTCTTCATACCGCCGCTCAGTTCGGAAGGATAAAAATCCTCAAAACCTGTCAGCCCCACCAACGCCAGCTTGAAGGAAACGATCTCGGCAAGCTGACGGGCTGAAAGATCGGTGTACTCCTTCAAGGGCAGGGCGATATTTTCCCCCAGAGTCATCGAGCTCCACAGGGCTCCGCCCTGAAACATGATGCCGAGCCGCCGCTTGAGCCGCTCCTGCTCCTCATGTTCAACATTCCAGAAATCCTCGCCGCCGTAAAAAACCGCGCCCTTGGCCGGACGCTGCAGGCCGATCAGGGCTCGCATCACAGTAGTCTTGCCGCAGCCGCTTCCGCCCATGATGACAAAGATATCCCCTCTGTTGACCACGAAATTGAGATCGCGTTGGATGACGAAATCACCATACGCCATGGTCACGTCGCGGACCTCGATGTGGGGTGCGGTATTCATGAATGAGCACCTTGCAACTCGTATTGTTTTGAAAAGACGCCCATCCCTTGGCGGGTGGGGGTGAGGAAAACTGCAACATTTGAGATAGTGGCAAGCTCCCCCTCTCCCTGACCCTCCCCCGCCAGGGGGGAGGGAATTATCCTCCATTGCGTCAAGCTACACATGCTAAATCCCCAGCCGATAAAAAATGATAGTCATGATGGAGGCCACAATGGTGATCAACAAAATGCCGGTCACCACCGCCGAGGTTGCCGCTTCCCCGACGGATTCGGCGCTTCTGCCGCACTGCATCCCGCGCAGACACCCGGCATAGGCGACCATGGCCCCGTAGACGCTGCCCTTTGAAAGCCCCACCAGAAAATGCTTCACCTCCAAGGCCCGCAAGGTTTCCGTATAATACTCAAACATCCCGACATCAAAGATGGTGACCGAAACCAGCGCCCCGGCGAACATCCCGACAAAACCTGCGTACAGGGTGAGAAGCGGCACCATCAGCATCAAGGCCAGCATCCGCGGTAAAACCAGAAAATCAATGGGCGAGATGCCCAGACTTTTGAAAGCGTCGATCTCCTCGTTGACCTGCATGGTCCCAAGCTGGGCCGCAAACGCCGCGCCGGTTCGCCCGGCGATGATGATCCCGGTCATAAGCGCCCCCACCTCGCGCACCATGCCAATGGCCACCAGGTCGGCAATAAAGATCTGGGCTCCGACCAGACGAAGCTGATCCGCCCCCAGATAAGCAAGAATGAGGCCGACAAGAAAGCTGATCACCGAAACGATGACCAGGGCTCGAGGCCCGACCTCTTCAATCTCCCACCAGAGATCGCTGAAACGAAACCGCGCCCGCCCGGTGAGCAATCGTCCAAAAGAGGCGGTAATCTCACCGAGAAAACGGAGCATCTCGGGAGCGCCACTAAAAAAATCAATCGTTGCCGCGCCGATCCGGGAGACAAAATTCTGCTTACCGCCGCCCCGCTTGCCAGCCTCTTGGCCGGGGACGGCAGAAGCCATGGCCAAAAGATGGCGCACCCCCTTGGGCAAGCCTTCCTGGTCGATACTGACGTCCCGTTCACCGCTCAGCACGAACAACGCCCTGAGAATGGCGAGAAACCCTGTGTCCCAGTCTGTGAGTTGCGAGGTGTTAAAGGAGAGGCTGCGGATTCCTTCTTCCTTCTCGGCAAGGATCACTGCGGCTGCGGGCAGATTCTGATCCAGACACCAACGGCCGACAAAAGAAATCTCCAGCAGGCCGTCACCTTTGCGATGCGTCTCGAACCGGCATTTTTCTTCATCATTTTCAGGGAGTCGGTTGGAAGCCAAATCTGCACCGTAGACAATCGTAATCTGTTGAGAGAACCAGCCGGCGGAAATTTTGCCGTACCGCACAATATCCTACCACCATCATGAGATAATAGCCTTTCCGCTGTCAATCGTAAACGAGGAAAGCCCGGCTGCGGCCTGGCAAACAAACCTGGCGGCAGCCGGCAGCTTCTTCATAACTTGCCCCATTCCCTCAAACAAAAACCTGATAACCACTGATCTTCAGCCGGTTTTCTCCCGTCATTCCGGCGAAAGCCGGAATCCAGGCAAGGGAGTTAATTTCTCTGGATTCTCTAATTTCACAAACGAAGTGCAACACTTTGGCAAGGTGTTGCCATGGAACCCATATGCCGGCGGAAGTTCGATGGTAATCAGAAAGAAAAAAGGCCGACCCCATCGGGCCGGCCTTTTTTTCATCTCGCTTCTCTCTACTTTTCTTAAAAACCCAAACCCTGCAAGAGATCATTCACCGCATCCTGATCCAGGGATCCCTCACCGCCAACCTCCCCGGTGGTCATGGAGTTAAGATATTTATCCACGTCCTCCTGGGCGATGACCTTACTCTCCTCTGCGGTGATCGTGGCATTCTTCTCCTTGATTTTCAACTGGGAACCAAAGGAAACCACAATGGCCAGGAGCTGTACCTGGAAATCGGTGAGCAGTTTGATGATCTTCAGAATCTGCTGACCGGAAAGATCCTGAAAACTCAAGGCTTCAGTGATCCGCGAGATATCTTCGGTAATGGCGGAGGCCACATTAAAGGCGTCTTCAATCTTCTGAAAGATCTCGTTCTGGTCTTCAATGGTCATCTTGCTCATGCCGGGAGCCTGCCCGGATTGCATCTGCTCCAGGTTTTCCGTCAATTCTCCGGCCAGGGCAAGACTTTCCGCCAGCATGGAGCCGAGTTCGGCAACCCTCGGGTCATCCCCCTGCGCAGCGACCGGAGCGGAAGCACCCGCCTCAGGCTGGGCTGGAGCGGCAGCAGGCTCAGCGGCTTCCTCGATCTCCTCGGTGGGCGGAACCTCCAGAGGCAGACTCTGATCCAGAAAGATTTCTGCCTGATTGAGATCCATTTTTTTCAGGAGATTCTGGGTCTTTTGGTCGGAACAGGAAGTCAGCAGGGCAGACAGGACATCGCTCAAGGGAATGGTAAAAAAGTTGTCGCTGTCCGGCTCGAGATCCTTGATCTTTTCTCCCATGGCCTCGACAAAGCTGTTCTGGTCGAAAAACTCCTCGGCTTTTTTGCGGGCCCCGGTAATATGGGTCTTCACTGTTTCGTTGGTACACAGCTCATACATGGTCTGAAAAATCGTATCAAGCGCAAACAGATAGCGGGTCCGCTTGACCATTTCCGGCACTGCCTCTGCCAGATCGAGCACTTCTTCGGCCTGGCCACCACCACTTTCCTGTAAGTCGGCAATCAACGCATTGGCCTGGCCTATCTTTTCCTGAAGATTTTGCAGGGTTACGGCGGCAGACTGCGCGCCCTCCTTTCCGTTTGCAATCATTTCAGCCTGAAAAGCCTGATGGGTTTTGAGGGAAAGCAGCAACTCTTTGACGCCATCGGTCTGGCTCTGAACCTTTTCCACCTGGTCCATGATCTCCATGGTGGCTCTTTCCGTCATGGAAACGATGTCGTGCAGCTGGTTCTTGGCATCCTCTATTTTTTCTCCGGCCTCATCGAGTTCCACCCGTTTCATGCGCCGGTCTTCCAGGGGGATTTCTCCCATGGTCGAACTGAGGCTCTTGGCCAGTTTACCGATATCGTTAAATATATCGTTGGATACTTTTTTGTAGTAATCATCGCCTCCCGCCGCCCCGGGCGGTGGCGGAAAATCCATCCCTCCGGCTTCCGGCTCGGGCTGGGCAAGAACGGGAACCGGCTGTCTTTCCTCGGCCAGAATATTCCGCACCACCTGGGTTGCCCCGCTCTCCTGGCCTCCAAGGACGGTGATGTTGTACACCACAGTATCCGTGGATATCCGAAAAAATCCGGCGCTTATCTCAAGATTAACTTCCGACTTTCCCGCTATGGACATGATCAGCCTCCCGCTGCTGTTCTTCTGCTTGCTTTCCGACCGGCCCACAAGGGGGCGTACGTCTATCGCATCGGCAACTTGCCAATTTTCTTGAATATTTTACGTGTTCCCTGCAGATAACTTTCTCAGGCTGAGACCATCCCGGAAAAAGAGACCCCTGTTTCATACTGATCCGGCCTGTCCCGGCTGACCGCCACCCAGGAGACCATACCCACCACCCTTAAAACTCCGACATCTTCCTCCACCTTGGTGGCGATCCATCTGCCGTCCGTTGTCGCATGCCATCCGGGGAATTCCAGAACCATCACCAGTTGACTGCCCAAAGGCAGGGCTTCTTCCGCCAAAAGACACAGGCCGCCCCCGCTGATATCCAGCAATTGCCCGTCCCGATATGGGACACCGGACATAAGATCTTCAAGCCTTGTGAAACGGACATACAGATTTTTGGCAAACCGTTCTTCCTGACGCCGCTCCTCGCAGAAATCCTCGTGTTTGATCATGCTGCGTCCTTCCCCTGTTCTTTAAAAGCCGAGCCAAACAGACCATTTCTACTGTTCTACCTATTTTTTGACAAAAGACGCAATACCCCATAGAGAAATGGATGATTTTTAAGTAAAAAAAGGAAAGGGCACAGCCTGAAAACACCCGACCCCGCCCTCATTTAATAAAAGGAAGAATGGCCTTGAACGCCGGTGTACCGGCCTGGTGCAGCCATTCGTAGATAATCATTTCCGTATTGGCGACAACCCCGCCTATCTCGCTGATCCTGGCAAGACCGGTCTGATAGTTCTTTTCCACCCGCGAAGACACCGCATCGGCGGGCACCCACATCCGATAGCCCTGCAAGAGCCCGCCCAGCACTGTCTGGTAGATGCAGATATGGGTTTCCACTCCGCAGACCACGATGGTGTTGACCTCTCTGGGCAATTTTTTCGCTGCTTCGGCAATGACCGAATTATTAAAACAACCGAATTCCAGCTTATCAAGCGGGACAACCCCGCCCAGCTCGGCTTCAATCTCCGGAAGCAGCGCGCCGATCCGCGCCGCATACTGGGTGGTGGCAAGCATGGGAACCTGAAGGATATTGGCCGCTTTCATGAGCAGCGCCGAATTTTTCACCACTTCTTCCCTGGCCGGAATGGCCTGCATCATCCGATCCTGGATATCCACCACCAGCAGGGCGCATTGTTCCGGCGCCAGGCGGTACAGTTTTTCGCTCATCGTTTTCTCCTTTTTTCTGCAATGCGTCCTCGGCCGGACAATACGGCACATTAGCCGGACAACACTGATTTCTATTCTTTAGTATTTCCTTGTACCTGGAAAAATGTATTGCCAAGAACCATTATTTATTAATACTTTGAAAAATTCTCAAGGATTCTTAAGCACACCAGCCGGATATTACCGCCATGAGCCATTATTTGCGTATCTCCCATATCCTTAAAGAACAGCCCGTCGGCCAGACCGTGGAAGTCAAAGGCTGGATCCGTACCCGCCGCGACAGCAAGGGTTTTTCCTTTCTCGAGGTCAATGACGGCTCCTGTCTGGCCAACCTCCAGATCATTGCCGAGGACAATCTGCCCCGCTATCAGGAAGATATCCTCCGCCTCACCACCGGGTGCTCGGTGCGGATCAAAGGCCAACTTGCAGCCTCGCCGGCCAAGGGCCAGACCGTGGAAATTAAAGCCGATGAGGTCGAGGTCTACGGCTGGGCCGATCCGGAAACCTACCCTCTGCAGAAAAAAAGGCATTCCTTTGAATTTCTGCGGGAAATCATGCATCTGCGCCCGCGCACCAACAGCCTTGGCGCCGTGGCCCGAGTACGGAGCGCCCTCTCTTTTGCAGTGCACCGGTTTTTTCAGGAGCAGGGCTTTCAGTACATCCACACTCCGATCATCACCACCAGCGACTGCGAGGGTGCAGGAGAGATGTTCACCGTCACCACCCTTGACCTGAACAACGTTCCCCGCAAGGATGGTCGCCCTGATTTCAGCGCGGATTTTTTCGGCCGCCAGGCAAGTCTCACGGTGAGCGGCCAGCTTGAGGCGGAGATTTACTGCCTGGGCCTGGGCAATGTCTATACCTTCGGCCCCACCTTCCGGGCGGAAAACTCCAACACCAGCAGGCATCTGGCCGAATTCTGGATGATCGAACCGGAGATGGCTTTCTGCGATCTTGCCCAGGACATGCAGGTGGCCGAGGCGTTCATCAAATATCTGGTCCGGTATGTTCTGGATCATTGCCCGGACGAGATCGAGCTCTTCAACAATTTCGTGGACAAAGGCCTCAAGGCAAGATTGGCTGCGGTGCTGGAGCAGGATTTCGCCCGGATCACCTACACCGAGGCTATCGAGCTCCTCACCAGCTGCGGCAAGGAATTCAGTTTTCCGGTAGCCTGGGGTGCGGACCTGCAGTCCGAACACGAACGCTATCTCTGTGAGGAGGTCTTTAAACGCCCCCTCATCGTCACCGACTATCCAAAGTCCATCAAGCCTTTCTACATGCGGGGCAATGACGACAACACCACCGTGGCGGCCATGGATATTCTGGTGCCGGGCATCGGCGAGATCATCGGGGGCAGTCAGCGGGAAGAGCGCTACGACAGGCTGATCAAGCGCCTGGAAGAAATGGGCCTCGACCAGAAGGACTATGAATGGTACCTGGATCTGCGCCGCTACGGTACTGCGCCCCACGCCGGTTTCGGCCTGGGTTTTGAACGTCTGATCCAGTTTGTCACCGGCATGGCCAACATCCGCGAGGTAATTCCTTTTCCGCGCACCCCGGGCTCGGCCGCTCTGTAAGCCGAAACATCATGACCGAAAAGATCCGCACCGATCGCATTTACGAACATGCGCGGTACACCTCCCTGTACGATCTGGAACTGGGGAATTTCCTCGAAGATCTCCCCTTTTACCGCAAACATCTGCCCACCCAGGCCTGCACCATTCTCGAACTGGGCTGCGGCAGCGGCCGGATAAGCCGTCCCCTGGCCGCGGAAGGATACCGGCTTATTGGAATCGATCTTTCCTTTCCCATGCTTGCCGCCGCGAAAATCAACCCAGCCGCGTCTGCGCCCCATTATGCCGGCATGGATATGACGGCCCTGGCCTTTCGCACCACCTTTTCCGCGATCATCGCCCCCTACAATACCCTGAACCTCCTGACCAGGCCTGAAGACCTGCGCGCCTGCCTGAGCCAATCCCATCATCTTTTAACCGAAAACGGCATCCTGCTTCTGCAGATCTATATCCCGGATCGGGAACTCCGTGCCCTGAAAGGGAAAAAACGCTTCCAGTTCCAGATCTTCGACCTGCCGGACGGGTCGAAGGTAATAAAAGAAATCCTGAAAAGCACGATCCCGCAGTCATGCCTGGTGGAAATCACGGAACAATACCGCTTGCGCTTCAGAAAGGATCAACCCAACGAGGATTGGCAATACACCTATCACATCCTTGGTCACGAATTTGCGCAATGGCAGGAGATTCTCGCCGCCCAAGGCTTTCACATCGAAGCGGCCTATGGCGGCTACGATCTTGCCCCCTTTGTTCCGGAAAAGCATACAACCCTGCTCCTGGCTGCAAAAAAGCGCATTTTTTGCCCAAAATAATTTATTTGCTATTCCAAATCCTTTTTGGTATCAAAAAAATTAGTGAGCAATGTGCAGTAGTTTTTAGCTTTGTTTAAAAGTTTACCGCACAAACCCGAAGATGGTTGTGCGGTATTTTTATTAGCGGGCTGAAAATACTGCGGGTTTCAAGTCAGGGTTCCAAGCAAGGAACGGAGGGATATCATGTTTGAAGGCACAGTGAAGTGGTTTAACGAATCAAAGGGCTTTGGTTTTATCGCACAGGATAATGGCAAGGATGTTTTTGTGCATTACTCTGC
>Ga0180009_10002428_pt1 | contig 21916 bp, 26 predicted proteins | sample OS_PC_MetaG_FD_123537 | JGI IMG/M metagenome (GOLD analysis project Ga0180009, IMG submission 123537) | Groundwater microbial communities from the Aspo Hard Rock Laboratory (HRL) deep subsurface site, Sweden - OS_PC_MetaG | ecosystem: Environmental > Aquatic > Deep subsurface > Groundwater...
CCGACAAGGTGGCTGACGCACTCAAAAATTATGTCCTGACGCAAACCGAATATTTGCGTACGGTGAACGACTACAACATGAACGTGGCGCAACTTGCGCGCCTGACAGGTGAACTCAAGTAAGTCGGACGCGTCTACCCCTTGCTTGATATTGACTTGCCCCACTTTCCAACAGGATGATTTGATTATGTTGCGCTCACTATTTTTGCTGTTAGCCCTGATGGCGGGATTCCATTCCGCCCCGGTACTGGCTGTAGATACGCCTCCCGATGTGCTGGCGCGTACCACCACGAATGAAGTGCTGGCCATATTGAAGCAGGACAAGGAACTTCAGAATGGCAATCTGGGCAAGGTGTACCAGCTGGTCGAAGCCAAAATACTGCCTAATTTCGACTTCAATCGGATGACTCAGCTGGTGATTGGGAAACACTGGCCACGGGCCACAGCTCAGCAGAAGCAGGCTCTCGTGACCGAGTTCCGCAATCTTCTGGTTCGCACTTACGCCAGTTCATTGACAGCTTTTAGCAACCAAACCGTCGACTTCAAGCCTTTGGTAATGAAACCGGATGACACGGATGTGACCGTTCGTTCCGAGATTCGTCAACCCGGCGGTCAGCCGATTCCTATTGATTACAACATGTATAAATCCACCTTTGGCTGGAAAATTTACGATGTCACCATCGATAGCGTCAGTCTTGTGACCAATTACCGCTCATCCTTCTCCAGCGCAATCCGCCAGAACGGGATTGATGGTCTGATCAAAACCCTGTCTGACCAATCGAATCGTACCTCTGTCACTCCAGCACCGCGTTCCGGCTCGTGATGGAGTGTGAAGGAAACTGCTGCCGTATTTCGGGTTCGGTGACGGTGGATAGCGCAGGCGGTTTGCTGCGTGAATTGCAGCCCCATTTGGCGCAGGGCGTTGACACTTTGGACTTCAGCGCTGTCGAGTCCGTTGATTCGGCTGCTTTGGCCCTCGTTTTCAGCGCCATGCGCCAAACCCAGCAGGCCGGCCGTACGCTCGTTTGCACCGGTCTTCCAGCCAGCTTTGCCACCCTCGCCGAACTGTACGGGGTATCCGAACTGTTGCCCGCATGAGTCAGGAAACGCCGGCGATACGCGTTAGCGCACTGCATAAACGTTTCAAGCAAACCCAGGCACTTGATGGCGTCTCGCTTGAGATTGAGCAGGGGGCTTTTTTTGGATTGCTGGGTCCGAATGGCGCAGGTAACACCACGCTCATTTCAATTCTTGCCGGACTCACCCGCGCCAGTTCAGGCACGGCCTCGATCATGGGCCACGATGTGGTGCGGGATTATCGGCAGGCGCGCCGTGCGCTCGGTGTCGTGCCGCAGGAGTTGGTCTACGATCCGTTTTTCAATGTGCGCGAGACGCTGCGCATCCAGTCCGGTTTTTTTGGTCTCAAGCACAACGATGACTGGATAGACGAGATCATGCATCACCTCGATCTCACACCGCATACCGAGAAAAATACGCAAAGTCTGTCGGGCGGCATGAAGCGCCGCCTACTGGTGGCGCAGGCGCTGGTGCACAAGCCGCCGGTAATCGTGCTCGACGAGCCGACTGCCGGAGTAGATGTGGACCTGCGGCGCTCGCTATGGGCGTTCATCAGCCGGCTTAATCGCGAAGGCCATACGATACTGCTGACCACGCATTACTTGGAAGAAGCCGAGGCGCTGTGTGGTCGCATCGCCATGCTCAAGGCAGGACGTGTGGTTGCGCTGGATGAGACAAAAAACCTGTTGAAGCTGACCAACGAACATTGCGCGCAGTTCCGGTTGGATTCGGAAAACGTTCCGTCGGCGTGGCAGAACCGTATGGTGAAGGGTGGCGACGGCAACTGGCGATTCAATTTCAGTGAATATGCTGATCTGGAAACCTTGTTGGCCGATTTGCGCGGTGCAGCGGTGCGCGTACTCGAAATGCGGCTGCAGGAACCCGATCTGGAGGATGTCTTTACCGACATCATGAAGCGCACATGAGCGGACTCTCGGCCCTGTTTTACAAGGAACTGCTGCGCTTCTGGAAAGTGGTGGTGCAGACCGTGGTGGCTCCGGTGGTCACGGCCTTGCTGTATCTGCTGATTTTTTCGCATGTGCTGGAAGCGCATGTCGAGGTTTATCCCGGCGTGTCTTACAGCAGTTTCCTGGTGCCTGGACTGGTGATGATGAGCATGCTGCAGAACGCATTCTCCAACAGTTCGTCCAGTCTGATCCAGTCCAAGATGATGGGCAGCATCGTGTTTGTGCTGCTGCCACCCTTGTCGTATCTGGAATTTTTCCTGGCTTACCTGGGCGCCTCGATTCTGCGTGGGCTGGTGGTGGGGGCGGGTGTGTTGGCTGTGACATTGTGGTTCGCCCCCTTGTCGATGCCGCATCTTGGCTGGCTGCTGGTTTATGCGTTGCTGGCCTGCGGGATCATGGGTGCGCTGGGTATATTGGCGGGCGTGTGGGCGGATAAGTTCGACCAGTTGGCAGCCTTCCAGAATTTCTTGATTCTTCCGCTGACATTTCTGTCCGGCGTGTTCTATTCCATTCATTCGCTGCCTGCGTTCTGGCAATCCGTTTCACATGCCAACCCGGTTTTTTACCTGATAGACGGCTTTCGCTATGCGTTTGTGGGGCAATCCGACACCGATCCATGGCTGGGTCTGCTGGTCTCCGGGGCCTGCTTTGTGGCAATATCGGCGATTACCTTGTTGCTGCTCCGTAGCGGCTACAAACTCAGACACTAAAGAGGCAAGACACCTATGGTTACCCCCGAAGACATCAAAGGCTGGATCACCGAGAAACTGCCGTGTGACCACATCGAAATGGATGGCGACGGCCAGCATTTTCAGGCGACGATCGTCAGCCCGTCTTTCAGCGGCAAGAACATGATCCAGCAGCACCGACTGGTTTACGATGCATTGGGCGAGCGCATGCATGCGCAGATCCACGCGCTGTCGATGAAAACCTACACCCCCGAAGATTGGGCCGCACGCTAAACCTGGAAACCACAGTTGACCGCTCAAGACATCATGAAATATCGCATGGATACTGATTTTTCAGCCTGCGGCCGGGACCGCCGCCAAGGTTGGGTTCGCTACGCACCCGCTGGCACGCCTGGTCGCGCGCCTGCCTTTGTCGCTCGTCGTTGCAGGCCCCGGCCTGCCGCCTCCTCGCTTCGCGGCAGTCACGCGCTCAGACGCACCATCGGGCGCGTCCAACTATGGTTTCCAGGTTAGATGGAAGCACTGCTGATCCATGGCGGTAATCCGCTTGACGGTGAAGTGCGCATTTCCGGCGCCAAAAATGCCGCATTGCCGATCCTGACGGCTAGCCTGCTGACTGCTGAACCGATGCAGTTCGGCAATGTGCCGCATCTCAAGGACATCAGCACCATGCTGGCGCTGCTTGGCTACATGGGGGTGCGCGTCACGCTCGACGACAAGAATCACGTCACCCTCTGCGGCGAGTCCATCCCGCACAAGGAAGCGCCCTACGAAATGGTGAAAACCATGCGTGCCGCGATCCTGGTACTGGGACCCACGCTGGCGCGGTTTGGCGAAGCGCGCGTTTCCTTGCCCGGCGGCTGCGCCATCGGCTCGCGTCCGGTCGACCTGCACATCAAGGGCTTGCAAGCCATGGGCGCGGAAATCCAGATTGAGCATGGCTACATCCACGCCCGCTGCAAACGGCTGCAGGGCGCGCACATCATGATGGATGTGGTCACCGTGACCGGTACCGAAAATCTGATGATGGCTGCCACACTGGCCGAAGGCACGACCGTACTGGAAAATGCTGCGCGCGAACCCGAAGTGGTTGATCTGGCCAATTGCCTGATCGCAATGGGCGCCAAAATCGAAGGCGCCGGCAGCGGCATCATCACGATCCAGGGCGTTGAAGCGCTGCACGGCGCGGAATACTCCGTGATGCCCGATCGCATCGAGACCGGCACTTTTCTGGTGGCCGCAGCAATGACAGGCGGCCGCGTCCGCACCACCCATGCCCAGCCCGACACGCTGGATGCAGTGATGAGCAAGCTGCGCGAAGCGGGGGCAAAAGTCGAGGTGGGCCCCGACTGGATCGAAATCGAGTCCGACGGCAAGCTGAAGTCGGTGGACGTGCGCACCGCACCGCACCCGGCGTTCCCCACCGACATGCAGGCGCAGTTCATGGCCATGAACACCATCGCCGAAGGTGCGGCCAGTGTCATCGAAACCATTTTCGAAAACCGCTTCATGCACGTGCAGGAACTGCGACGCCTGGGCGCCAACATCGAAGTGTCCGGCCACACCGCACTGGTGCGCGGCGTGCCGCGGCTGGATGGCGCCATCGTGATGGCGACCGACCTGCGCGCCTCTGCCTGCCTGGTGCTGGCGGGCCTGGTAGCGGCCGGCGAAACCACCATCGAACGCATTTACCACCTCGATCGCGGCTACGAACGGCTCGAAGAGAAGCTGACCCAACTGGGTGCGCGGATCAAACGTGCACACTAAAAACAGACATTGAACATGAGCTATTCCGGTATCACGCGGGCTTTATCCAAGGGCCGCATCTACGAAGAAACCCCGCCGCTACTGGCGTCTGCAGGGAAAAGAATAAATCAATGCGCCTGACCGACCATCAAGCCAAGGCCATCACGCAGCTTGCGCATGAAATTGCGGGAGAGCGGGCCCAGGTACGGGTTTTTGGCTCAAGGCTGGACGATGATGCACGCGGCGGCGATCTTGACCTCATGCTTGAATTGTCTGAGCCGGCGGCCAACCCTGCGCTTCTGGCAGCACGGTTTTCCGCCAGAGTCACCCGCCTGATGCAAGGCCGCAAAGTGGACGTTCTGCTCGCCGCTCCCAACCTCAAGCGCTTGCCTATCCATGACATGGCCTTCAAGGAAGGGAAGGTACTATGACGATCGATCCAAAGATTGCGCTGCGTCTGCAATTCCTGGTGCGCGTGGTGCGCAAGGAATGCCAGCACCTCGCAACCACAGACCAGCGTCTTTTTGGCGATTCCTTTACCCCGGAACGTGCCGGCCAACTCGAAACCGATCCGGATCTGGCTGAGCGGGTAGAAGCCTTTGTGGGTAGGTTCGGACGCTTGCAGGACACCCTCGGCGACAAGCTGTTGCCTGTGCTGCTGGTTGCGCTGGGTGAAACGCCGGCCGCAGCCATCGATAACCTGGACAGGGCCGAGCGCCTTGGACTGATTGTCTCGGCCGACGAATGGATGACCATGCGCAAGCTCAGAAACCAGATGGTGCATGAATACGTGGAAGACCTGACAGTGCTTGCCAGCGCATTGCAAGCAGGGCATGAGTCTGTGCCCGTACTCACCAACGCAGCCAATGAGCTGATAGCGGAAATCAAGCGGCGCGGCTGGGCCTGAGGGGAAACTCACTCCTGAGCAGTCACCATGGCTTACTCTTATTTGTCTGGAGGCTAACGAACATGCGGTTGAGCAAAAACCAGATCGAAGTCATCCGGCGAACCGTCCGAGAGATTTTTGGTGCGGAAGCTGATGTGAAGCTTTTTGGATCGAGAGCAAACGATGATGCACGGGGTGGCGATATTGATCTGCTCGTTGAAATGCCAACTATTGTGGTCGAGCCTGAACGTAAAACGCTGCAACTGGTCGCCAGGCTTCAGCTTCGCCTCGGCGACCAGCCTATCGATGTCCTGGTGCTTGATCCCTCGACACCGCGACAACCGATATACGAGCAAGCCATCCGTACAGGAATAAAACTATGAGCTTGACTGCAGGCCTGCCGGTAGAACGCTTTCTGCAAACGCTGGAGATTGTCGCGCGCGAAGGAAAACACCTGTCCTACAGCTGGCACAGCCTGTTCAGCCAAACGATCGATGCGGAGTGGGTACGCAATCTGGAACATGCGCCAGAAATTGCCGAGAGGCCGGGCAGTCAGATTGAAACGCTTAATCGCGCCGAGCGGCTTGGCATAGTGACCAGCACGGAACGGTGGCTCGAAGCGCGTAATCTGCGTAATCGCCTCGTGCATGAATACATTGCCGACCCGGAAAGATTTGCGGAGGATCTGAACCTTGCAAAAGAATATAGCCCGATGCTGCTGGATGTCTTCAACCGTTCGCGCCAGGATGCAATGACGCGAATGGGGCTTGAAGAAGAAAACCTGCCCGAAAGCTTGCCTGTTAATCTGGCCTGACCAGTCATGCCCTGCGGGTTCGCGATGACGGCTTGAAAATTTCAATACCTGACACCAACCAATATGACTTACACCGGAATCACCCTCGCCCTGTCCAAGGGTCGCATCTTTGAAGAAACCCTGCCGCTACTGGCGGCGGCGGGCATCACGCCGTCCGAGAACCCCGAGTCCTCGCGCAAGCTCATCATCGGCACCAACCGTGCAGACGTGCGGCTCATCATCGTGCGTGCCAGCGACGTGCCAACCTACGTCCAATACGGCGCCGCCGACCTCGGCATCGCCGGCAAGGACGTGCTCAACGAACACGGCGGCAACGGCCTGTATCAGCCGCTCGACCTGCAGATTGCAAAATGCCGCATGATGGTGGCCGTGCGCGAAGGCTACGACTACGCCGGCACTGTGAAGCAGGGCGCACGCATCCGCGTCGCCACCAAATACGTCAATGCCGCGCGCGACCACTTTGCCGGCAAGGGCGTGCACATCGACCTCATCAAACTCTACGGTTCGATGGAACTCGCCCCGCTGGTCGGCCTGTCTGACGTTATCGTCGACCTCGTCTCCACCGGTGGCACCCTCAAGGCCAACGGCCTGGTCGCCGTCGAACACATCTGCGACATCAGCTCGCGCCTGGTGGTGAACCAGGCTGCGCTCAAACTCAAGCGCAGCCTGATTCAGCCGGTGATTGATGCGTTTTCGATGGCTGTTGGATCGCGCAACACAGCGTAGCGCCGCAATTTATCCGGGAACGGCAAGGGAGCAAAATGCGCCTGTCTGACGACCAAGCTCAAGCCATCAAGCAACTTGCGTATCAAGTTGCGGGAGAGCACGCGCATGTGCGGGTATTCGGCTCCCGGCTGGACGATGACGCACGTGGCGGCGACCTTGATCTCATGCTTGAATTGCCCGAGCCGGTGGCTAATCCGGCGCTTATGGCGGCGCGGTTTTCCGCCAGGGTTTCCCGGCTGATGCATGGCCGCAAAGTAGACGTTCTGCTCGCTGCGCCCAACCTCATGCGCTTGCCCATCCACGACATAGCCTTCAAGGAAGGGGAAGCATTGTGACGCTCAACCCAAAAACTGTGCTGCGGCTTCAATTTCTGACGCGTGTGGTGCGCAAGGAATGCCAGCATCTCGCCACCACAGACCAGCGCCTTTTTGGTGACCCCTTCACCCTGAAACGAGCCAGTCAACTCGAAACCGATCCGGAACTGGCTGAGCGAGTAGAAGCTTTTGTGAGTAGATTCGGCCGGTTGCAGGACACCATCGGCGACAAGTTGTTGCCTGTGCTGCTGGTTGCGCTGGGAGAAACGCCAGCCGCGGCCATCGACAACCTGGACAGGGCCGAACGACTGGGACTGATTGAGTCGGCCGACGAATGGATGACCATGCGCAAGCTCAGAAACCAGATGGTGCATGAATACGTGGAAGACCTGGCGGTGCTTGCCAGCGCATTGCAGACGGGCCATGATTTTGTGCCGTCGCTCATCAATGCGGCCAATAGTCTGATGGCGGAGATCGAACGGCGCGACTGGTGCTAATCAGTTAAGGATGCTCATTGACTGGACTGATATTCTGGATTGCCTGCATGCCCTGGTCGAACAAGGTCAAGTTGGGCAACTTCCGAGACAACGAGAACAAACGCCAATACGCCTACTGGCTCACCCCAGCCGGACTGGAAGAAAAACCCGCATAGCCCAAACCTTCCCAAACGCAAGGAAACCGAATTTGAAGCCATCCGGCGCGAGATCGAAGCCCTGAAAGGGGAGCTGGAATTCTCTGGGGCCGAATGCCAGCCAGACGCACAAACACAAAACCCGTCGCCCGGTACCGCGTCTTGAGCATTCGCCACCGCATCCCCTACAGCTTGCTCGGCTCGGTCATTTCGCTGGCGGTATCGCGGATCACCATCCCAACCTGCCGGAGGAATTACTTTGCTGATTCTGTTTTCCCCTGACCAGTTTGGAACGCGAAGCCAAATTTGATGCGGCTGGGGTCACCTTGGCGCTTAGCCAGTTAGCAGTGACATGAGTGGCCCCCATTTTTTCCAGGGAATGCAACAACACACACATATAATGATGCCCCCGCACCAACACACACATATAATGATGCCCCCGCACCACCCAACAGCCCTTAACAATTAGATTAGGCGTTATGCAGACCACCCTTCCCCCCGACGACGAAATCAGCCTCTTCGATCTCTGGCAAATCCTGGTCCGACGCAAATGGTGGGTGCTCGGAACCCCGCTCCTCGCAGTCATTGCCGCAGCGGTAGCGGTCACCTTGATGAAGCCCCAATGGGAAGCGACGGCGGCCATCCAGATCGGGGCGGTGGGGCAGGCGGTCATTGAGCCCTCGGCGCGGGTGGTGGCGCGAGTGAATCTCAAGTCCTTCGAAGACGCCGTATTGGCAGCCCTTGGCATTTCCCTGGATGAAAAAAACCCGCTTGCCCGCCTTTACAGGGACAGCCTCAAAATCAAAGCCCTGCCGAACACCGACCTGATCGAAATAAAAGTCCACGGCTATTCGCGGGAAAGCGCCAAGCGCTCCACCGAGGCGACCATCGACTATCTGCACCGGATCCATCAATGGATGGCTGCCCCCACAGTGCAACGCATGAAGCAGCTTTTGGCGCAAGCCGAGCGGGAAATCGCTCAAACCAAGGCAGAGCGGGAAAAAGCGCTCAAGATTCTGGACCTGAAAAACAAGGCAATTACCGAGGCGCGTTTCATGGGGAACATCACGCTGGCCAACATCATGATCCAGCGGGACAACGAACTGCGCGGTCTGGAACAGGCCAAAATGGTTTATGAGGAACAACTGGACCCCATGCGCACCTATCCCACTTCGTACATAGAAAAAATCTGGGTGAGCGAAGATCCGGTGGCGCCAAAAAAAATCCTGATCATCCTGATGGCCGGTATGCTTGGCTTGTTTCTCGGGGGATTGGCAGCGTTTCTGGATCATGCTCGGGCGCATAGAGCTATCGGTAATGCTGTCTGATCCTGCTTTCCCATCAAGTATCTCTTAAAAACCAAAACGATCTGCTGAGGTCATCTTGTTACGACCGAAACACCGGCGTTACACTAATTTATCGAGATTTCCGGAGTAATTAAATGTTGAATTTTGCACTTGTCGGCTGTGGCCGGATTGCTAAGCGTCATTCAGAGTTGCTCGGTCATAAACAAATCGAGAATGCGCAGTTGGTTGCAGTATGTGACATTGTGGACGCCAAAGCACAAAAGATCGGACTCGAATTCTCGGTGCCTCATTTCACCGACATGCATGAAATGATGCGTCAAGTGAATGTTGATGTGGTGGTGGTGTTGACCGAAAGTGGCAAGCATGCAGAACATGTACTCGCTCTCGCGCCTTACGGTAAGCATATCGTGGTCGAAAAACCCATGGCGCTCACGCTGGATGATGCGGATGCCATGATACGTGCCTGTGACGTTTCTGGGTCTAAGCTCTTTGTGGTCAAGCAGAACCGCTTTAATGTGCCTGTCGTCAAGGCTCGCCAAGCGCTGGAAGCAGGCCGCTTTGGAAAACTCGTGATGGGAACGGTGCGTGTACGTTGGTGTCGCCACCAGTCTTACTATGATCAGGCTTCTTGGCGAGGAACCTGGGCATTGGATGGAGGCGTGCTGGCGAATCAGGCCAGCCACCATGTGGACATGCTCGAATGGATGATGGGAGATGTCGACAGCGTATTTGCCATGAGCACCACTGCGCTTGCGGCAATCGAGGCGGAAGATACGGCAGTTGTTACCTTGCGCTTCAAAAATGGCGCACTCGGTGTGATTGAAGCAACCACCGCCACCCGCCCGAAAGACCTTGAGGGATCGCTTTCGCTTCTGGGTGAAGGGGGTACCGTTGAAATTGCCGGTTTTGCTGTCAATAAAATGAAAGTCTGGGACTTCGTGCAGTCCGAAGCTGGGGACGAGGAAGTCATGGAGAAATATTCCGTCAATCCGCCCAACGTCTATGGCTTCGGGCACCAGGCCTACTACGAGCACGTCGTGGACGGAATCCTTAATAACAAGCAGCATGTCGTGGATGGACTGGTAGGCCGCAAAAGCCTGGAATTGATCAGTGCCATCTACGAATCTATCGAAACCGGGCGCGAAGTGCCGCTGCGGTTCAGCCCCAAGAAGTGTCGCTTGGGGGGGCGTTGATGGCGGCACCGAAGCTCAAGCAGGTTGGCATCATTGACGTACGATTTGGCAACAACGTCACCGTGATGCAGCCCGTTAACATTTATGGTTGCGAAATTGGTGATGATGTCTTCATCGGCCCTTTTGTTGAAATACAGAAAGATGTAATGATCGGCGCCCGCACCAAGATTCAGTCGCACACTTTTGTTTGTGAGCTAGTTAATGTGGGTGAAAACTGCTTTATCGGTCATGGTGTCATGTTTATCAACGACCTGTTTTCCGCGGGCGGCCCTGCCCGTGGCGACAAGGCGCTCTGGAAGTCCACCACTATTGGCAATCACGTCTCTATTGGGAGTAATGCAACCATCCTGCCGGTCAATATTTGTGACGGTACCGTAATTGGTGCGGGTTCAGTGGTAACTCGCGATATCACCGAACCCGGAATTTATGCCGGCAATCCGGCCAGAAAAATCAGGAATATCGAATGATCAAGTTTCTCGATCTGGGTGCACAGTATCAATCCATCAAGCCAGAAATTGATGCAGCCATCTCCAACGTCATTAAAGAATCGGCATTTATCGGTGGCAAATATGTCAAAGAGTTTGAGCAGCAGTTTGCGGACTATGTTGGAGCAAATTACTGCATTGGCGTTGCCAACGGTACGGACGCACTTGAAATTGCCATTGAAGCTGCCCAACTGCCGCCAGGTTCCGAAATTATCGTGCCAGGCAACAGTTTTATTGCCAGTGCTGAAGCGGTAACACGCTGTGGTCACAAAGTTGTGTTTGCCGATGTGGATCATGGGTGCTACACCCTGACTGCAGAAGCAGTCCGCAGCAAGCTGACTGAACGCACCAAAGCCATCATCGCGGTTCATCTCTACGGGCACCCTTGCGACATGGATGCCCTGCTCGAAATCTGCAACGAGCGCGGCTTGACCCTCATTGAAGACTGCGCTCAGGCGCACGGTGCCGAATACAAAGGCCGCCGTATCGGCACCATCGGCCACTTGGCTGCATTTAGCTTTTACCCGGGCAAAAATCTGGGGGCTTATGGCGATGCTGGAGCGATTACCACCCAGGACGAAGTTTTGGCCACTCGTGCACGCATGATTGCCAACCATGGGCGCATTGGAAAATATGACCACGAATTCGAAGGACGTAATTCAAGGCTGGACGGCCTGCAGGCTGCCATTCTCAGCGCAAAACTCCCGCATCTGGAAAGTTGGACTCAGCGCCGTATTGAAATTGCCACCTACTACCTCAAACACCTTGTTGGCATTGAAGGTCTGATACTTCCGGAACGTAAGGACTGGGCGCGGCAGGTATATCACTTGTTTGTTGTGCGCACCTCTAGGCGCGATGAGTTGAAAGCATTCCTCGCTGAGCGTGGAATTGAAACCGGTGTCCACTATCCCATTGCCCTGCCCAAGCTAAATGCTTATGCCTATCTCGGCACACCAGACAGCAACGCGTTTTACAACCAGACAGATACTGAATTGTTGAGCCTGCCGATTGGGGAGCATTTGACGATCGAGAATATTGCAGTTGTCGTTGGCGCGTTGAAGGAGTTCTGAAGTTTGCGCACGCGGCATGTGCTGTCCACTACTGGTGCTACCTTAGTCAGCGGTGGTTTGGGACTCGTTCTGACTATCCTGGTTGCGAGGTCGTTAACCCCAGACCAGAACGGGCACTACGCGCAATTTGTTCTGGTGTTCAATATCGTTTACATAGTTCTTAACCTCGGACTGGGTCCGGCGAGTACTTTTTTCGTGGCATCGCGGCGCACATCAGTAAGGTCTGTGGCGCTGATTAATTTATACGTTCTCGCTGCCCTGGCGTGTTTGGTGTTGTTCGCTGGCTTGGCATCCCATCACTGGGGGTGGTCAGAATCGTTGGATCGGCTGTTGAAAATCCCTGCCTCAATGCTGTATTCAGGACTTGCTGCGGGGACGCTGCTGTTATCGTGTAACCAAGTACTTGCCATCCTGATGGGAAGTCATCGGTACGATCTGGTCAACATATTGAATGTTTCAAGGGCCGCTATTACGTTGCTAGTTGTAGGCCTAATCACCCTCTTATGGAATGCTTCGATCATCTCGATCGCCGTGGTCCACACCACGGGATTCGCGCTGGCGCTGGCATTGGCGCTGTGGACCTCACGAAAAGTGTTATCTGGGCAATCCTCTGACTCCCCGTCTGATTCCCCGCTGGTTCCGGAGGCTGGCTTGCGATCAATGTTGGGCTATGGTGGGCTAGTGTACCTGTCGAATATATTGCACTACCTCGCGATGCGGGGTTTGTTGCTGCTGTTGTCATATTACAGTGCACCCGAGTTGGTCGGCTTTTTCAGCCTCGCGTTGATCCTACTGGAAGTCACCCTGCTGTTTCCCAGTGCCATTGGACAACTGGTGTTCCCGCAGTCGAGTACGAACGGTTTCGATCACAGAAAGCTGGAAACGATGCTGCGTCTGAATCTATATGTCAGCTTGTTGTTTGTCTTGTTTATCGTCTTGTTGGCAAAGCCGGTGATTCTGTTACTGATAGGCGCTCCTTACGCCCCGGTTGCACAAGTACTTGTACATCTCTCTCCTTCCATCATTCTGCTTGCTGTTCCACGCATCCTCAGTCAATTACTGTCAGGCCAAGGTCATCCTGGGTATCCATTGTTTGCCGCTGCAATTTCGTTGGCTTTGGGCACTATGCTGGCCGTATGGGCCATCCCGAATTGGGGAATAGTCGGTGCTGCATGGGTTGCCAATCTGGTGTCTGCAATTACCGCCGCAGTGACAGTGTTTGGGTACAGCCGAGTACATGGTGTTCAAATTCGCCAGTTTCTAAGGCCCCGTTATCAAGATTGGCTTGGCATGCAGCGCCTGGCTATGAAGTTGGTAGGGCGTTGATGGATACGCGAGACTGGATTCTTTTATCAGTGTTGTTCTATGTCTGCGTTGTTTTGGCTGTGGGTATGTACGCTTTTGTGGTTCGGCGCGCGAGTGTGTTCGAGCCGATTGGGCAATACTTGCTGTTTGTCACCCTCTTCTCGCTTCCGCTGCCCGTCCGCGCTTGGATGACGATGGAGATCGAAGGCAATGTCTCGCCTTATCTACCCGAGTTTGCCCCGTATCTGCCCCTGTCACTTGCACTGACGGCGCTATCGCTGCCCGTTTTTGCTGCGGGTTACTACTCGCGCTTTGCGCGTCGCCTGGGCGAGTGGGTGCCGGTACTCGCGCAGCGTGGACTGCGTGGCACGCGGGCCGGGGTGCTTGCACTGGTGGTGCTCTCATGTGTGCTGATTTACTTGCTGACTGAGGAGGTCGGCGGCCTGATGGCGTTCCTGCTGCTGGGCTACAAATCTTCCGAGGCGACCTTCGGGCGCGGTTATCTGGCTGTCGGTTTCCCTTGGCTCGTGGTCGCCACGGTCGCGCTGCTGGATCGTTACGCGGTGGGCCGACAGAAGCTGGACCTCCTGGTATTTGGCGTATTGCTGTTGGCGAATCTTGTGATGTATTTGGTCACCGGGAACCGGGGCATGATCATGTATCTGGCGATCGTGCTTGGTGTCTTTATCCACTTCAGTATCCGCCGCCTCTCGCTAAGAATGCTGCTTCCCGTTGCGATTGCCGGATTCATTGCGCTCAACGTCATTGGACTGCTTCGCAGTTCGCACTACGACAGTTTGGGCGATTTTATAGAGAAGACATCGAGCTCGGCCGAAGTGGTTAGCAGCGGAGACGAAGGTGTTTTTTATACGCTCACCATCGGCGAGTTTGTCGTCCCGTTCGAAACGCTCCCCCAAATGGTCCGCACTGTCGGCGTTACCGAGTGGCCGTGGATGGGGTGGTCGTTTCTGCGCGCCCCGGTGTACCTCTTCCCCAGTGTAGTGTTACCTGACCGGCCACTAGGATTATCCAATTGGTATATGGAACATTTTTACGGGGGGGGCTATGGTTTGAACGAAGGCCGGCAGTTTTTCTTTTTGGCCGAGGGGTATCTCAATTTCGGCCCCGTGGGCGTTTTACTCGTCGCCGCTGCGTGGGGCATCTTGTGGGGAGGGCTTCATCGCTGGATGTTGAGGGGGCGAGATCGTTTCGGCATTGTGCTGATCTATGCGCTGTTGGTGGGTTTCATGTTCCGATGTATTTCGGGTGACCTTGTGACTTTGCTGGTAGGAACCGCGCAACAGAGCCTTGCTGCGGTAGCCCTGATACTTATCGTGGCCGGCTTTTTCGGCTCACGTCGTCAATCAAGTGCTTGCGGGGTTCCTAAGTCATGACCCACGACCAGCCTGCTATTTTGGTCACGGGTGGAAGTGGCTTCCTGGGGTCTCAGGTCTTGCGCGCTTTACGGACGGGAGATCAGCCGCGACGAATCCTGGTTGTCTCTCGTGGGCGGCAGGCTGTTGCAGGATCGATGCCGCAATTGGCTCAGTATCTAACCCTGGATTTAGCGGTCCAATACACTTTACCCGCCGGCGTGCACACGATCATTCACATCGCTGGTGAAAAGCGGGACGAGTCCCGCATGGAGGCAGTCAACCACCATGGCACGTGCCGGCTTGTTGAAGCCGCTCAAAAAAGTGGCGTGCGTCGTTTCGTCTTCGTCAGCAGCGTGGGCGTATATGGCGCCCGCCCGCACGCGGGGCTCGTTACTGAATCCTTCCCGCACAAACCTCAAAACCGATATGAGGCAAGTAAGGATGCAGGGGAGAATTGCGTCCGCGCGCTCTGCACCCGGTTTGGAATGGAATTTGTCGTGATTCAGCCCAGCAATGTGATCGGGGTTGTCTCTGGGCGCACTTACCCCTTGTTGGGACTGATGCGCATGGTGCGGCAAGGTCGGTTTGCATGGTTCGGTAACACGGACTCGTGGGTCAACTATGTGGCGGTTGAGGATATGGCTGCTGCGATAGTGGTAGCTGCTGAGAGGGCACCGTCTGGCCACACGTTCATCATCAATACGCCAGAAAGACTCAGCCGGGTCGTCGGTTGGATTTCTGACGAATTGGGTGTGGCGGCACCCCAGCGTCGACTTCCTCTGTTTGTGGGGCAGGTGGCGGCCGGATTGGGAGACCTGTCGGCAAGGCTTTCCGGTCGTTCTATGCCTTTCAACCGAGAGAGGTTGCTGGAACTTACTAATACGACACGCTATGACGGCTTAGCCTTGAAGCGTGCGGTGGGGTTCGATTACCCGCTGGGCGTTGAGCAGATGATTCGGGGCTTGGTGAAGACCTACCGTGGTGAGGGCAGGTTGTGAAACGCGTGCTTTTCCTCTCTGATGCGAAAAGCATCCACACCAGGCGTTGGGCTGAGCACTTCCGGGACCAAGGTGTGCAGGTGCATGTTGCGAGCTTCAGGCCGGAAACAATTGAAGGCGTGCAGGTGCATGTGCTGCCCACGTATGGCTTGGGGCGTATGGGCTATTTCCTTGCGGTGCAGACACTTCGCCGACTTTTCAAACAGCTTGTGCCCGATGTGGTTCACGCTCAATACGTTACGAGCTATGGCTTCCTGGCTGCGCTAGCGGGCTTGCGGCCTCTTGTGTTGACGGCTTGGGGAACCGATGTGTTGATCAGCCCCCGCGAGTCGCGTGTAATGCGCTGGATAGCAAGCTATGCGGTTCGGCATGCTGATGTGGTCACTACGGTAGCCCAACACATGAATTCTGCCGTTGCGTCGCTGGGTGTCCCCGTGGACGAAGTGACCGCAGTTCCATTCGGGGTGGATGCCCAAAAGTTTGTACCACCCGCTTTGCCGCGCCCCGAGGCCATACCGCTGCGCCTGATCTGCACCCGCAATTTTGGCCCCATTTACAGCGTTCACACATTGATCAGGGCGCTACAGCAAGTGGCTGCACGCGGCCTCAAGCTTCAAGTTGATCTGGTGGGTGATGGGCCGATGAGAAGCGAACTTGAGGCACAGGTGGACGATGCAGGAATGCGTTCGTGGGTTACTTTTCACGGGCATGTAGACCACTTACGCCTTGCCCAATTACTGGCCCAAGCTCATATTTTTGTGACGCCAGCACTTTCCGACGGCAATAATGTCTCGCTGAATGAGGCTATGGCCTGTGCCTGCTTCCCGATTGCTACCGATATCCCGGCTAACACGCAGTGGATAGACCACGGTGTCAACGGTTTGTTATATCCTCCGGGCGATGCTGGTCACCTCGCCGAGTGCATCTTGCAGGCAATCGCTGATGTGGATTGGCGGACACGCGCCGGCATCATCAATCGAGAAATTGTTGAAACGCGGGCTGATTGGCGGGTGTGTGTGGCGCGAATGAATGACACCTATGCCAAGGCCATCCGACACGCAGAGGAGCACGCTTGAAAGATCGATTATTCATTTTCGGCACTGGTGCCCACGCACGAAAGGTATTCCATTACGCCGAAGCATGTGGCCATGAGGTGGTGGGTTTTGTGGACGAGAATGCTGCCGCACAGCCGCCGATATTGGGTGTTCAGGTATTTCATGCCGCTTCGTTGCGGGCACCGAAAGCAGGTGAGGCCATGTTCGTGGCCATTGGGCGCACCGATGTGCGCATGCGGTTGATGGATTATTTGGCTAGCGTAGGTTGGGTGCTTCCGGCATTGGTTCATCCTTCCGCGTGGATGGCGCCAGATGTGCAGTTAGGTCCAGGTGTCTTGGTGGCGGCAGGTGCAGTGGTGGAAACAGCTTCAGTGGTGGAGCGTGGCGCGATTGTGGACATTGGTGTGCTGGTCGACCACGAGTGTCAGATTGGGGCGTTCTGTCACCTAAAGCCTGGTGAGGTCTTTGGCCCTTCCGCTGTAGTGTCATCGCCAGTTTGAACTCCTCGGTTCAACAGATTTTAGTGTTGGTGGTGGCGCGCCCGTGCAGTGCGTCATTCAGCAATTTGTGAAAGATTCAAACATATGAATATCCTGTACCTAAATCACTATGTGGGTTCTCCACTGCACGGCATGGAATATCGCCCCTACTACCTCGCACGAGAGTGGGTTCGTTCAGGCAATGCAGTACGCATTCTCGGTGGTTCGTTTTCTCATGTGCGAAGCAGGCAGCCAACTGTCGATGGGGCAGCCATTACACGTCGTACGACGGAGTGGATAGACGGTATTGAATACACATGGTATCCAACCCCCCCGTATCAAGGAAATGGATTGTGTCGCGTACTGAATATCTGGGCGTTTCTGCGGCAAGTATGGCTGGATTCGAAACGGATAGTGGCCACATTCAAGCCTGACGTGGTAATTGCTTCAAGCACCTATCCGCTGGATATTTGGGTTGCTAAACGACTTGCACGGTTAGCCAAGGCAAAATTGGTATTTGAGGTGCATGACCTCTGGCCTTTGTCTCCGATTGAGTTGGGGGGTATGTCACCCCGTCATCCGTTTATCCAGCTTTGTCAGTGGGCGGAGAACACGGCTTATCGTGATGCAGATGTGGTCGTGTCCATGCTGCCCAAGGTGCACGAGCACATGGCTGCGCATGGCCTTGATTTAAAGAAGCTACATATCATTCCCAATGGTATTTCACCGGATGACTGGCATGGTGATGCACCGCCGATCACTGGTGATTTGGCAGGCCATGTAAAAGATGTCCACTCACGTGGACATCTTTTGGTTGGGTATGCCGGCTCGCATGGGCTCCCCAATGTATTGGATACCTTGCTGGACGCGGCAGCCTTGCTAAAAGACAAGCCCATCAGTTTTGTGCTGGTGGGTGATGGGCATGAAAAAGCACGATTGCTGCAACGGGTGCAGGACGAAGGGCTGGACAATGTAAAGATGTTTCCGCCTATCGCGAAGGCACAAATACCAGCACTCTTGCATGAACTGGATATTGCATTTCTCGGCTGGCAGAAAATGCCCCTGTATCGATTCGGCATCGGGCCTAACAAGCTGATGGATTACATGATGGGGGGCTGCGTCGTTTTACATTCGGCTTCAGCCGGAAATGACCCGGTTGCCGAGGCGGGCTGTGGGTTGACTGTTCCGGCGGAATCACCCCAAGCGATTGCTGAAGGGCTGCTCAAACTGTCTGACTTGACGGCCGCAGAGCGTGAAGAAATGGGTAAAAAAGGGCAAGCTTATGTTCAGGCACATCGTATCTACCCAGTGCTTGCACAGAAATTTATATCAATCATGGAATGCGGCCGATGACCCACTCGGAAACAGACGAGGTGCGGTCACGCTACGAGCGCCGTAAATCCGCAGTTGAATCTGATCGTTATAGTCCGCTGAACCCAGCAGTCTGGCAAAGCATGCACGAGCGTCAGCGCGTGATGCTGCAATTATTTGCCGAGTTCGGGATAACGAACTTTGCAGATACCAAACTGGTTGAGGTGGGTAGTGGCGCTGGTGGCAACCTGCTGGAGTTTTTACGCTTGGGTTTCCAGCCTGGAAACCTGACAGGCATAGAGTTGTTGGAAGATCGGGTCACGCAAGCCAACAAGGTGTTGCCGGCTGGCGTGGTTCATTCCGGCGATGCCAATAGCGCCAACATGCCACCGGCTTCGCAAGATATTGTGTTTCAGTCGGTCGTGTTTTCATCCTTGCTTGATGACGGTTTCCAGTCGGAACTGGCGGCGCGGATGTGGCAATGGGTCAAGCCGGGCGGGGGAGTGCTTTGGTATGACTTTATCTACAACAACCCTAATAATCCGGACGTGCGGGGGGTGCCAGTGAAGCGGATTCGTGAGCTTTTCCCAGGTAGCAAGATGATCGTGCGTCACGTGACGCTGGCGCCGCCAATTGCCCGGCGCGTTTGTGGGATCCATCCCGCTTTGTATTCAATTTTGAATGCGTTTCCGTTCTTGCGCACACACGTACTTTGCTGGATCCAAAAAACATGACGGAATCTTTTCTCTCCTTTGCTCTTCCTGAAATTGGGGAAGAAGAAATTTCAGAAGTTGTCGATAGCCTGCGATCAGGCTGGTTGACAACCGGGCCCAAGGCCAAGCGCTTCGAGCAGGACTTTGTTGAGCTTATGGGGGGTGGCCTTGAGGCTATTTCTGTGAATTCGGCGACGGCCGGCTTGCATCTTGCCCTCGAGGCCATTGGCATCGGCCCGGGTGACGAGGTGATTACCACGACACACACTTTCACCGCCACAGCTGAAGTGATTCGCTACATGGGGGCGGATCCAGTATTTGTGGATGTGTCGGCTGAGTCATTGTGTATTGACCCGGATGCGGTGGCTCGCGCCATTTCTCCGCGCACCAAGGCGATTATTCCAGTTCACTTTGCGGGCCGGGCGGCGGATATGCCCGCCATTCTGGCCATTGCGCACCAGCATGGGTTGCGCGTGGTGGAAGATGCTGCCCATGCACTGCCCACAACTTGTGATGGCAAGCTGGTGGGCACGCTGGGGAGCGATGCGACGGTGTTCAGTTTTTACGCCAACAAGACGATTACCACGGGCGAAGGGGGGATGCTGGTGACGCGTGATCCGGCTATTGCAGCTCGGGCACGGATAATGCGTTTGCACGGCATTAGTCGAGATGCATTTGATCGCTTTACCGCCAGGGTGCCGAGTTGGTACTACGAGATTGTTGCGCCCGGCTTCAAATATAACTTGACTGATATCGCGGCATCGCTGGGCATACACCAACTCAGGAAGGTAAATTCTTTTCAGCAGCGCCGCGCCGAGATTGCTGCGCGTTATGATGCTGCTTTGGCGGGTTTGCCAATCATTCGCCCGCCCCATCCGGAAAATGGCGATATCCATTCCTGGCATCTGTATGTGATCCAGCTGGGGGACGGAGCGGAGGCGACGCGTGATGCGTTCATCGACCGCATGTTCGCGCAGGGGATTGGCATGAGCGTGCATTATATTCCGCTGCATTTGCATCCCTATTGGCGCGATACCTACAAATTGACGCCTGAGATGTTCCCGGTGAGCCAGCGAGTGTATGAGCGGACTTGTTCTTTGCCCTTATATACCCGGATGACGGATGCCGATGTTGATCGGGTGGCGGGGGCAGTCAGGGCGGCACTTGCTTGAGGGATTTGATTTGATTCTTAAACGATTTTTTGATCTATTTTGTAGTGGCTTGGGGCTATTGCTCCTTTCCCCGGCTTTTCTGATTATTACAGTGTTGATCAAGCTGGAATCAAATGGGCCGATTTTCTTCCGGCAGGAAAGGGTGGGGCTGAATGGCCGCCTTTTCCGGATTCATAAATTTCGCACTATGTCGGCTGGTGCAGAGCGCAACGGTTTGCAGATCACAGTTGGGCCGGATCAAAGGATTACCCGTGTGGGTGCAGTGTTACGCAAATACAAGCTGGATGAACTAGCGCAGTTGATCGATGTGTTTGTGGGCGATATGAGCTTGGTCGGGCCTCGGCCAGAGGTGCCAAAATATATTGCCTGTTACCCCGAAGCGGTTCGCGCGGAAGTCCTTTCCGTTCGGCCAGGCATTACCGATTTGGCTTCGATTCAATTCAAGGATGAGAACGATATTCTTGGGCGTTCATCCGATCCTGAGAGGGCTTATATGGAGGAAGTGTTGCCTATCAAGCAGAATTACTATGTCGAGTATGTGAGGGGGCGGTCTTTCCTTGGCGATTTGCGAATTATTATTGCGACGTTCTTTGCGGTTTTCGGGCGTTAAGGTTTCTGGGAAAATCATCGAATCACTCCATCATGCACTGATTACTGAACTCGACCTTGTTGACAACAATGTAACAACAAACCTTTGCCGAGGGCACATCCGATCTTCATGCCAAGACTACGCGGCAAGCGGCATTTATCGTCGAGATTGAACATGTCGTGCCGTGGGCCGAATTGTGCGCGGTGATCGAACCGTTTTATCTCTGGCATCCACTTTTGAAACAGTGGATCGACCTATCCGACCCGGCAGTGAAGCGAATCCTGTACGGCTCTGCTACCATGCGTTGTTTCGTGGCTCTCGATTGGTGTGCGAGGCCACGCTAGTCGAGACCACCGACTGCCGTTTTCGGCATCTGTTGGAGTGACATCTCCCCTGCGGGCGATAATTTACCTTCTGATTTTTCTGGACATCGACTGACGTTGGCGTCGTATTCGCAATGAGCATTAATTCCCGCACCATCATCGTCATCCTGCACGACATTCTGATGTCGGCCCTCGCCTGGTTTGGCGCGTACTGGCTGCGTTTCAATCTGGCGATACCGCCCGAGTATCAGGCTGCGGTTTTGTCCACAATTCTCTGGGTGGTGCCGTTACAGGCTGCGGTGTTCTGGCGCTTTGGCTTGTATCGCGGTATCTGGCGTTTTGCCAGTTTGCCCGACCTCAAGCGCATCGTGCTGACGGTGGGGCTGGCGGTGCTCATGATCCCGCTGATACTGACCCTGTTCCGTGTGCAGGCAGAGGTGCCGCGTTCGGTGCTGATGCTCGACCCACTGCTGCTGGTGATCCTGATGGGCGGCAGCCGCCTGGCGTATCGCGCATGGAAGGAGCATAGCCTGTCCAGCGTGCCGTATCCGAACAGCAAGCCGGTGTTGGTAGCCGGCGCGGGCTCAGCAGCAGACTTTTTGTTGCGTGAACTGGCACGTAATCCCGCGGGCTTTCATGTGGTGGGGTTGCTGGATGACAGTCGCGGCAAGCAGGGGCGCCTGGTGCAGG
>Ga0180009_10002429_pt1 | contig 21913 bp, 13 predicted proteins | sample OS_PC_MetaG_FD_123537 | JGI IMG/M metagenome (GOLD analysis project Ga0180009, IMG submission 123537) | Groundwater microbial communities from the Aspo Hard Rock Laboratory (HRL) deep subsurface site, Sweden - OS_PC_MetaG | ecosystem: Environmental > Aquatic > Deep subsurface > Groundwater...
CCCACTTCTAAAGGTTGGGTCAATGACGGTATTGATATCAATGCCTTACTTAATCGGCATTTTAATAGGTTACACATATCAACCTTGCCAGATTTAGTATCTATACCCAATATTATTCACCATACTTTTATTGGTGTCCTACAAAATTTTTAATCGAGTTGTTTTTATAAATCCACGCATTCATCCTTATCAATGCCGTTTCATTGACCAGGAAATGATCCAAACAGGATGTGAATGAGCCTTAGCTGTATCATGATTATCAAAAATGGAATCAAAAACGGCTATCCGTTTATAGAATCCATACGATCCATCGTTGATATCGTTGATGAATTTCTGATTTCCGATGGATACTCGGAAGATGAAACGTATGAGTATCTCCTAGCCGCAACCGAAAAATTTCCAAACGTCACCCTATTTCGAGATGAATGGTCAACATCGAATTTTGGTGAGTCTATTGCCGATATGACCAATTTGTTAAAAGCGAGGGCAAAATGTGATTGGGTGTACAACCTTCAGGCAGATGAGATTTTGCATGAGGATATCCTTCCAAAAATCAAAATGATATCAACCCATGGAATAACTTCGTATCATAGTGTCGCTTTAAAATTTCTACACTTTGTCGGTGATTTTTTTCATGTGGAAACCCAACCCGGCTATGAAACAGCTATCCGATTAGTTCCAAATACAAAAGCGTTCTTTGTGGCTGAAGATGGGTGGACCTTCCATGGAGATGTTGATCCAATCGGTGTGATTGAATCTCCACCGGTGTTTCATTTCGGATGGGTCTACGAAAAGGATAATATCTATAAACGAATGAATCAGGCCCAAAATATCTATAGAGCCAATGAATCTTATATACAGGATCTCAAATTTTGTAAAGAAGTAGAACAGAATTTTAAAAACAGATCGGAGCACTATGCTGGCTGGCAGCGCAAAATGCTCGCCTATCGTAGAATAAGAAAATATGAAGGGTGTTATCCGAAAGCTGCATTGCATTTATTCGATAAAGGAAATTATAGTTATGAGCCGGACACACGGGTATTGGATATGGAAATACCCTATACTGATCGATTATTAGAACCTTCACATCAACAGCGCGATATTAAACCGAAACAGCGAGTGCATTCCCCTTAGCTTGAGGCAGCGAAACGGAGATTTATCCGCCTTTGAAGGATCCCGTTTGCGGGCTGCAGGGTATTCTTCAATCCTGTCATACTCTCGGAGAGGAAAAAGTATATGGAAATCTCATTTCATAAAATTAAAAACATGGTACTGGAAGATAAAGAGGCGCAATACGGACAGTTTGTAGATTTAGAAATGCTAATAGAAAAACTTTCAGAACAAAAGTCTGAAATGGAAGGTGAGGAAACTGTTTTAAGATTTTTATATGAGCTTTCCAAAATCTATTAAGCGCATAATAAGAGGAGGATATCTTGAAAATATTAATCATACACATTCTAAGATTTGGCGATGCGCTGCAACTGACACCGATCATCAAGAGCATGAAAGAGACATATCAGGATGCATCCATATCTGTCGTCACCTCATCACTCGGGGCTCAGGTTTTTTCAAAACAAAATGAGGTCGATCAAGTCTTCCAAGTCAGTATTGATGAATTGGTTCCTCTCATTAAAAGTTCCAGAATTGAAGATGTCCATTCAGCCATTGATATACTAGAAAATGAGTTTCAATCGATATTAAGTCAAAAATGGGACTGGGTGATCAACTTCAATTATACCTTCGCATCCGCTCTTCTTACCTATCTATTTAAAGGAACCCATTGCTCGGGTTTTTATGCCACATCCGAGCGCCTATATTTTGCAAAAGAGAATTGGTTTGCATACAGTATCGCAGCCTTTACCAACCGGAAATACAGCACCTTCAATTGGGTAGATATCAATAAGAATCTCATCAATTTGGCATCTGTTCCTCAACGTACCATGTTTCCGGTCAATGCTGAAACCATCGGCCACATCGATTTTCATTTGGATAAAATCGGTTTCAAAGGACAAAAAATTATCGGGCTGGCCCCCGGAACCAGCGGCAGCTATAAACAATGGCCGGTTGAAAACTTCACGGCGTTGGCAGGCAGCCTGATCTCTGACCATGGATATAAGGTTATTGTTTTGGGTGATGAAAACGACCGGGACTTGGGACATCAAATCAAAACGGAGGTGGGAGCCGGGTGTGAAGATTTGACCGGCAAAACAACGCTTTCCGAACTTGGCGGGTATCTTTCAAAATGCGATATTCTGGTATCAAACGATTCCGGGTCCATGCATCTAGCCAATGCCATGGGAACACCGGCAATCAGCCTTTTTTTCAGTACCCATTTTGTGGAAACCGGCCCTTATGGTCCAGACAATATCGTTGTGTATCCGGATATTCCCTGCTTTCCCTGCAAAAGCACTGCACGCTGTGATCATAAGGAATGCCTGACGTATATTCGGCCGGAAACCGTTGAAAAAATCGTCTGCGACCATGAAGGACTGCTAAGGGGCGATTATCGCATAACGTTGACCAACGAGGATGATCCCATCAGTGCCAACCGCTCGGTATTCGATCCCTGGGGAAATCTCGACTGGATCCCCTTGAACAACCGTCAATTTAAGCGTGATGACATGATCCGGTTGATGTTCAAAACAGTCTGGATTTCAACACTAAATTATGATGGCGCTACTGAAGCAGACCTTCAAGCATACACCGAAGCGTCATTAAAAAATTACGAACCGTTTGACCAGCATGATGGGACAGAAATATTTTTCCATCAATTGATAGAGGATTTCACTGAAATGGCAGACCTGTATCGGCAGAGTCATATTCTAAGTATGCAAATATACAATGCGCTAATAAGCGGAGAACAAGAAACTGTCGTCAAGCTGGGGGAACAATTACAGCAAAAAGAAGACGAAATAGCCGGCTTGGGTGAAAATGAATATCTTTCCCCTTTGATTGAATATATTAATATCAGGCTTGATAATATGTCTGAAGCCGACATGGTCCATCTATCCCTGAAAACATCGCGAGTGTATCAAAAAGCGGAAAACCTGGCCCGGAAGCTGAAATTGAATTCAGAACAACTCTCCAATCACCTTTTACCGAATTGATCTGGACACAATAGAGACCAACGCTTGAATCGGAAGACACCTGTATGCCAAGGATGGAGATTTGCATATGCGGCTGGTATTATCATCAGCCGTTTTTTCAGGAAATAGAAAAAGTCACAGACAGATTCACTGTCACCGTAATCGCCCATCGTGACGGTCCAGCCATGGATATTCGAACCGTTAATCGGCCGAATATCGGTTTGGACTGGGGGGCTTATGACTTTTATCTCAAAAACTGCTGGTTGGGGTCGAGTAGTGTTCTCTTTTTGCAGGATGACACCGAGATTGATGATATCGAAGAACTGGATAGAATCTCATCCCTGGACCCTGATCAGATTTTTATATTCCGGGATGAGAATGAGGCAGCCCGTAACAGTTATGGTCATGGGAGGGCATTTTATTGTTCACAGGCATTTCTATTTGAAGTCCTCGTAGACGGCGGATTCTATTATGATGCCGGCAACACCGGATTTGTCAACCCCGGACACTTTTTGGATACACCGCCTACCGAGGGATGCCAACACCACAATGCCGGGATTCACGCTTTTATGAAACAGATCGCACGAATTCGCACGGCGAAACCGACCCTTAAGGTCTTTTGGGCCTATTACGCGCGGGGAATGCGATTCGGGCGGCGGGGAATCGTTTCAAATTGAACATCGCCATTTCAATCGCAAGCGTCGGGGGTACGGGAGGGAGCGCCCGAAATATTTACACCCTCGCTAAAGCCATGGATGCCCATGTCATCGATATTTACACCATGAGATTTATCCCCAGAGGGCTGGTTCCCCAGGGGAAAAATATCACCATCAGATGGTTTGAAAAGGGAGCCGACGGTCCCCGGATTACGCTTGAGTGCAGACCTTACAATCTCTATATCTATTACGCCGCACGTGCTCCCATATGCCTGGGAAATCATCTCAATGCTCGAAAAAAAGTCGTTCTTCCTTGCGGCAATGATGTGAGAGGCGTTGAACAGTATTTTGACTACGTCATATGTCAAGCAGAAGACGGCATCAAATATTTTGAAGATATCCGGAAAAAGGTCGTCATCGAACCCTGTGTGATCATTCCGGCGGACCGGCTGATACCGGTTGAAAGAATTCCATCAGATTTCTTCTTGACCGTGTTCAATCCCTACGACCTGGACCGACAGTATGACGATGGATGCAAACCCTGCAAAGGTCACGATCTATTGTATGAAATGGCGGACGATTTCGCCATGCCTTTAATCTGGTGCCATGGAGATGAGTCGGTGAATATGAACCATAACATTCATGAGCATCCGAACATTATTCATTTTCACAATTTAGAACAGGAAAGGATGTATTATTTATACCAAAAGGCGACCGCTTATGTTTCATTTTCACGCGAAGAAGGATTCGGCTGGTCCATTGCAGACGCCGTTATGTTCGACAAACCGATCATCTCGAGAAGAATCGGTGTACTGTCATCCATTAACCGGGAAGAAAAAGGGTTGTATCTATATGAAACGAAACGGGAACTTCACCGGTTATTGAGCCGGAAATCCTTTGAAGCCGGTGCATACAAGAAACATCGATTCACTCCGGCAAGATTTCAAACCAGGCTCATGTCACTGGAAGATGCTGACGGTGGAAGGGAGCGGGTGTCATGACATCAGATGCAAAAGGGGAAAAAGGCGCAATGAAAAGGGTACTGATCATCGCTTTTGAATTTCCTCCGCTTGCATCCGGAGGCGTCATGCGGTGCACCAAGTATGTAAAGTACTTGAGGGATTGCGGGTGGGAGCCCATTGTCCTGACCGTGGACGAAAGCGCCCATGGCGCTTCGATGGTGGATCGCCGTTTGTTGGGAGAATTACCCGGCGACATCGAAATCCATCGAACGCCCTATACCGATTTTGATGCGCTATTTAATAGAGAGGTTCAATCATCAACGCTTCTGAGGATTTACCTGTCCATGGATGCCGGTTTTCCCGGCATCTTCGGTTTCGCGAAACCCGATAAAAACATCACCTGGTATCCGGCGGCCCTGAAGAAAGCAAAAGAGATCCTGTCAAAAGAAACCGTCGGCTTAGTGTATACGGATTCCCCGCCCAATAGCAGCGCCCTCCTGGGTTATCAGCTGAAAGCGTTATTCGGTATCCCGTGGATCGCTGATTTTCGGGATCCTTGGAGTCTCGATGAACTGGCTTATGAAAACCTGGGACCCGGCTACCATCAACGGGCCAGGGATCTGGATCGAACGCTTGAAAAAATTATTTTGGAGAAATGTGACCAACTGATCGTTGTTTCCGAAAAACTGAAGAAAAACTATGTTGAACAGCTCGGTCTTCCTGCCGGTCAGATCTCGGTGATTCGGGATGGATATGATGAGGATGACTTTCGTCATGTCACACCCCGGAGAGACACGGACGGGGAGTTTTTCAAAATTAAGTATATGGGATCCTTCTATGGGTCTTACAATCCATCCGTTTTTCTTCAGGCACTCTATAAAATTATCACCGAACATAATATTGCCGATATCCGTCTGCATATTATCGGGCACGGTTCGAAATGGCTCAGGCAGCACATGGGTGAATTGAATCTACACCGCCTAGAACCGTTCATTAAGACGGAAGAACATATGGATATGAAGCAATGCCTCGCCCGGATGCTCGACAGCGATCTATTGCTTGCCATCTCTCCCACGGATATCGACTATAATGTTCCGCAGAAGATCTACACCTATATGAAAATAGGTGTTCCGATCTTCGCAGTAATGCCTGAAAACGGAGAAGCCGCATCCGTTATAAAAGCCTCCGGGGCCGGATATGTTGTCGATTCAAAAAGCATTGATCAGGTCGGAAAAAAACTGCATGAGCTATACTTGGCATGGAAAACGGATGCATTAGACCACAAACCGGACATCGATTTCATAGCGGGTTTCGACAAAAGGAAACTGACCGGCCAACTCTCCAATCTTTTCAACTGCATCTGTGGCCAAAAATCGACGGCAGTGGACGAAATGAATCATGAGGGGCAAACCCTATACCGGCAGAGCAAATTTAGAGAAGCGTTGAACACATTTCAACGGGCGTTGGAGATAAACCCGTCATCCACCGAAACACTGAACAATCTTGGAGTGGTGTACTTTCAGTTGAACCGATACGACAGCGCCTTGGCGTGCTTAATTAAAGCTCTTGAAATCAAACCGATGGACAGGGATGCGCTGCTTAATACGTATCAATTATATCGCGCACTCGATTTAAAGAATGATGCGAAAGATATATTGGAAAAAATCCGTGAATGGTTTGGAGACAATGAATTGGCAGGGATTGAAGAAACGCTATAGGTTTAATTCTTTTGAAAGCAGTCTTTCATCAATCCTATCGGTGCGATGAATGGCTTCTTCTTTTTCCTTGCGAAGCTCCTGAACCTTCTTTTCCACATCCGATCGTAACGCCTTACCCTTCGAACTCTCCCCCGATCTTCCTTGACCCGCCAAAGACTTTTCAATCCAACGTTTGGCTTCAGCAAACCGTCGTTTCCTGATACAAATCTTAGCCAAGAGTAGTTTTGCCTCCGGGAAATCTGCGCGTATGGCAAGCGCCCGCTTAGCCTCGCAAGTTGCCGCCTGGTATAAATGATTCTGAAAAAGAAAGGACGCCAAATTTAAAGCAGCAGCGTCTTTCCGACCGACTCTATTGTCGTCGAGCATACCCTGAAAATCTTTCAGATTACGAACCGATGTCCCGATCACATCCATCAACGTACCGATGTCCTTTTCAAAAGTCGTCAAGGCGTATCGGTTCTTTTCGACCTCTATTTTAAAACGCGCTTTCTCGTCTGATTCCCTGGCAATCCTTGCATTGGCAACCTTAGTCCGGAGAAGCGTGTCCCCCATATAGAGATTGAGAAAAGGATAGCGTACCATCAGCTGTTCAACAATAGATGTGTGCTGATTGATTATTCGCCTTAATTGTTCTTTGTATTGTTCGCTTTTGTCAAAGGATCGCTCGTAACGTTCGGAAGCTTCCAGGCCATTTTTGCATTGAATCAAACATTTGTCGGCTTCTTTTAGAAATGTTGTCAGTTCTTCGGATAACGGTTGAGTATGATCCTTATACAAAACCGGTGAAAGGGATGTATCATACCCGGCAAACGGTTTCATTTTCGAATAGGTCTGGTTCAATTCCTTGAGGGTTGCTTCTTTTGTGTGTTGGATTTTTGCCCCCGAGACGGTCGCATTGATCACCATGCTACTCATTGTCCTTATCTGCTCTTCAATCCCCTCTCTGATCACGCACCAACTTGGAAAAGTCTTGACCATGGAACCCCTGACCCCTTCAACGCGTATCGCTGTGGGGTCATCCCCCACTTCCGACCGATGCGGATGCCCTGTTACATGAGAGTATTCGCCGACTGCCAAATCCATACCGGTGAGTATTATCGGATCGCCCTCCAAATAGTCAGCCACGTGAAGGGCAAAACTGGCAACATTCAGACCGGTTTCTAGACAAACAACATTATCAAGACAAGAAGATAACCAGGCCCCCACAGGACCGGCATCCGGCACTATAAACCGAGCGCCTGTGTAGGCTTTTAAAAACTCTGGATGAACCCGCGCCGAGCAGATAAGCGGGCAATCATGTGCATGGGTCGTATTTTTAATCATCGCTACACTCTCTATATTCTTATCACCGGCTACAACAAAGTGTGGCGTAATGCCATGGAACAGTAAAATGCGAAAAGAAGCTGAAAAGGCTATTAAAACCATTTTTTCCCGCAATCTTTTAATCCATTCAATTGAATGATCAAGGGAAGGGCCACCACCGGCAATCAAAATCGGTCTCCCGGAAACGACACACTTTAATTTCTCAAGTCCAGGAGACAATGCGACCTGAATAAGATTTTCGAACTCGTTTAGTACAAACAGCTTGGCTGCCCCAGTTTCTCCGGAAATAATGAGGGTCGCCTGCTTGAAGGCCTGCTGTACAATTTCCATCCACTTCTGGTAATCCGGAAACAATGAAATACTTCTCGGGTCCGGCACAAGATGGATATCCTTGTGAACAAATCCACCTCCAATGAGAAGATAAAGTCGATCTTGAATGGCGGATTTATGCGGTGGAAGGATAAATAATTCCTTGGAAAGAAGGGCATGGGAAAAATCGAACCGTTCCAGGGCGACATTCATAATAGCGGGATTGGGCTCCACCACTATCAGTGAATGCCCTTTTTCCATGGTTTCTAAAATGGCTTTGGCTGTATAGCCCAGTCCCATACCGATCAGGCAGGTAAGTGTTCCGGAGGCCAAATCCATGGAATTTATATTGCGAATTTCCGAGGAAATGGATGGATCTGAAGAATAGTAAGCATAGGGTTTGCCATCCGGCTGAACAACATAGAGATTCTTCTCGGCCCGGATGTTAGGATCAGGACCGCTGGTTGAAAGCCACCGGTGTACCTCGTCATCAACATCCGATAAGATGTTTATATTTTTCCGAAATGTCTCGACCTTGGTCACTTATACGCTCCGTTTTCTACTATAAAATGCTCAAAAATCTATGCGGTTATGCACAAAGCCGCAAGTGCTTGACTTGAGGTTTCTGCATAACCGGAGAAATTTATACCAGGGAAACATTCAACAGGTCAACTCATCGAATGTCAAATGGAACAGAATTTGCAAAGAACATCGACATGAACTGCATGCAAACTGAAACGAACCAGGAAATGCTGACCGGCGATGAGCTTGCAATCCTTCTGAAGAATGCGGTTTCCATGCATATGACGGGCAATTTGCATGAAGCGGGTACTATTTATCAGCAGATCCTTCACCAAAACCCCGAACACACGATAGCTACCCATAATCTCGGTCTCGTTTTGCTCCAAACCGGGCAAACTGTGGACGCCATCCGTCTGCTTGAAACCGCACTGTCACTTAAACCGGATTATCCCGAAGCCTACTGCAGTCTTGGAGCCGCCCTGAAAATGCATGGCCGTATCGAGGAGGCTATCGAGAAGTTCGAAACCGCCGTAACCTTAAATCCCTCATACGCAGCCGCCTGGTATAACATGGCGAAGATGCTTCACGAAGCCGGCAAAACTGAAGCGGCCTTGAATGCATATGGCAGAGCGGTGTCGCTCGAGCCGGATAACACCGGGGTTCGCAATGAACTGGCGAACCTGCTTTTTAATCTGGATCGATATGAGGAGGCCGTTTCACATTACGAACATGTTGTCCGGCAGAAACCGGATTGGGCAGAGGTCCACTGCAATTATGGAAACGCACTATTGGCTCTGGAGAAGACCGATAAAGCACTGGATGCTTATCGTCGAACCCTTGAGCTCGACCCCGGCCTTGTTGAAATCCATAACAACATTGCCAATGCAATGGCCAAACAGGGGAATTTACAGGAAGCCGCAGCTGCCTGTAGAAAAGCGGTGCATCTTAAGCCCGATTATATAGAAGGTCATTACCATCTTGCAAACCTATTGATGCAGATGGGCCATAATGAAGCGGCGATCGATGCATATGAAAAGGTCATTCAAATTCAACCCGACCACGTTGAAGCATATATCAATCTGGGAATTTCCCTAACAAACCTTAACCGATTTCATGAAGCAGAAATCTGCTACCAACGTGCACAGGCTGAAGGTCTATTCGACTCGAGCCTGCATTATAATTTGGGCAATATTTTGAAAAACATGGATCGTCCGCAAGAGGCTATCGAGGCCTACGAGCAAGCCATCCGTTTGGAACGAGACTTCACTGAAGCCTACATTAACTTAGCCCGGGTATTGGAGGATACAGGGGATATCGCAAAGGCTTTATCTGTCCAAAAGGAAGGCCTTGAGAGATGTACGCCTTCTGTTCTGCTGGATAATTTCTCTTTGAGGATGTTTATCATGCACGGTCAATGGGATATCACGGCACCTCTGGTTGAAAAAGTGCTTCGCACGAACTTCATGGAGTCTGAGATCGATCTTTTCAGCAGAACGCTTTTTGCTATGAACACAACATCTACTCCGGCACATACACTCCGCGAAAAGCATGAGCAATGGGGTGAATTACAAATGGCGTATTGTAAAAAACACCCCATCCACTTTTCCTTTGAGAAGCCGAAACATGGTAATCCCAAAATCGGCTACTTATCGCCGGATTTCAGACGCCATTCGGTTGGTCTTTTTTTAAAAGAGATTATCCGAAACCACAACACAGATGATTTTCCCATATATTGCTACGCATTACACCAAAATGAAGACGATATTACCGAAGAAATTGAACGACAATGCTCGGTTTATCGACGCGTGAGTCATCTCGGAGCCGCAGATATTGCCAAACAGATATTTAAAGATGGCATCGATATCCTCGTTGATCTTGCTGGTCATACCATGGGAAACAGAATTGAGGTTTTAGGATATAAACCGGCTCCCATACAGGTAACGGCCATCGGATACCCCAACGGTACCGGCCTCCCGACTGTTGATTACCGGCTGACCGACACCTATGCGGACAGTATGGCAGCCGATAGTCATTCTGTTGAAAAGCTTGTAAAATTACCAAATTGCTTTCTCCCGTTTATTCAATTGACGGTGGCGAAAAATTCCTTTTCCAAAGAAGATTTTGGGATACCGCCCCATGGGGTCGCCATGGCTTCATTTAACGCCCTGCATAAGCTGAATCCCCGTGTGCTCGGCATCTGGAATGATATTTTGACCGCTCAACCGGATATATTTTTACTGCTTTCATTTAAAAACGTTCACGTGAAAGCATTAAGAGATAATATTCGAATCCATTTCAAGAAAAATATGGATCGGATCATCTTTCTGCCAAGGGCTGAAACGCCAGAGATCCATCGGGCGCGGTATCGGGCCATCGATCTTGCATTGGATACGTTTCCGTATGCCGGCACCACAACCAGTTATGAAGCACTATATATGGGCGTCCCGATTGTGACACTGGTGGGAGAAAGGCATATTCAACGAACAACCTACAGCTTTCTCGAGAACATGGGTATTTATGAAGGGGCGGCCTTTAACGAGAAAGAATATATACAAATGGCCATATCGATCGCGACAGACAGGGGGCTCAGGGAAAGGGTGAAAGACAAGATTCGCAAAGGAATGAAATCACCCGAGCTGTCGGCCAAAGCCTATACCGAAACCCTTGAGAAGACCTACATGAACATGTGGCGCCGTTATCAGAAGGGATCGCCCCCCACTGGTTTTGATGCCTCGTATGACCCGAATCCGCGGAAGCCACAGCCACGGACGGAAAAAGCGACGAAGCATGAGGTCAGCGATAAACTGAATCTTCACATCGGCGGCAAGATCCGGCATCCGCACTGGAAAATTCTAAATATCGTACCGGAGGAAGACGTCGATTTTATCGGTGACGCCAGCGACCTAAGTCAATTCAAAGATGAATCGATCCAAAATATATATGCTTCCCATGTTATGGAGCATCTCTCCTTTCAAGAAATTACACCCTGTCTTAGGGAGTGGTATCGGGTCCTTTCGCCTGACGGCCGTCTGATGATCAGCGTCCCCGATCTGACGGTTTTGTGCACGCTCTTTGCGTCTGGTGAATGTAGTGCCGATGAACGATTGCTCATCACGAAAATGATGATGGGATCACAAAAGGACCCGCACGATTTTCACAGATCCATATTTGATATGGGCCTTCTCTGCCATTTCCTTGATGAAGCCGGATTTAAATCGATCTGCCAAGTGGAAAGATTCGGAGTATTTCAAGATTGCAGTGATATCAAAATCAGAGGAAAGCTTATCAGTCTAAATGCTATTGTTAAGAAACATGATGAGACAGAAATTAATGAAAATTAAGGTAAGGATTAAAGACCGGGTTGAAATTTGTTGCCCACTTTCTATCGATCATTTGACAACTTATGTGTCCATTGAACAGGAAGATTGGTTTGAAGATGAGATAAAATTTGTCCGTCATATGATGAAGCCGGGTATGAAGGTTATCGATATCGGGGCCAATTTGGGTTTATACACCCTTGCGATGGCCAAACGTATTGGGCCGAATGGGAGAGCATGGGCTTTCGAACCCGCAAGCACGACAGCTTCTTTTCTTGATGAAAGCATCGTTCAAAACCGATTATCAAATACTCATCTGATTCAGGCCGCACTATCGAACACGGTGGGAAAAACATCACTATTTTCAGGCCCTCACTCTGAACTTAATTCCTTGCGCCGGAAACCTAATTTTCATTCGGGTTATGAAACCGTCAACTCGCTCACGTTAGATAAATGTTTCAAAAACTATGGATGGGAAGATATCGATTTTGTCAAGATTGATACTGAGGGTGAGGAAATAAATGTTATTGAAGGGGGAAGAGATTTTTTTAAAACCCAATCGCCGCTGACCATGTTTGAGTTGAAAGATGATAAAACAATTAACCTTCATATCATTCGTTATTTTAAAGAACTAGGGTATTCCACATATCGGCTGGTTCCCGGTCTGAATATTCTCGTACCCTTCGATGCATCTGATAACATCGATCCTTATTGGCTGAATCTCTTCTGCTGTCGATCGGATCGTGCTCGGCTGCTTGAAGAACAAAATTTACTCTTCTTCAACAACCCAAACCATTTGACACCACCGATCGATAACAGGGAGCTCTGGCGTAACTATCTCGGTGAATTCGTCTATGCTAAGAATTTAATGAGAAACCGGTTTTCGGATGGTGATAGGCAGATGACGCCGGGCGGGTCTGAATACGAAGCAGCACTCAATTATTATGCGATTGCTCATTCGCAGCACATTCCGCCTGCCATTCGGTACATCAGTCTAAAGAAGGCCTTACGCGAATTGACAAAACTATGTGGTGTTATGCCGACATTTTCTCGTCTGCAAACCTATGCCAGGGTTCTGTGGGAAATCGGAATGCGGGATCATTCCATTCAAATCCTCAACAAACTGATCGTTATGATGACTTCTGAAAAACAGATCTACATCGATGAACCGTTCATACCGGCGTCTGCTCGTTTCGATTTCATCGACCCCGGGGACGAGATTTTACGGTGGTGTTTCACATCATTCATAGAACAGCGCGAAATATCACATTCTTTCTCCTCATATTACACCGGCAGAGACTCCCTGCCAAACCTGGAGGCATTGCCGAAGCTTGGATTCCAAGGCGCTGAAATGGAAAGAAGACGACAATTGGTTCGAATCCGTTCCGGGTTACAAATAGGACCCGAATCCAATCCGCTTCTGTCAAAAGGGACCATGGATAATTTAAACGCGGATTTTTGGCTGCAAGATAACGCTTTTATAAGGAATTAGATCGTGAAAACGGTTCACATGGAGTCTACTGATTATGAATTTTAATGAGAATCAGGCGTTAGCCAAAATCGTAAGAGAAACGGCAGAATCACTCCGCTTCAACATTTTCGAGATCGGAGCGATGCCTGTTGAAAACTCGTCTGAACCCTTTCATAATCTGTTGGATTTTTTTCCGGGTTCAAACATTTACGCTTTTGAGGTTGATGAGGAAGTATGCGGAGAATTAGACAAAAAGGCAAAACCGGGAATGAAATACTACCCTGCGGCACTGGGCCGAACGGTGGAGAAGCGTTCTTTCTATGAAACGAATCACCCGGTTTGCGCCTCCTTATATAAACCGAATGACAAGCTTAATTCAATGTACAATAAAATGGAATTCGCTTATTTAAAGTCCGTTCGATCGATTCAAACGGTCAACCTGGATGTTTTCACCAAAGAGAACAAGATATCGACAGTCGATTTCATCAAAATCGACATACAAGGTGCCGAACTCGATGTATTTCAAGGCGGAAGCGCCACGCTTGAAAACACCGTCGCCATTGTCAGCGAAGTGGAATTTATTCCGATCTATGAGAGGCAGCCGCTGTTCGGTGACATTTGCGCTTATCTATCAGACAGCGGGTTTATTTTTCATAAGTTTTTGGGAATCGTCGGGAGAACGTTAAAACCGATTATTTTGAACAATAATCCGGGATTTGCAACACAACACATGTGGGCCGATGCGCTTTTCATAAAAGACATTGCGCAACTCAACAACTTGTCTTCCGATCAATTGCTGAAAATGGGAATAATGGCTTTTATCTATGACAGTGTCGATATCGCCATATTCTGCTTTTCTGAATATGACAGACGAAACGGCAAAGGAATGACTCAAAAACTTCTATCGTTATGCAATGTGACGTCTTGAACCCGTTGCAGCAGATGATCAGCACTGAGTCCATAGCCAAAAAAAGGATACACCGCTGAAAATGAACCAGGATCCAGGCATCGATTACTTGCCCCAAAAAGATGTGTCTGCTGTCGTCAAGCTGGGAATCCAACGCCACCAAGCCGGGAACCTCGATGAGGCTGAATCGATTTATAAACAGATTCTGCTCGACTTCCCGGAAGAAGCGAACGCATGGCACCTTCTCGGATTGATCGCACATCAACGGGGGGAGCATCATCGTGCGGTCGATCTCCTTAAACAGGCTGTTCATATCAACGGTTCCGTATCCGAATTTCATTACAATTTAGGAACAGTGTTCAAATCTCAAAATGAGCTGCAGGATGCAGCGGATTGTTTTCAAACTGCTATTCGGCTCAATCCGGCTCACCTGGATGCGCTCAACAATCTGGGCAATGTGTTACGGGAACAAGGTAAAATAGAAGACGCCATAGAAGCGTTTGAAAGGTTATTGGAAATGAAGCCGGATAATAAAGCGTCTCATTCCAATCTTCTGCTTACGTTAAACTATCGGTCAATCCTGAAACCGGCCCAGATTCTTGAAGAACATAAAAGGTGGTCCGAAAAACAGGTGGATCCGTTCAAAGATAATTTTAAACCTTTCACCAATGATAAGAATCCTAACCGGCAACTGCGTATCGGCTATATTTCCCCTGATTTTCGTCGCCATTCGGTTGCTTTTTTCATTGAAGCGGTACTGGAAGCCCACGATCGTTTAAAATTTGAGATCATATGTTATTCAAATGCTCCGTGGGCCGATGCGGTAACCGAAAGGATTCAAAAGTTGTCCAACAGATGGCACGATATCCGGCAGATAACCGATGAACACGTGATTGATCTAATACGCAGCGAAAAAGTTGACATTCTGATAGACCTTGCCGGCCATATGGGCAATAACAGGCTTCCCCTATTCGCCCGTAAACCGGCGCCGGTTCAGGTAACCTACCTGGGTTACCCCAATACCACAGGCCTTTCCACTATGGACTACCGGCTGACCGATGCCTGGGCCGATCCGTACGGAGAAACAGATCGCCTTTATTCTGAAGAGCTGGTCCGGTTGCCCAATGGATTTTTATGCTTTCAGCCCCCTGGAAATGGGCCGGAGATTGCCGATTTACCTGCACTGAAAACGGGCATGGTGACGTTTGGCAGTTTCAATAATATAGCGAAAGTGAGCCCGGAAACCGCTGAATTGTGGTCAGCAATATTAAAAACGATACCGAATTCAAGGCTGATATTAAAATCCAGGGCTCTTATGGACAGGACGACCTGCCAACGCATCAGACAGATGTTTAGTCGACAGGGTGTTTCCGCAGACCGGATCGAAACAATTGGTCATATACCATCCCATGAAGACCATCTCGCACTCTATAATGATGTCGATATCGCATTGGATCCATTTCCGTACAACGGAACGACCACAACCTGCGAAGCCCTTTGGATGGGAACACCTGTTGTTACGCTTGCAGGAAACAGCCACGCTTCCCGGGTGGGGGTCAGTATCCTTTCCAGCATCGGATTGACGGGACTGATTGCAGACTCCCCGGCGAATTATAAAGACATCGTCGTGCGGTTGTCCAAAAACCTGAATCGGTTGCAAACACTGCGCACCGAGCTCCGGCAGAGAATTCTAAAATCTGCCTTAACCGATGCGAACCGGTTTACCCGATCCTTGGAAGACGTTTATCGGGACATGTGGAAAAACTATTGCAGCCGGTTCGATACAAAGGGACCGGTCAGCCGCCCTGCAAACACCAACAGAACGATTCCCCTTGCTTCGACAAACGAAACATGTCCGGAAGACGAAAATAGTCGACCGGCTCCGGATTCAAGGCCAGCGGTTTCCGTGAATACCGGTTTTAAAGCGTTGATCGATCAGGTCTACCAAAAACGATTGATGGAGCGAAGGTTATCGGTCGGAGATCTGATGTTGATGCTGGCCCATACGATCCTGGACCAAAGTTTCTTTCAATCGAAATACTGGAAGTGGAGATACGGCGGGGTCCGATATATTCCCGGCTATGGCGGTCAATCAAACCCAAGGAAAATTCTCATTCTTCAATGGCCGGCCGCGCTTGGAGATGGCGCGATGGCGGCACATTTTTATGCTGCCTTGCGACATAAATATCCTCAGGCGCAAATCGAATTGCTTGGAAACAATGTGACCCGATCCCTCTATGAGCAAAGCGGCCTTATCGACATCTTTTTAGACAATCCTTTAACCACTTATCTTGACCAAGTGGCGTCGGGACAGGCGATCCCCATACAAGATCTCATGGAACAGATTACAGCACTGGTCAAACAGCTTGCATCTGAAGCATTCGATCTTGTGGTAAATTTACAAATTCTTCCAATGACGGCGATCATTGCCAAATTATCAGGCGCAAAAGAAACGTTGGGGATGACATTATCGCAGGATGGTATGCCGATTATTTTAGGCAACGCATGGTATCCTTATCTTTTCGGCACCTCGGCCAACCTTATGAGGTCATATAACGGTATGCACCGCCGCTTCATCCTTAACCGGTTAGCCGGCTTTGATCAGCATATTGATCTCGAGCCTGCCCTGTTCATAGGCCCGAAGAGCATCCAGACCGTACAGCAGTTTTTTGATGATAACGGAATCAAAGACCATGAAATGTTAATTGGGATCAGTCCGCTGGCCAGTTCACCATTGAAGACCTGGAAACAATATGATGGACTCATTAAGGCGTTATGGGAAAGATACGGCGCTAAAACGATCCTGTTCGGATCCGGCTCAGAAAAGGATGAAATTTTAAGAATTATTAAAAAATCCGGTGTTCCTGCAATCCCTGGGGTCCAATTTAACACCAATGAATTGATTGCGGCTATTTCCGGCTGCGACCTGTTTATTACCAACGATACGGGGCCCATGCACGTGGCCTCCCTTTTAAATAGAAAAATCATTGCCCTATTCGGCCCCACGATCTTCAGGGAAGTTGGACCTTGGAGCGAGGATTACATCGTATTGCAGTCAAAGATTTGTAAAGAGTGTTTCCAATCCACGTGTAGCTCTCAAAACGTCTGCATGGACCATATTTCCATACAAGATGTCATCCGCGCGGTGGATTCTTTACTGAACGATAACCAAGAGACCAATGAAAAAGCATCATTCCGCGTCACATGGCAATCTCCAGGAAATGAAAATCGGTTCTCGAATTCTCAGAGTTTTGAGATCTCAAAAAAATACTTAAAGTTTTTCGAAAGTCAAGCGTCTCACTCAACAAATCCGGGGGCCCATAAGGATGAACATGGCCTTGTTCGCGAGTTTTGCGATGCATTTAAGGGAAGAGTAATCAATGCGCTCGATCAGTTGGATCGAGGATGTAACCCGGAGCGCCTGGCGGAAATAGACAAAGAAATAACTGCCGGGTGTGATTTTTTAAAAACAATTTTGATTTTCAATGATATGAAATATCTGGATAAAAGACGAACCATTGAGACGGACCCCGCGGCTTATCGATCGTATTATCTCGGGATACTAAAAAATATCGATCACTTCCTTGCGTTATAACCGGCTGTTCCGAATGAATCCTGTAATCTATCGCCACCGGTGATTTTTTGAAGAAACTTATGGGTCGACGTGTTTTGGGGATCTTCTTTAAGAATATTTTCACCCAACAAAACCGCCTTTTGAACATTCCCAACTTTCAAAAACAGCTGGGCCAATTCAAACCGGGAGGCAGTGTGTGCCGGCAAAATGTCGGCCGCAATAGACAGTACCTGCTTGGCTGCTTCCTCCCTCCCCTGTGCCAAATGGGTTCGTGCTAAACCAAGGGTTGCCAGACTGTAGAACGGATTTGCCTGAAGCGCTTGATTGAAAAGCGCTTCCGCTTCTCCGTAAGTTCCTTTCTGTTCTGCCATCCTTGCGAGTGCATCCCATGCCGGCGCGTATCTATCGGAGATATCGAGTGCCTCCCTAAAGCGCCGGCATGCCGCCTCATTGTCTTTGCCCAATTGAGCCAGTCCTGAAATCAGTTTGGGGCGCAAACACGACGGATTCACTCGGCTGGCATGACCCAAATAATAAACCGATTCCGCTTTGCCGTGTCGATAGAGGCTGTCCCCCAACAAAAAATACGGCACATAGTATTCCGGCATCGATTCAATGGCTTCCCGGTAAAAACGCCATTCAGCATCGACATTACCCGATGAATACTGCTTCAACCCCAGAGAAGACAACCGTTCTGCCGGCGTCTCTTTGACGACATAGGCTTCACTGTTCTCAACGATACGTTCTAAGACCCCTTCCGGCAGGTTTTCTTCGACTTTTCTGCTGCAAAGACTGTTGTAAAATTTGACTTTTTCCAAGGAGTGAAGATCTTCCAGACGATACGCTTCGACATACTTATAGGCATTTTGTGCCACCGCACGCCTTACGTCGGGATTCTCAACCAGCATGCTCAGCACGTTCATCAGCTCTTTTTTATCGCGAAATAAAAAGGCGGTGATCCCTTGCCTGGCATTTTTCACATACGGTGAAATTGCGGATAGAACCGGGACCACCCCCCTGGAAGCGTATTCGAGGAATTTCACATCCGAACGGCACCGGTTGTAAGCCGTGTCCCGCAGTGGCGCCAAGCCCACATCGAGTCCTTCCAAAAATCGATAATAATCGTTAATGTCTCCCGCCGGTGTATATCTTCTCTGTTCTTCAGAAATATCCGCAAAATATTCAAATCCCTTTTCCGATCCCATAAAAGAAAACCGGACCTTGGGGTATGCCCTGCAAATGTCAACCATTGCCGATGCAACCCAGTCCAGGTCCTCTAAATGGGATAAGGACCCCCCCCAACCGATGGTCACCCAGCGCCCTTCCCGCTTATGAAAGTCGCCCACATTCATCAGTTGGTTTTCAAAAACCATATATCGGTTATTTAGAAATCCGAAATTCTCAGATAATTCAGCAGCGCTGACCTGGACAGCGTCCGACAGGCTGATGTACTGAAAGACGGTTGCCAAATTGAGGGGATCGGTGAAGTACGCTTTCATGGAATCCTTCGGCTGAAATGCGACAAAGTTATCAGATATCTCGAAAACGTTCGGCAACCCCTGTCGCTTTCGCTCTTCAATCCGATACAATACATCCTGATCACTTACCATATGGAATATCACCACATCGGATTGCTGGCAGAGCGATTTCAAGTAGGGTGTATAAATGCTGGCGAGGATTACCCGGACACCGGGAATTTTTCCCATTGCCACGGCAGGCTGCTGGATCCGATAGACGAACTCACCGATATCGGTCTTTTGAGGATGATAAACTTTCGCGATTTGCATGTCGATTATCAATTCTGTATTCACATGGCAGATCTTAGGAGATCACCCTGTGAAGCCTTAAGAATACCTGATTCCCGGAAGAAATCATAATTTCTATGAATATACCGGCTCAAGCCGTCCATCTGAAGATGTCTGATTTTATCATTCTGAATAAATTTGAAAATACCCCGAATATCCAATTCATCAAATACGAATGTTACATGTTTCACGAAAGCACCCCGATTTTCAAAAGCCGTCGCGTGACAAATCAATACCCTCTTGTCATTTAGGTAGATGCCGCCTTCGCTTTCGGAATTGCTTCTCTTGATGATTAATTGATTGAGGTCCTTATCATGAACATTCCAGATGTCGGCATCGAGAAGATAGAAGTTATTAAACTCCTTATATGCAAGATAATTGAACATATTTTGCTCAAAAAGCGTGTGCATTTCGATATCAAAAACAACTTTTGCCCATTCCGAAAGAAAAGACTTACTCTGCAATATAAAAACGCCACTGTTTAAATAAAACTGATCCATAGCGATGCCGGCATGTTTCAGAAATGCTTTGAACGGTTGAGCCACATCCATCTCATCGATTGTCCGCAGACCTTCGGGGCAAACGGCAAGAAAAGGGCCGTCCGTCCTGCTGAATTCCGATATACATCGCTCGATAAAACGCGATAAGGGAGCCACGATCAGGCAATCGCAATCGATCCAAACCACCGAGTCGAATTCAATCGTTTCTAGGAATCGATAAATGGAAGCTTTATAGTAGAAGGGATGAAGCCCCTCCGGCAGGTCATGGGGGTGCTGCAGAAGCAAACCTTTTTCTGAAAAAAAAATTTTTTGTTCTTCGGAAAATCCAAAGTCACATACAAAAAGGTGTTCATTGGGACAGAAATCCTCGAAAGACTGCAATAAGGGTAGGATTACAAGAAAATAATCCGCATTCGCTCCCGTCACATAAATGGTCTTGTGTGGCATGGTTTCTTCCCCAAAAATCAGCAATTATTATTGAACCCTTCTTTACGAACCGACCTGTTTTCGGTGTGGCAAGCTAATCGCTAATCTATAGGATGAAAAGCAAAAAACACGCCAAATGATGAATATTCTCATCTATGAAGATGGGGCCTACTTATCTTTAAAACGTCATGAATAATAGCCTCATGGTTGCGCTTTTTAATGAGGTTTATCTTCTCGCTTCAAATTGCCTTTTTGCTTTTTGTGCACAAATGAGAAATGGATTTGCCTTTAAGCTTTGATCGAAAAATTGCATGGCTGACCAAATTTGCCCTTTGGAAATTAAAATCTCGGCCTTCAAATAATGGAATAGTCCTGCGTTTAAGGGAGCTGGATCTCTGCTGATTAGAGAATCTATACATTTCAAGGCATCAGAAAATAGCCTGTCGTCAATTCTTTCAGAAATTTGTTTTACCGTTTTAAATTCTTCAATAAATCTTCCAACCACCGGAATCAGAGCTTGAATCCGCCGAAAATAGGTGTGTTCCGCAAGAATTCGCTCCCTACCTCGACAAGCGATCTCATAGGCCCGGGCACGATTTTTCGTAATCCAGTCTACCTTTCTTCTGAAATCCTGTTCATCCCTATAAATTAATATTTCTCGATCAGGACTAAAGAGTCCATGAGCATCCTCTTTATCATCAGTCAGCAATAACGATCCGCATGCCATGGCCTCATAAACTCTCATGTTCAGGCTGGATTTTCCATGCTCCCGTGTTATGTTGATGGATGATAGAGAGGCGTTATAAATCTTCACCAGTTCATCCCGATCAAAAACCGGATATTGATAAGCGGTTTTGAGTCGGAAATGTGAGCACCATTTTTCCTCGTTATACCCATAGATTTTCAGATTTCGATTATGAATAGCATCCAGCATGCGAATGCGTCTGGATGTCGGTCCCCCCACAAAACAAAAATCACATTCATATTTTTTTCTTTCCGCCTCATGCATCCGGATGACTTTATACGTCTCTTCATTCACACCCATGGGAAAGAATATACAATTTGCAATTCCTTTGGATCTCATCACATCCATGGCTTCCCGATCCCAACACAGAAACAGAAACTGCTGGCTTTGCATCTGATGGATAAATGGTATCGATTCAATGGGGCTATGATCCGTAAAGGGCGAACCGAAATCGAACAAAAAGCATAGAATCGGCGTATCCCCGAAAAAGGAAAAAAATGGCGTCTCCTCCCCTTCAACGATATCAGTAAAAAGCGGATAAAACGATTCAAGGCCGTATGATATGATAATATCAGGGTTAAAGTTACATACG
>Ga0180009_10002430_pt1 | contig 21910 bp, 21 predicted proteins | sample OS_PC_MetaG_FD_123537 | JGI IMG/M metagenome (GOLD analysis project Ga0180009, IMG submission 123537) | Groundwater microbial communities from the Aspo Hard Rock Laboratory (HRL) deep subsurface site, Sweden - OS_PC_MetaG | ecosystem: Environmental > Aquatic > Deep subsurface > Groundwater...
GCGTATTTTTGGTCCGACACATTATGAAGTTTTAGAGCAGGTCGAGCGCCTGCCGGAGAAATTGCCGCGCCTGGTGTTGGCGTTGACGCGCCGACATTGACGGCGTGATTATTCAGGCTTGGGATGTGGAGCGTCGGTCAGGCAAGCACATCGATAATTGTGCCAATCATGTCATCGGCGGCTTTGATGGTTTTGGCGGAGGCTGCAACCTGTTGCTCACTTTGCTTCAGAGTGACCAGCGCTTCGGTCATGGAGCGCATGTCAGTAGAAGATGCCTGGCCGGCATTCGCAATGGCTGATGCGCTGCTTGCTGCACCTTGCATGCCTTTCTGTACACCCAATAGGCCGGTTGCAGCTACGGAATCGATACTCATATCTCTTCTCTCTCTTGCTCTGGTTTAGGCGAAAACGTCTACTTTCGAACCGACGGATGAATCAGAACTTCTGCGTGATCTGGGCTCTGCCTGAGTTCTGGATTCCGCCTCGTTCCTAGCCTCAGACCGTTTATTTTGAGCGGCGTCATGTCTGCTGTCATCGCGTTCGGCGCGACGCGCATCATTGCGACGCGTCTCCTGAGCGGTGGCTTCGTTCTGGGTGGGCGCGACGACGGGGCGGCTGGAGACTTGCGCCTCTTGCTGCGCTGGGCGCGGCGGCTCGGGGGCGTGGTGCGGTGCCTGTACTACTGTCGGTGGTATATGCATGTCAGATAACCTGCTGTAACTATTACTAGTTTGTGCGCATTGTCGGGGTCCATCGCCGACGTCGACTGTTCCCAAGTGCGCGCTTACAGGTTCCCTCAGGTAGTTTAACGGCTGAGCTTGGGGAGTCTTGAACTGCCCCCGAGGGTTTGGCTGAAATTGTCAGGCTTTTCCGTGAACTGGCTTTGCCGCTATACTCACCGCCCCGATGTGCAGGCCAATGTCTGCGCCATTTGCCATCACCCGTAACGGAGAACGTTTACCGTGAGTCAGCATGACAGAACATTTGCAATCACCTTCGTTGGCGTACTGGGCTTTCTCGTAGTCCTGGCGGTCGTGTTTTATTTCATCGCGAACAGCGTTGTGAAGACCGGCGGTTCCGCAGGTGAGAATACCCAGGCGACTCAAATCGCAGACGAAAATATCAAACCGGTTGGTGCGGTGACGGTAGCCGACCAGTCGGGCGCCAGTGCTGCCAGCGCCGGTCCGCGTTCTGGTGCGGAGGTCTATAACGCAGTCTGTATGGCCTGTCACGGCACGGGTGCCGCCGGCGCGCCGAAGGTTGGCGACAAGGCTGCCTGGGCGCCGCGTCATGCACAGGGTATTGATACCCTGAACAGCAACGCGATCAACGGAATACGTGCGATGCCGCCCAAGGGTACGTGCGGCGACTGCTCGGATGATGAGTTGAAAGGTGCTGTTGCCTACATGCTCAATGAGTCTGGTTTCAAGGTTACCGTTGCTGCTGCACCAGCCGCAGCGGCACCGGCTGCTGCGAGTGCCGATGCCGGCAAGCAGATTTATGATGCCAGCTGCATGGCTTGCCATTCCACCGGCGCTGCCGGTGCACCGAAGGTTGGTGACAAGGCTGCCTGGGCGCCGCGTATTGCGCAAGGTGTCGATACGCTGGTCAATCATGCCATCAACGGTATTCGTGCGATGCCGCCGAAAGGTACCTGCATGTCATGCTCGGATGATGATTTGAAGGCTGCGGTCAGCTACATGGTTAACGAAAGCAAATAAGCTTCGTTATTGCCGTATCAAAAGGCCGTACGTAAGTACGGCCTTTTTTGTGTTCAAGAAGTAGTAATTATTTCGCCAACGATAGTCTAGATTTTCTAGTCCCTAGTCCCTAGTCCCTAGTCCCTAGTCCCTGCTTGAAATCACGTCAACATCCCACGCAAGTTGGCGAGATGCGCCTTGCCACGCGTCTGGCGTTCTTCGGGATCAACCTGTCCGCTACGGTTTTCCCAGCGCAGATCATCGGCGGGTAGTTCGTTCAGAAACCGACTCGGCTCGCAGGATTCCCATTCCCGCGCACGTTTACGACGGCTGCAATAACTCAGATTCAATGTCTTCTGCGCGCGCGTTATGCCAACGTAGGCCAGCCGGCGTTCCTCGTCGAGATTGTCTTCTTCGATACTGCTGCGGTGCGGAAGAATGCCTTCTTCGACGCCAACCAGAAACACATTCGGGAATTCCAATCCTTTCGCGGCATGCAATGTCATCAGATGCACGCAGTTGCCGCCGGCCTCGTCTTTATCCCGATCCAGTATATCCATCAGGCTGAGACGATTGACCAGTTCACTCAGGCCGGCATCGTCGCCGATCTGTTTGGTCATTTGTTCCAGCCAGCTGAACAGGTCATCGACGTTCTGAATATGGCGCGCCGCCTCATCGGGATCGCGCGTACTGGTTTCTAGCCATTGCATATAACCGATGTCGTTTACCAGTTCTTTGAACAGCTCGATAGGGTTGCCGCGTTTGGCGCGATCGGCAAAGTTCACCACCCATTGCGCGAATTCCTGTACGCGCGTCAGGGCGCGACCGCTCAGTTGTTGGGTCAATCCCAATTCGAAACAGGCTGCCAATAAACTGATGCCGCGTTCACTGGAATAGGCGCCGAGTTTTTCCAGCGTAGACGGACCAATCTCGCGGCGCGGTGTATTCACCGCGCGCAGGAAGGCGCGGTCGTCGTCTTCATTGACCAGCAGGCGCAGATAGGCGACCAGATCCTTGATCTCGGCATAATCGAAGAACGACATGCCGCCGGACAGGTGATAAGGGATGCGATGTTCGCGCAGAATCTTTTCGAACGGGCGCGCCTGATGATTGCCGCGGTAGAGAATGGCGAAATCACCGTCGCGACTGGCCGCAGTGAATTTCTGATGCAGCAGCTCAGACACAACGCGCTCCGCTTCATGTTCGGGATCGCGACAGGGCAACACGCGTAATGCGGTTCCGTAACCGAGTTCGCTCCACAGCTTTTTTTCAAAGATGTGTGAGTTGTTGGCAATCAGTTGATTGGCGCATTTGAGAATGCAGCCGGTGGAACGGTAATTCTGTTCCAGCTTGACGACCTTGAGGCGCGGATAATCCTCTTGCAGGCGCATAAGATTTTCGGGGCGCGCGCCACGCCAGGTGTAGATCGACTGATCGTCGTCACCTACGGCCGTGAAGATGCCTAGTCGGCCGACAAGTTGTTTAACCAGTTCATACTGCGCGCCATTGGTATCCTGATATTCGTCAACCAGAAAATGCCGAATACGTGCCTGCCAACGTTCGCGCACCTCGGCGTCGTCAGTGAGCAATGTTACCGGCGCGAGGATCAGGTCATCGAAATCGAAGGCGTTGTAGGCTTTGAGGTGGCGCTGGTATTCCTCATAGATGCGCGCGATGGCGATGTCGCGATCGTCTTCCGCCTTGAGCAGTGCCGCAGCCGGCAACAGCTGATCGTTTTTCCAGGCGGAGATTTTCCATCGCGTCTGATCCGGGTCCAGGCCGATGCGCGCCTTGTTGATCAGCTCGTTGATCAGATGCCCGCTGTCCTGACTGTCGAAAATCGAAAACCCGGGTTTGAATCCGAGGTGTTTGTGTTCGCGGCGCAGGATATTCAACCCCAGGGTATGAAACGTCGACACCGTCAGGCCGCGGGATTTTTCGCGCGGCAGCAGTGAGGAGACGCGCTCACGCATCTCACGCGCCGCCTTGTTAGTGAAAGTGACGGCAGTGATGTGCGCGGCGTCCATGCCCTGATTGAGGATCAGGTGTGCGATCTTCTGGGTGATGACACGCGTCTTGCCGCTGCCAGCGCCGGCCAGCACTAACAGGGGTCCGTCCACGTGCTGTACCGCAGCATGTTGGCGGGGATTGAGATCTGACACGCAGGTTACCGCTCTGGGAGATGAATACGTCGGGGTGATTCTAACCCGGCGAGCGCTTGGCGGGTATCTTGACCTGAGCAGTGATTGCCGATAGTGACATCAGAACAATCCTTTCACCACGAAGGCGCGGAAGGCGCACAAAGGAAATATCAACAAAGTTGACCCTTTCCACTCAAGTAATATGGGAGAGAGATGTTCGTTGAGACAGCCGCCTCTCCCTGAGTCTCCCTCGAGTGGGGGGAACCTACGGTTTTACATTTATGGGTCTACGCGGATTCGTGTGGGTGAATTGGCCTCCGGAAGGGTGCGCACACCCTGTTCAGTAGTGGGAAGACGATCATGTAGCCCGGATGAAGCGAAGCGGAATCCGGGGATGCACCGCCGTGACCGGGGTGATCACGATAGCGTGCGCCGCCTCCCCAGGCGCATTTCCCGGATTCCGCTTCGCTTCATCCGGGCTACGATTGCGATGTCGGCCCCGGTGCTTGCTGTCCGGTCTTGTGCGGCTTCGTCGTGCCCGCCGTGGAGATACCCCGAACGTTGCCTGCTTACCCACACGAATCCGCGTTGAGCCACATTTAATTTTTTTCCTTTGTGCGCCTTCCGCGCCTTCGTGGTAAATCTTTTTAAACTGACGCGATTCACACCAGCGGCCGATCCAAATTGCGATACCCGAGCGCTTCGCCCAGATGCGGGGCTTCTATGTGTGTGCTGTGGTCTAGATCAGCAATGGTGCGGGCCACGCGCAGCACGCGGTGATAGGCGCGCGCGGACAGGCGTAAACGTTCCATGGCCTGACGTAACAGCTGCTGTTCCGGTGGCCGCAGATGACAGTGGCGATCCATGGCAACGCCGTAGAGGCGTGCATTGCAGATGTCCTGACGCGTGAGCTGGCGCTCACGGGTCAGGATAACTCGCTCGCGCACGGCAGCGCTGGATTCTCCGGGTGGCCCCTGGAGATCCTGAGGTGGAAGGCGTGGGACGTCCACATGCAGATCGATGCGATCCAGCAACGGCCCGGAAATACGCTGGCGATAGCGTTGTACTTGCTCAGAAGTGCAGCGACAACGGCCGGCCTGATCACCCAGATAGCCGCAGGGACAGGGATTCATCGCTGCCACCAATTGGAAGCGGGCAGGGAATTCCGCCTGGCGTGCCGCGCGGGAGATCGTGATCTGGCCACTCTCCAACGGTTCGCGCAAGACTTCCAGGACCCTGCGGTCGAACTCCGGTAATTCATCCAGAAACAAGACGCCCTGATGCGCCAACGAAATCTCGCCGGGACGCGGACTGGATCCGCCGCCGACCAGTGCGACCGCGGAGGCGGTGTGATGCGGCGTGCGAAACGGGCGTTGGCGCCAGTGGGCAAGTTTGAAGCCTTGCATGCTGATAGAGGCAATGGCGGCCGCCTCCAATGCCTCGTCATCGGTCATCGGCGGCAGAATGCCGGGTAAGCGGCTGGCCAGTAGACTCTTGCCCGTGCCCGGCGGCCCCGCAAATAAAAGGCTATGTCCACCGGCGGCGCTGATCTCCAGGGCGCGCCGCGCCTGCAATTGTCCGCGTACATCAGCGAGATCCGGCAAGGTCTGTTCACCGGCTGATGCCGTCACAGTGGTCAGGTTTTGCAGCGGGCCTTGGTCATTCAGATGTCGGGCAACCTCCAGCAGATGCTTCGCCCCCAGGGCCTGCTGCTGCGCAATCAGTGCCGCTTCAGCGAAATTATCTACAGGGACGATCAAACGGCGCTGCGCCTTGGCGGCCGCCATGCCGGCAGGTAACGCGCCGGTGATGGCGCGCAGATCGCCGGAGAGCGCGAGTTCGCCAATGAACTCGTAGTCCGCGACATGCGTCTGCGCGATCTGCCCCGAGGCCACGAGAATCCCAAGCGCAATGGGCAGATCGAAACGCCCGCCATCCTTGGGCAGATCAGCCGGCGCGAGATTGATGGTGATACGACGGGCGGGAAATTCGAATTGGCTGTTGAGCAGTGCACCGCGCACGCGGTCTTTGCTTTCTTTGACCGCCGTTTCCGGCAGGCCGACGATGGAGAGACTGGGCAGCCCGTTGCCGAGATGTACCTCGACTGTGACCAGGGGCGCCGCGATTCCCAGCTGGGCGCGACTGTAAACAACAGCGAGGCTCATGTTTCCCTTCCCTAGGAATTAGCATCGGATCATCCTGATCCGCGTCTGCCATGGTCAGTCTGATTCAGCCGCCATCCATATCCTGATCGTCGGCGGTGTTGTCATAGGTTGGCCCGGTAGCGGTTTTTTTACCGAATACCTTCTCTTCCAGTGCGGCAACCTGGTATGTCATGGCATCCAGCTTGGCGCGGGTGCGGGCCAGCACCTTGGCTTGAACCTCGTATTCCTCGCGTGTCACCAGATCCAGACGGCCCAGAGCCGCTTGAATAGCCGCGCGCAGATTGCGATCGATATCCTGCTGCAGCACCCGCATGCCTTCCGGCACCGAGTTGTTCAGGCGTTGCGCAATATCATCGAAAAATTTTGGATCGATCATGCGCGGCACTCTACCGCAGCACCCTCGTCCGGGTCCAGGTTGCATGCCGAGGCACCAATTAAGTGCATTTTGCTGGTGCGTGGGTTTGTGATGCTCCCTTATTTGGTGCGAATAATCCGGCTGCGGACGAGTGAATTAGCTTTAACTCATTGAATATTATTATTTTATGAATGTGGCATAGGATCTGCTATTGCTAGGTCGTATCCCAAGTTAGAAGGTTCAACGCGTTCGGAGCAGTCACATTTCCTCCCCCCGATTATTTGCTTGATGGAGATTATTAACATGCATGAAGTTTTGAGCACCCTCCAAGTTGGTATCCGGTCGCCTGATCTTCGGGATTGCCAAGAGTCAGTTGTTTTTTGTTCGCGTGACCCGGGCTGTTAGGCACGGGTTTCCCTGAAGGAGAGGATCCATGAAGTTAGTCACAGCAATCATCAAGCCCTTCAAGCTGGATGACGTCCGCGAGGCGCTGTCCGAGATAGGGGTGCAGGGTGTCACCGTTACCGAAGTCAAGGGCTTTGGTCGTCAGAAAGGCCATACCGAGTTATACCGCGGCGCCGAATACGTGGTCGATTTTCTGCCCAAGGTGAAACTGGAGGTTGCCATCAATGACGATCTTACAGAGCGAGTCATTGAGGCAATCACTAAGGCAGCCAATACCGGCAAGATCGGCGATGGGAAAATCTTCGTCTATACGCTAGAACAGGCCATTCGCATTCGTACCGGCGAGACCGGTCCCGAGGCGTTGTAAGAGAATCAAATCAAATACGTAACAATCTGTTACGGAGGGCTGAAAAGCGGAACAGTTGCTTGAACTGAGTTATGCGCTCGACACATTTTACTTCTTGATGTCGGGTGCGCTGGTAATGTGGATGGCTGCGGGCTTTGCAATGCTCGAAGCCGGTCTGGTGCGGTCTAAGAACACTGCGGAAATTCTCACCAAGAATATCGCGCTGTTTGCTGTGGCATCTATCATGTACATGCTGGTGGGTTACGGCATCATGTACCCGGGGGATGCGGCAGTGAGTTCCTGGTGGCCGGGTCTGCATGGCATTTTGGGCATGACAGATAATGAAACCGCAGCGGTAACAGCCGGTGGTGAAGGTGCACCGTACTACTCTAAATTGTCGGACTTCTTCTTCCAGGTGGTGTTCGTCGCGACCGCCATGTCGGTTGTGTCAGGTGCCATCGCCGAGCGTATGAAACTGTGGGCCTTCCTGGTCTTCGCGGTTGTCATGACCGGTTTCATCTACCCGATGCAGGGTTACTGGAAGTGGGGTGGTGGCTTCCTGGATGGTCTGGGCTTCAACGACTTTGCTGGTTCCGGTATCGTGCATCTGTGCGGCGCGACAGCAGCCCTGGCGGGTGTGCTGTTACTCGGTGCTCGTAAAGGCAAGTACGGCCCGAACGGTCAGATTCATCCGATACCGGGTGCCAATCTGCCTTTGGCTACGCTGGGTACTTTCATCCTATGGTTGGGCTGGTTCGGCTTTAACGGTGGTTCCGAGCTCAAGATCTCCAATGTGGAAGAGGCGAATGCCGTAGCCCTGGTGTTCGTGAACACCAACATGGCTGCAGCGGGCGGTCTGGTCGCGGCGGCACTTACGGCTCGTATGCTGTTCGGCAAGACCGATCTGACCATGGTACTCAACGGCGCACTGGCGGGTCTGGTTGCCATCACCGCTGAGCCGCTGGCGGGTAGCCCGCTGCTCTCCACGATCATCGGTGCCATCGGCGGCGTGCTGGTCGTGTTCTCGATCCTGGGCTTGGACAAGCTGAAGATCGATGATCCGGTCGGTGCCATCTCCGTTCACGGTGTGGTCGGTATGTGGGGTCTGATCGCGGTTGCCTGGAGTAATGCGGAGGCGAGTCTCAGCGCTCAGCTGATCGGTCTGGGTACCATCTTCGCTTGGGTGTTCGTGGCCAGTATGGTGACCTGGTTCATCATCAAGATGGTAATGGGCATCCGCGTGAGTCCGGAAGAAGAATACGAAGGTGTCGATCTGGGTGAATGTGGCGTGGAAGCCTACCCTGAGTTCACCGGTAACAGAGGTTCCGGTATATAAGTAGTCCCCTTATCCAGGGAAGGATACCGACGGGCGCCGAAAGGCGCCCGTTTTTTATTGCACAGAATTCAGGGAAAAATAGGGGTCAGAGATGAATTAAGTACTACTCATAACAAGATAACCACATTGGTGGTGGAATTCGTCTCTGCCCCCCTATTGTTATTACAGCTTCTTATGCGTCCCGTCACAAAACGGTTTATCCGCGCTCTGCTTGCAACCGCACAGCCACATCTTCTTCTTTTCGGTGATCTCGACCTTCACAGGTGAAAACTCGCCGCCTTTATGTGAGCCGTCGCAGAAGGGTTGATTCTTGGACTTGCCGCAAGCGCACCACCAATAGGTACCGGCCTCGAGTTCCAGTGCATACGGGGCCTTCTGTGCAATCTCGGGTTGTGCCATGCTGCCTCCTACCATTAACTGAGTGATCGTTGGCGGCGACCATACGCTGTGGATTATGAGACGTAAAGCCCGCGGGTTTTACGGGAATAGGCTGCGCTCAATGATGAATTTACACAGCAGGTGACGTAAGTGCGGCTCCGGGCGGAAGGATTGCGCTGCGAAGGCCTGGGTCCGATCGATCTTGCGGTCGAGGCCGGCGACTGCCTGTGTCTGTCCGGCCCGTCCGGTGCGGGTAAGACACGCTTGCTGCGCATGCTTGCCGATCTCGATCCGCATCAGGGTAGCTGTTATCTCGATGGTGTGGCGTCAGCGCGGATTCCACCGCCGCAGTGGCGTAAACAGGTTGCGCTGCTGCCTGCCGAAAGTCGCTGGTGGGGTGTATCGGTCGCCGACCATTTCCCGACTGATTGCTTGCTGGAATTGTCATCCATTGATTTGCCCGACAAGGCCTGGCAGTGGCATGTCGATCGCCTGTCGAGTGGCGAACGTCAGCGCCTGGCCTTGCTGCGGGTGCTGGCCAATCAGCCCAAAGTATTGCTGCTGTATGAGCCGACCGCGAATCTGGACACGCGCAATGCCGAGCGTATCGAAGCACTGATTGCCGATTATCAATGTAACCATCAGGCCGCCGTGATCTGGGTAAGCCATGACGCGGCACAGATCGCGCGCGTGAGTCAGCGCCAGCTGCGCATCGAACAAGGCCGCTTGCTCACGACATCGGAGGCCGCTGCATGACTCATCTCAGTGCCTTCGATCTGGCCATCGCCGCTCTGCTGGTTATCCTGCTCGCCATACTGTCGGCACGCGTGCAACGTGATCTGGCGGTGCAGATACTGATCGCCGCGTTACGCACGACCGTACAATTGCTGTTGGTCGGCTTGGTATTGAAGACACTGTTCACGCATGTGCACTGGGGCTGGGTCGGCCTGATGGCAACCTTCATGCTCCTGGTTGCCGGGCGCGAAGTGACGGCACGCCAGGCGCGTGGGCTGACGCGTGGTTGGGGAATTGCCGTCGGCACGTTGTCGATGTTTCTATCGTCTTTTGCGGTGACCCTGTTCGCGCTGATCGCCATTATCGGCACCGATCCCTGGTATGCGCCGCAATATGCGATCCCGCTGCTCGGCATGTTGCTCGGCAACACCATGAGCGGCGTTGCCATCAGCATGGACCGCCTGACCCAGCAGGCCTATCAGCAACGCGCCGAAATCGAAGCGCGCTTGATGCTCGGCCAGAGTTCGCGCGAAGCGTTGCGTGATTACAAACGCGACGCCGTACGCGCCGGTCTGATTCCCATCATCAACGCCATGGCCGCCGCCGGCGTGGTGAGCCTGCCCGGCATGATGACCGGCCAGATACTTGCCGGCGCCGAACCTGTCGAGGCGGTGAAGTATCAAATATTGATCATGTTCCTGATCGCCGTCGGCACCGGCCTTGGCACGCTCGCCGCCGTCGGCATCGCTTCCCGCCGCCTGTTCGATGAACGTCAGCGCCTGCGCCTGGACCGACTGCAATCCGCGCGTTCCTGACTTGGCGAACGCACATGCAAAGGGCATAGTAACGCTATAAAGAACACTAAGTCTGCTCGCCGCAGACAAGAATGCCTCCAGATCCCCTCTCCCTCAGGGAGAGGGTTAGGGAGAGGGTTAGGGAGAGGGGAATAACATGCACCGCACAACAATGGCCAGCCTAATAACAATACTGCTCTGCGCACTCGCGCCCATTGCCTCCGCCGAAGTCTATAAATGGACCGACGCGCAGGGCAACGTACATTTCGGTGACAAGCCACCCGCTGGAAAATCCGAAACTATCAATCTGCCGACCCACGAAGCACCCGCTGTGCCCGCCGTGTCGGAAGACCGCATCGAAAAACAGAAGCGCCTGCTGGATGCCTACGCCGAAGAGCGCCGCCTCAAAAACGAGACCGACGAAAAGGCGCGTAAGGAAAAGGCTGAGCGTAAACAGAGATGCGCCGACCTGCGCGATGACCTGCGCAACCAAGAAGACGCCGGGAGCATCTATACCCTGGACAAGAACGGCGAACGTGTATATTTATCCAATGAGCAGCGCGAGGCTTCAACGGCAGCGTTGCGCAAGGAAGTGGAGTATTGGTGTGGGAAGTAGCCTGTGTATGCAGGGAGCCAAGCTGTCGCTGGCTAGTTCTAATGTATTAGTCGTTAGATGTGGCTCGCTATGAACATCGACGATTTAGAAACCGTCGAATTGCTCCGATTACATTCAAAAGCTACGGAAGAATTAAGACGACGTAAGATAGTGCGGACGAACAATAACCCGCTAGGCGATTACACTGAGTGGCTGGTCGCGAAGTGTATGGGACTGAGGCTTGCTGAAAATTCCAAGGCGGGTTATGACGCAATATCTGATACGGGAGTGACGTTTCAGATAAAAGGACGTCGAATAACGCCATCAAATAAATCAAGGCAGCTAAGCGCTATTCGTAATTATGATACTAAGGATTTTGATTGGCTTGTCGCAGTGATATTTGATCAAAACTTCGATATCTTGAATGTGTACCTAGTCCCGCATGAGGTTATTGGGGAATATTGCCCGCATAGAGATCACGTAAATGGAAGGGTGGTAGTGATGTCTGGTCCTATTGTAAAGGATAGTCGCGTAACGGATATTTCAGATCAATTTCAGGCCTAGATATAAATTCTATGTCTCTTCCCCCATCTTGAGACATGTGATCTTAAGGAGATCCATCCAAAGGAGGAATATGGTCAGCCCACTAACAAAAGGCATCCACCACCTCGGCTTAACCGTCTCCAATCTCGAAGAAAGCGCCGCGTTCTTTGTGTCGCTATTGGGTTGGAAAGAAGTGCGAAGGGATAATGATTACCCAGCCATCTTCGTCAGTGATGGCACGGTCATGTTGACGCTATGGCAGACCCGGAAAGACCCATCGATACCTTTCGACAAAGATCAGAATGTCGGGTTGCATCACGTGGCGATTGCGGTTGAGAGTGAAGCAGATCTCGTCGGTCTCCACGAAAAACTGGTGCAGAACAGCATCAGAGTCGAATTCGCGCCGGAGTTGTTAAGGCAAGGCCCCGCCAAGCACATGATGTGCTACGAGCCGAGTGGGATTCGGGTGGAATTTATTTGGCTAGGCTGAGAATAGATTTGACCAGAGATTAATGCACAAATTTACAAATGTGCAGGGGGTGTTGATCGTGCAACTTGAATTCACGAACCGCAAATAAGGGTTGATGACTTCGCGGTTTTGCGTTTGGCCGATGCGATCAATCCGGCCAGCCCAGCACCAAAGAGCCATGCCGCACCTGGCAACGGCACCGCTGAAACTTGCGGTGTCAGCACAAAACCCACTTGCCCTGTCGTCATGTCATCCAGCAGGCCATAGCCCAGGATCTGCCCGGCTGCATTGGCGCGATAGCTGTTTGCCAAGTACCCCCATCCCGCCGAGGTCAATTCATTCTCAAGGAAAATGCCCAGATCAACGACGCCATCTTCCATCGTAAAGGCAAAAGCACGATTGCCGAGTAATGTGTCATTTAAGTCATATAGCTGGTAATAACCTAGTGCCAGGCCGTCATCACCTAGGTAATCGAAACGGCTATGTGATACGCCATTGCTTTTGAATGAGAGGTCAATGCCGATGGTCTGACCTGCTGTCGGATCATAGAACCATGCGGTTTGGCCAGCTAGCATGCCAGCACTATTATAGCTTGTGGCATATCCAACCACTTGCCCAAATTCGTTAAGGAATGTGGCTGAGCTATTTCTGCCACCAATCGCGCCAGTGTGTGCTGCGTCAACGAGGCCTATATTGATGGTGTTTTCGCCATTGAAAAGCCAAGCACTGTAACCTGCTTTTTCGCCGGTATTATCGTAACGCTCAGCAGTGCCTATGGCTTGACCCGCTTCATTGAGGGCGCGGAAATCACCGTATCTATATCCATCCGTGCTGCGTGTATGTTCGTCATCAATTAGCCCGATTCTCATAGTATTCACAGTGTTGTATAGCCACACGCTATTGCCGATGTTGTTGCCTGAGTTATTGAAACGCGAGGCTTTTCCTATGGCATAGCCAGCTTGATTGAGAGCATCGACGCCAGTGATCTGTGACCCATCGGTGCTGCGTGTGTGTTCTGCATCTGCGAGACCAATGTTGTTAGTGGTGCCATTGCTATATAACCAGGCACTTGTTCCGGTAGGGTTGCCGATGGAATCGTATCGTTGAGCTGTCCCAGCTACCTGAATTGAATCATTGATAAATCGGACCGAGTTGTACTGGTGGCCATCAGTTTTCGTGTGTGCTGCATCAAATAGGCCGATCTTAGTGGTGTTTCCACCACTGTATAGCCAGGAGCTCATACCTATAGCTACGCCGTTCTCGCGATAGCGAAAAGCCGAACCTGCAACTTATCCGGATGCGTTGAATAATTCGGCATTGCTATAACGGTATCCACCTGAGCCTGTATGCTCAGCGTCAACGAGTCCGATATTAATCGTGTTACCGGCACTATGTAGCCATGCGCTTTGACCATTGTCGCTCCCATTGCTGAGGTAACGATTTGCATGACCGAAGACGTGACCTGCATCGTTAAGGTGCTCCACAGTGTTGTAACGATAACCATTTGCGCCCGTATGTTCGCCATCTGTCAGGCCCGCATTAGTTGTGGCTCCGTTGCTATATAGCCATGCGGTTCTGCCATTAACGGTTCCGCTGCTGCCATATCTAAAAGAGTAGCCCGCTACCTGACCGGCTGCGTTAAGAAATCGTGTATAGCTATATCTCGTAGAGTCACTACTGCGCGTGTGCTCAGCATCGGTTAGGCCGATGTTGGTGGTGTTACCGCCGCTATAGAGCCATGCGGTTTCGCCGTACCCGCTTCCGTCACCGTTTAGTCGTTGGGAAGAGCCCGTGATTTGGCCGTTTGCATTTATAGTATCGGCATAACTGTAACGATAGCCGCTAGCTGCTGTGTGCTCAGCGTCAGTGAATCCGATATTGGTGGTATCGCCGCCGTTGTATAGCCACGCACTTCGTCCGAGCGAGGCGCCCGTATTGTTGTAGCGTATGGAAGTACCAATAATCTGACCCGTCTCGTTATAGGCTGAGAAAAGGCTGCTGCGGTAATTATCCGTGCTGCGCGTATGCTCGGCATCGATGAACCCCGCTACATCGATTGTGTAGTTGGGTGCTAAAGCGGAGGCATTGATGACGGATGAAGAGAAAAGAATGCACGCGCTAGCAGATATTTTAAGATGCAGGCCCATAACGTCTAACCCCCATATGACTTTGTTATTAGTGTGTGCCGCTGCGTCATACAGGCCAGCGTAGGTAGTGACAATAAACCGGCGCTCATTGTGAGCGCAAGAAATAAATATTTTTCTGCTAGGTTTTTGGGGTGCGGGATGCTATTTTTTGAGTTTTGATAGGTAATTCCGTTACTTGTCTATCATTGGGTGAATATCTCCAGGCAGATCTTGAGAGTGCGTGGTCGAGTACGTATCCATAAAACAGGCTGATAGTATCCACGGTTCCTGAAAACGGCTTACCCCAGCAGCCGTTTGAAAAATTCCGGCATTGCCCAGGCAGCGCGATGGATATCGCTGTTGTAATACACGGTCTCGAACGGCTTGTTCGCAACGTCCTTCTCGCGGAAGGTTTTCAGATCCAGGCCTTTGCTCGCCATGGTGCAGCTCCACCAGCCGGAGGGATAAACCGGCTGCGGGAAGAACAGCGTCTGGGTTGCCTCGAAGCCGGCGGCGCGCATGGCGCCGTGCAGCGCCTTCAGGATCTTGCCGTGATAAAGCGGTGATTCACTCTGCTGCACGATGATGCCTTGCGGACCGAGGGAACGATGGCAGTTGCGGAAGAATTCTTCCGTGAACAGACCTTCGGCCGGGCCGACCGGGTCGGTGCTGTCGACAATGATGACATCGACGCTGCCAGGTTTGGCGTCCGCCATCCATTTGATGCCGTCACCGAAATAGAGCGTGGCGCTCGAATCGTTGTTGAGTTCGCACAGCTCGGGAAAATACTTTTCGGAGAGCCGGGTGACGCGCTCATCGATCTCCACCTGCAACGCAGATTCCACTTCCGGATGACGCAGGACCTCGCGCAGGGTGCCGCAATCGCCGCCGCCAATGATGACCACGTTCTTGGGCGCCGGGTGAGTGTACAGCGATGGGTGTGTCATCATTTCGTGATACAGAAAATTATCGCGACCCGACACCATGTACGGGCCATCGATAGTCATAAGATTACCGAACTGCTCGGTCTCGAAGATCTCGATGCGCTGATATTCGCTCTGCTCCTCATGGAGCTTTTTCGTGATCTTGAGCGAGAAGGCGGAGCCGCCATCCGGATGGGCTTCAGAGAACCAGTCATTGCCGAGGGTCATCGCATCACCTGTCTGTTGTCGGGCTGGTCGCCGGGCCGCTTGTTGATCAAGTGACCGGGCTGCAAAAGGGGAGGCCACGATACCGGATTCGGGTCGGCGGATAAAGGCGTGCAGGTGTTTTACCGCGGCGCCACGCCTTCCGATTTGGGCGTCTATCGCGTATCGTGCTCAGCCTATGTGGAACACCGATCAAGCCCGCACCACCTACTGCCTCGAACACTGGGGCGGCGGCTATTTTGATGTCAACGAGCGCGGCCATCTGGTTGCCCGGCCCGGCCGGCGGGCCGATGCGCCTGCCGTCGATCTCTATGCGCTGGCGGGTGAGTGCCGCGACGCGGGTCTGACCTTGCCGGTGCTGGTGCGTTTCACCGATATCCTCCATGATCGCGTGGATACGCTGACCGGTGCCTTCGCCCGTGCGCGCGAAGCGGTGAGCTATCAGGGTCGCTACACGGCGGTCTATCCCATCAAGGTGAATCAGCAGCAGAGCGTGGTCGCCGAAATTCTCAGTCATGGCGGCGAGCGCGTCGGCCTGGAAGCCGGCAGCAAACCCGAGCTGATGGCCGTGCTGGCGCTGTCGCGTCCGGGTGGCACCATCATTTGCAATGGTTACAAAGATCGCGAATACATACGTCTGGCGCTGATCGGCAAGCGCCTCGGCCATCGCGTCTTCATTGTGGTGGAAAAGCTCTCCGAGCTGGATCTGGTTATCCAGGAATCGCGTGCGCTGGGGATCGAGCCGCTGTTGGGTCTGCGTGTACGACTGGCCTCCATTGGCGCCGGCAAGTGGCAGAACACCGGTGGCGAAAAGGCCAAATTCGGTTTGAATGCCGCGCAGACCCTGAGTCTGGTTGAGCGCCTGCGCACGGCGGGCCTGCTCGACAGCCTGCAACTGCTGCACTGCCATCTGGGTTCACAGATCGCCAACATCCGTGATATTCAACGCGGCATGCGTGAGGTCGCCCGTTACTACGCCGAGTTATGCAGTCTGAAGGTGCCGCTGAATACCGTCGATGTCGGTGGCGGTCTGGGCATCGATTACGAAGGCACGCGCTCGCGCAGTTTCTGCTCCATCAATTACAGCGTGCAGGAATATGCCAACAACGTGGTGCATGGCCTGTGGGAGCTGTGCAACGAATTGAATCTGCCGCATCCGGATATCATTACCGAATCCGGCCGTGCCATGACCGCGCATCACGCGATGCTCATCACTAATGTGATCGACAGCGAAGAGGCACCCGGCACTGGCACAATCACGGCACCGGACGAGAATGAGCCGCGCATTATTCTGGATTTGTGGAATGTCCTCGAGGGCCTGGATGCGCGCTCGGCCGTGGAAGGCTATCACGATGCCGTGCACTGGCTGGGCGAGGCGCAGAGCATGTATCTGCACAATGTCATTACGCTGGAACAACGCGCCCGCGCCGAATCGTTGTATGCCGCCATCTGTCAGCGTGTGCGCGCATTGATGAACAGCGGGCGCACCGCGCACCGCGAAATCCTCGACGAGCTGAACGAAAAACTTGCCGATAAATATTTCATCAACCTGTCGGTGTTCCAGTCCATGCCGGACGTCTGGGCGATCGATCAGATCTTCCCCATCGTGCCGCTGCATCGCCTCGACAGCGAACCGAACCGGCGTGCCGTGTTGCAGGATCTGACCTGTGATTCCGACGGGCGCATCGATCAATATGTTGACGCCGACGGTATCGAGAGCACGCTGCGAGTGCATTCCTATCGTCCTGGCGATGAATATCTGCTTGGCATCTTCCTGGTTGGCGCCTATCAGGAAATTCTCGGCGACATGCACAATCTGTTCGGCGATACCGATGCGGTAAACGTCACGCTGCAAGCCGATGGTTCGCACAAACTCTCGCAACACGAACGCGGTGACACCATCGATGAACTGCTGCGCTATGTGCACTTCGATACCGACGCCCTCAAGCGCGCCTATCACAACAAACTCGATGCCGCGGCATTGGCCGATAAAGAGCGCGAGTTCTACCGCGCAGCCTTGGAAGACGGGTTGACCGGATATACCTATCTGGAAGACTGACGGTTTGTTGATGGGAGACGCCAAGGACACCAAGATTATTCGAACCGCAAGGGCGCAGAGGCGCAAAGAAAACCCAAATGATGTAAAGCCCCTGGCACCTGATTACTTTGTCATTCAGGCGAATGCCGGAATCTAGGATTTTAAGGGCATGGATCCCGGTATGCGCCGGGATGACGTGGTGTTAACGATAGTGAATTTCCGTATTTAAAAAGATTTTCTTTGCGCCTCTGCGCCTTTGCGGTTCAATAAGTTTTTGCTTTGTTTCCTCAGTGCCTCGGTGGTTCTCATTAACCTATGCCAAATGTGTCCACTAAAGTTGGTGTGATCGGTCTCGGTGCCATGGGTGCGCCGATGGCGCGTAATCTGGCGCGTGCGGGATTGCTTGCCTCCGTCTGGAATCGCACGCACTCCAAGGCCGCGGCATTGGCCGCTGAGCTCGGTGTCAGCTGTGCATCCGATCCCGCCGATCTGGCCCGCCATTGCGATGTCGTATTGACCTGCGTCTCCGCTGATGCTGACCTGCTGGCGGTGATCGATCTGCTTATCCCTGGCCTGGACGGTGACAAACTGGTCATCGATACTTCGACGGTGAATCCTGCAACCGCCATCGAAATTGCACGGCGTCTTGCCGAAATCGGGTGCGGTTTTCTGGACGCACCGGTCTCCGGTGGCGTCGAAGGCGCCAAGCAGGGAACGCTCGCGATTATGGTCGGTGGCGATGCCAGGACGCTGGAGCGTGCGCGCTCTACATTTGAAGCCATCGGCAAGCGCATCGCGCATATGGGTCCGGTCGGCAGCGGTCAGTCCACCAAGGCGGTCAACCAGATCATGTGCGCCGGCATCAATCAGGCCGTGACCGAGGCGCTGGCCTTTGCCGAGGCCGAGGGCCTGCCTCTGGATAAGGTTCTTGAGGTAGTCAGCGGTGGCGCGGCCGGTAACTGGTTTCTGGATAAGCGCGGCGCCGGCATGGTACGCGGTGAATTCCCACACGGTTTCAAGCTGGCGCTGCACCACAAGGATCTTGAAAGCTGCAAGGCGATTGCCGCGCGGCATGGTGTGGCGCTGCCGGTCGTGGAAATGACCTTGATTCATTATGCCCGGCTCATGGTCGCGGGATACGGTGATGAGGATATCTCGGCGCTGTTCCGTGAAAAGCGGCGAATGTTCACAGAGACGAAATAGTCCAACGCAGTTTAAAATGACGTCTCTTCTCCCCTCGTGGGAGTAAGGACAGGATGAGGGGTTGTACGCAAAGCGTGATTATCTTCATGCCCCCTCTCCCTGGCCCTCTCCCAGAGGGAGAGGGGATTGCCTATTAACATTCACGATGGAATCACCGCAATGAGTTTCAAAAACGCCGAGATCCGCAAAAAAGCCAATGTCTATCACGACGGCAAGGTGACCAGTCACACTATCATTACCAGCAATGGTGAGATGAAAACCCTGGGCGTGATGCTGCCGGGCCTGTACCGCTTCAGTACCGAAGCGCCGGAGGTGATGGAGCTGACTCAGGGTAAATGTCGCGTGAAGCTGGCCGGTGAGGATCACTGGACGGATTACGCGAGTGGTGAAAGCTTCAACGTGCCCGGTAATTCGCATTTCGAAGTCGAGGTAACCGAGTTGCTCGATTACATTTGCCATTTTGGTTGAGGCTGATGCCAAATACACGCACCCGTAAACTGCGCGACACCGAACACATTGCACTGCATTGGCGCCGCACCAAGATCATCGCGACCCTGGGGCCGGCGTCTAACACGCCGGAGATGATCGATAAGTTGCTGGCGGCGGGTGTCGATCTGGTACGCCTGAATATGTCGCACGGCGATCATGCGGGGCATCGCATGATGGTCGAACGCATACGCGCGGCAGCGACGCGGGCCAACCGGCATATCGCCATTCTGATGGATCTGTGCGGACCGAAAATCAGGGTCGGTCGTTTCGAGGGTGATGGCATTGATCTGCGTCGAGGCGAAAAGGTGATTGTGACAGCCGCAGCGACCATCGGTCGCGCCGGACTGATTCCCTCGCAATACAAAACCATCGCCAAGGATGTGACCAAAGGCGAACGTATCCTGCTCGACGATGGGAAGCTCGAACTGCGGGTGCTCAAATCCAACGGCAAAACAGTGCAGTGCGAGGTGGTGCAGGGTGGTCGACTCACCAACAACAAAGGCATGAATCTGCCCGATGCGAATCTTTCCACGACCGCGCTGACCAGTAAGGACAAGCGCGATGCGGAGCTCGCCATTGAGCTTGAGGTGGATTTACTGGCGTTGAGCTTTGTGCGCGCGGCAAAGGATGTCCAGCAACTGCAACGGTTCCTTACCAAACACAAAGCCGACATCCCCATCATCAGCAAGATCGAACGCCCCGAGGCGGTCGAACGCATGGATGAGATCATCGAAGCCTCTTACGGCATCATGGTCGCGCGTGGCGATCTAGGTATCGAGCTGCCCGCCGAGCAAGTGCCGCTGATTCAGCGTGAACTTATCGATCGTGCGCGCCAGCGTGCGGTGCCGGTGATTGTTGCCACGCAGATGCTGGAGTCCATGCTCAGTGCGGCGCGGCCAACCCGCGCCGAGGTCGGTGATGTCGCCAACGCCGCACTATCCAGTGCGGATGCGGTGATGTTGTCGGGTTAAACCGCGAGTGGCCAGTTCCCGGTCGAAGCGGTACAGACCATGGATAAAATCCTGCGTGAGATTGAAAACCATCAATGGAACACCGGTCAGTTTGTGAGCGCCTCCATTCAGGTTCGGTATCAAAAGACCCACAGCGTACGTGAGGCGGTGGGTCATGCAGCCGTGGAATTGGCGCGCGATCTGCGCCTCGCCGCGTTGATCATTCCAACCATGACCGGCACCACCGCGCGCATCATGTCCGCGCATCGTGCTACCGCGCCTATGTTTGGCGTCACTTCGCGCGAAACGATCTGCCGGCGTATCGCGTTGCACTGGGGAATCGTCCCGCTGCATGTAGACGATGCCGATACCCATGACTGGAAACATTTATGTGAGCGTGTCGCCGCGCAAAGCGCCATCGCGCGGGAAGGACATAAGGTGCTGGTCATTGCCGGCTTCAGTGATGATCCCAAGCAGAACGAGCCGGTGATGAAGATTTTGCGTTTGTAATTTGGTCCAGATAACCCAATCTGAACGTGCAGAATTGCAGCGATGTAATGAGCTGCGTTCCTTCTCCCTCCGGGAGAAGGCCAGGATGAGGGATTCAATAATCATGCAGTTTGTTGAATCCGATCCCCTCACCCCAACCCTCTCCCGGAGGGAGAGGGGGTAATTCAGAGCGACAGGCAGATAGTCGTTGAGTTGTCTGTTATCGATGAGATGCAAGGTATTTGTCATCCCGGCGCAGGCCGGGACCCAAGGTCCGCATCGGTTAATCTTTCTCTGGATTACTCGCTACGCTCGCCCTGCGGGCCGCCTAATCGGCGTTCAACGCGCTCCGCGCTTTTGTCCGGCTTACGCCGGAATGAAGATTGTCCTAAATTGAGCGACTCAGATTAGGTTTAAGGGCGTGTCGCAATCTCCATCCGCGTCAATATCGCCAACGCCTCTTCCCGGTGTTCTCCGCACATCTCCGTTGCTGCCTTGAGGTTTGCACAAAACGCCGGCCGTTCGGGTTGTCCGAAAATCGCGCAACCAAGATCCTCCCTCAGTTGCACACAGCGCACTCCCGCCGGCTTGCCATTCGGCATGCCGGGTATCGGGCTGGTGATGGAAGGCGCGATGCAGCAGGCGGCGCAATCGGGGCGGCAGTTCATTGAGTTTTCAGTTTATCCAGGACTTCGCTGTCAGATAAGGTATGACCAACCCATACAATGATTTTTCTAGCGCCAGCGCCAGCCGCCAATTCATTGAGTACGCGCTCTTCGATTTGAGATAGCCCACCGTCGCATTTTTCCATGGGATGAATTAGTACCGCAGGCTTCGTTGTGAAAAAACGTCCTTTATAGAGTTTTTGTATAGCAGTCCTTAGGGTTTTATCGGCTGCAAGGAATTCTCCGACGAGTAGGCGTGATGTTGTGAACGGTATATCGGAGGGCGCGCTTAAGAGTTTTCCACTCTCAATGTGTTTGAGGTCGAATCTGTTGGCGTGCATTTTTATATATAGAGTATTTTTGAATATATTTCTGAACATGATCGTTCGTAATGAGTAAAGAAAAAATGCGGTCAGAAACAAATTCCGCCGCCGCAGTGCAGCTGTTACAGCAGGCGGTACTGTGTCGTCTCTGATCACATTTTTTGGCAATATCGTCGGACGCGCGGCTGCCACCGCTGAATCCGTCCTGCGAGCCCCAGTCTTTTAGATGTAGGTCGGATTCAGGCCGTAGGCCGCGTCCGACAAGTTCAACGAGCGGAACCCAACGATCAAAGACTCTCTCTACAATCAGTTCGCTCGCTGATTACAGAGGCAATATTGTGTCTTCACCATGTCCATCAGTTGCGCGAGCGTCATTTCTTCGGGCAATTTCTGGATGTCGGAGAACATGATGTTCTCGACTTCGGTGGCTTGATGGGCGTCTTTGTGATCAACCAGTGGCAGTCCGATGAACATGCCACGTTGGCCGTTGGTCAGGTTGACCATCATCATTTGCAGC
>Ga0180009_10002431_pt1 | contig 21905 bp, 27 predicted proteins | sample OS_PC_MetaG_FD_123537 | JGI IMG/M metagenome (GOLD analysis project Ga0180009, IMG submission 123537) | Groundwater microbial communities from the Aspo Hard Rock Laboratory (HRL) deep subsurface site, Sweden - OS_PC_MetaG | ecosystem: Environmental > Aquatic > Deep subsurface > Groundwater...
AACAACTATTCCCTCACCATTTGCACTTAACCTTGTTATGCAGGGGCATTTGGATGTCATGAGAATGGAGGACAAGATGGAATTCCTCAGAAGAATGCACCAGATGATTTTAGCAAAGATTGGGTTAAATCACAGGATGGATTAAGATGATAAAAGGAATTGAAATAATTGATTTAGGGCTTCTGCTTAATCAAGAGAAAATTCTTGTATTTGCAGACTTCCATATTGGCTATGAGGAAGCACTTAACAAGCAGGGAATTTTAGTTCCAAGATTTCAGTTTAAAGATGTGATTAAAAGATTAGGTAAGATATTCTCTGAACTAAAAAAAATAAAAATTGATAAAATAATAATAAACGGCGATATAAAGCATGAGTTTGGAACAATCTCAGAGCAGGAGTGGAGGGAAACATTAAGGTTGCTGGATTTTATGGCAAGGCAATGCAAAGAAATAATCCTTGTAAAGGGCAATCATGACACTATTCTTGGGCCGATTGCAAAGAAAAAAAAGGTAAGTGTTGTTGATTATTACTTTGCTGGAGATATTTTAATAACACATGGTCACAAAATTCCAAATAAAAACATCCTCAAAAAAGCCAAGACAATAGTCATAGGTCACGAGCACCCTGCAATATCACTAAGAGAAGATGTAAGAACAGAAAAATTCAAATGCTTTTTAAAAGGAAAATACAAAAGAAAAAGCCTGGTTGTTATGCCCTCTTTCTGCCTTGCAACAGAAGGCACAGACATATTAAAAGAGAAATTGTTAAGCCCTTTTTTAAACCAGGATTTAAAAAATTTTGAAGTCTCTGTTGTTGCTGACAAGGTTTATGATTTTGGAAAAATTAAAAACTTGTTATAATGAATTTATATAATTAAATAAAAAAATTGAATAAATTAATAAAAACTATCTAGAGAGGTAAATATCTATCTCTCATTAATTCTGTTCTAACTGCACCTATAACTCTTCCAAGTTTCTTAAACTCTTTGTCTATGTATTTATCGACAGTATCTGATTTCTCAGTTATATTAGTAGCAACATTAAAAACATGAGAAACTTTAATAACTCCCTCAGGTACTGAGGCCTCATATTTACATTGTTCTTCATCAAAGAAAAGATTTTCCTTAACAGGAATTATGTTATATTTTTTGACTAATTCAGGCAGATTTTGCGGTCTATATTTTTTAGCTTTAAAATGATCAATAGCATCAAAATTTGGTTTTAAGTTGATAGCCATAATTCCATTAATTCCATCATCATGCATCACACATTCTTCAAGTCCAACCACTAAAATACTATTATACAATTTGCCATCATATCTAATTAAGTTTCCTTCACCTGATGTAGGATGTACAGTTTTTTTTATTTTTTCCTCATTAATTTTAGGTTCATTATAAGATACTCTCTGAGCCAATGCTTTATTTTTATCTATTCTTATCTTTTTTAAAACAGCATCCACTGCCATAATTTCTGCAAATTCAAACATCTTTTTCCAAGAAGTTTGTTTTATAATCTCATTGATATAATTTATCTTATCTTCATTTGTTTCTAATTTTTCTTCCATTTTTTCTCACCTTAATATGAATATTTTATAAAGGGGTATTAATCAATCTTTATAAATCTTTTGTTTTTGTTACTACCATATAATCAGAAATTATCTATTACATAATCTATTGTTGCATCTAATGGCTTCTTTATCACAGAAATAAGTTGCTTCATGATTTTCATACGTGACATTTTGTGTATTTCATCTTGCGAGAGTGTAAAAATATAATCTATGTTAATTGTCTTATAAACTTTGCCATCCTCTTTTTTGAAAAGGGTTTCTCCATGACTTACTTTTATTTTGAGATCATTATTTTTAAAGAACTCTTTCATGTATATATTGTCTGTAAGAACTGAATTAAGTGCTTTTTCAAAGTTATGTGGAGAAAATCTGGGATCATTTTCAATATCATTAAATTCAGGATTGAATTTTATATCAATTGAATATTTGAAACTAGTATTATCTTCATTTCCTATTAACTTTTCTATTTTTTTAAAACAAAATACCTTGTTGCCTTTTTCTTCATCAAGATATTTCCACAAACCCTCAACTTTCTCATATTTCTCAGGAATCGTAAGGTCTTCTGAATCTAAATAATCGCTGTAATCTATTTTGTAGGTTTTCCAATTTTCTCTGTCCTTATATCTATTAAAAGCTTTAATAAAAAATTTATCATAATTCATTTTGGAGATTTTAAGATTTTTATTTTTTAGAGTAATAGAATGTCGCTTCTTTGCCAGTTATTGATTGGTATTTGTATGCAATCATTGCTAGATTCCTGCTGAAATCAGGATTATCCAAAAAAACATCCAAAGAACCGTTTTTATATATTATTAAATCACCAATCTTAAAATTATTATTGTGATTGCTCTTTTTAAGTATAAAATAATAAGATGATTTATTATATAATTCTTTCCTTTCTGAGTTTAGGCCACTTTTATCTAAATTTAGAATAAATAATTAACCTTTGTAAATAGTTCTTAGCATGTCTGATTTTGTTATCACGCCTTTTGGTGTTCCACCTTCGGCCACCAAGACAATTGGATAATATTTTAATAGGCCCGAAATAATACTTGTAGATGTTTTTTTAGAAACAATTGGCGGGCAGTCCTGCATAATATCTTTAATGGTTAATGTTTTTATTTTTTCTGCTTTATTGCCTGAAATTGAGTCCAGGATAATGGTTTCTGAAACAAGGCCAACAACATTATTCTTATTAAAAACAGGAAGCTGTGATATCTCATGCTTTCTCATCTTGTTTATTGCACTTGTTATATTATCATCAGCATTAACATAGATTATTCCTTTGGTCATGATATCCTCTGCTTTAAGCTCATTCTTATTTTTTAATTCATCGAGAACATCAAATATATTCTTCACCTTTGTAAAAGTTGGGTCTATGCGGTTTGACTCTATCTTTGCTATCAATGACTGGGAAACATCTGCTTTCTTGGCCAGTTCTGCCTGTGTCAAACAAAACCTTTTCCTTATCTTTTTTATCTCTTCAAGCTCGTAAACCATAAAAAAAGAAAAGAAAAGCTTATATTTATTAGTTTCTCTTTTTCATAAAAATCATAAGAATTTATTCCTAAATGAATAATAAAAGCCAGTTGCCAAACAAAAGCGTTACAATAAACGCAACCAAAAAAATAGGAACAAAGGGTATGCCCTCTTTTATTAAGATTTTTTTTATCAGGCCTTTTCTCTTTAAATTTATCAACTGCTTTATCTGTTTTTTTTCAATGCCCAAGTCTTTTGGGCCGCAGATTCTTTTTTTCTTAATAATAACATTTTTTGCAATCCAGTCACCTTCTGTAAGCTTTTCTGGCTCAACATACTTAAGCATACATGTTCTTTCAACTGACTTAACAAATATTGATATATAATAAATCAATAGTGATGAAAAAACAAGGATAACTAATAAAACCCTTGTTGCAATAGAATCAATAAAAAATGCAGATAAAAGAACAGCTAGTGATATTATTAACAAAAATTTTCTTATCTTAGCTGATTTTTTTATTCTTGCTCTAAAATCCCTTAAAAACCTATTTTTGTTCTTAAATGCTAAAACAAAGCTCCAGAAAAGCCCGTATATTGCTCCTATTAGTATTATGTTAATCCAGAAAATAAGAAGGAAAGGCATTTCCTTAAAATTAAAATTTAGGCCAATCACTGCCCCAAGACCCATCAGGAGCTTGCTGTCACCGCCACCCCACTGTGCAGAATAAAACATAAGGTTTGCTATTACAAAAAATACAAAAAATCCTGCTAATCCATATAAGAAGAAACTAATATCTAATAAAGCAATAGAATAAATAAGCCTTGAGCCAAGCCCAAAAATAATAAGCCCGTAGTTAAGCCAGTCTGGCACTTCTCTTGTCTTAATATCTGTTATGCTTGCAATAACCAGGCTTATGAAGGCTGTGATATTGGATAATAAAAACATCTTAAATAAAAAAATTATTGACCTATATTTAAACTTTGTGAGAAAAAATCTTTTTAAACGAAAAGCTTTATAAAGTTCTTTATCATGTAGTAGCTATATGTTCAAAAAGATAACTGATATCTTAAAAGCAAGGGAAAAAATCCATATAATCAAGGCAGATATGCCCAGGCATATAGCCATTACAATGGAGAAAGAGCTCAAAGCTACACAAACTAAAGATATAGAAGAGATGTATAATAAAAGAAATATGTTGATAAATAATATTATAAGTATTCAAATAAGATTTAATATACCTATTATAACAATCTTTCTTTTATCGGTCAGTGCAAAGAACTCTGAAAATTTTTCATTTCTAATGGATGACCTGGCTAAATTCTTCAATGAACTTATAGCTAATAAAAAAATTCATAAAGATCAGATAAAGGTATCTGTTCTCGGAAAATGGTATGACCTGCCTGAGCGTGTAGTAAATCCAATAAGGGAGATAATAGAGTCAACAAAGGATTATGATAAGTTTTTCCTTAATTTCTGCGTGAATTATGATGGCCGTGAAGAGATAGTTGATGCATGCAAGCTTATTGCAAGGCAGATAAAATCAGAAAAGATTGATCCTGAATCAATAAACAAGCAGCTAATAAAGGAAAATCTTTATTCATCATATTTTATATCTCCTGATTTAATAATAGAGAACAACAAGGAATTTTCAGGGCTTTTGCTTTGGGACTCAAAAAACTCTATGATATTTTTCACAGATAAGCAATGGTATAACTTTACAAAAATAGATCTTTTTAGGGCAATTGAGGCTTTTCAAAAAAAATTAAATAAAAAATAAAATTAAGCTTTTCCTAAGATTCTGAAGACCTTTGTTCCACAAACCGGGCAAACCCCCTTCATGGCCTTCATCTTATTCTTCATAACTACTTGTTCTGGATTTTTTATTTCAACCTGTTTCTTGCATTTCATGCATCTTGCTTCTACCATTTTTACACCTCATCATAAATATTTTATTCTAATTATGGTTAAATTTTAGTTTAATATATAAATCTTGTGTATTTTCATAGCTAAAATACCACAAACTTTATAAAGGGGTTAAAACTCCCAACTAAAAATCAATGATTGATGATAACCGCTTGCGGTTTGAATGAGGTATGCAAATTCTTGAATTTGTTATCCTTAAAAATCATAATTCAAATCAAGGAGGAATATAAAATGGCTGAGATATCAAAGGAAATAGTAGACAAAATTTATGAGGCTATAGAGGTTGCCAAGGCAACTGGAAGGATAAAGAAAGGAAGTAATGAGGTAACAAAGGCTATTGAAAAGGGCACTGCAAAACTTGTTGCAATAGCAAAAAATGTCAATCCGCCAGAAATCACAATGCACATACCGCTTTTGTCAAAAGAGAAGGATGTTTTATGTGTTGAAGTTCCTAGCAAAGAAGAGCTTGGTGCAGCAGCTGGCATAAGTGTTGGCACAGCAAGCATTGCAATAATTGAAGAAGGTGAAGCAAAAACCACAGTCAAGGATATAATTAAAAAATTAAAGGAATAATAAGGTGATTTTATATGAAACCTCAGGTTAAAAAGGAAACAGCAAAAAAGACAGGAGTTAGTTTTTCCCATGCTTTTCCTGCAACAGTAGAAGAAATAATTGATAGAACAGGCACAAGGGGAGAAGCTATACAAGTAAGATGCAAGATTCTGGAAGGAAGAGATGCCAATAAAATCCTGAGAAGGAATGTAATGGGACCTGTAAGATTAGGGGATACCCTGATGCTCAGGGAAACAGAGATTGAGGCAAGAAAGCTTACCCAGGGCAGGAGATGATAAAGATGAGGTGCAGTTTTTGCAAACAAAATATTAACAGAGGAACTGGAAAGATATATGTCCAGAAAACTGGCAAACTATTGCATTTTTGCTCATCAAAATGTGAGAAAAACATGCTAAAGCTTAAGAGAAAGCAAAGAACAACAAAATGGACTCAGGAATATCAGGATATAAAAAAAGGAACTAAAAAATGATACAAAGAACACTTGTTTTAATAAAACCAGATGGAGTTATGAGGGGGCTTGTTGGCGAGGTAATAAAAAGATTTGAGGATAAAGGACTTAAGATAATTGGCCTAAAGATGGTTTGTATAGACAAGGAATTTGCCGCAAAGCATTACACAAAAGATATTGCTAAAAGAAGAGGGGAAAATGTGAGAAAAAATCTTCTTGATTATATAACAGAAGGTCCTGTTGTAGCAATGGTTATTGAAGGTGTTGATGCTGTAAATGTTGTAAGGATAGTAACTGGTGATACAGAGCCAAGCAAAGCTATGCCGGGAACAATCAGGGGGGATTTTACGCATCATTCTTTTCATTATGCAGATGGCAAAGAGATGTCAATAAAAAATATAATTCATGCTTCAGCTAATGCTGAAGAGGCAGAAAAAGAAATATTACTCTGGTTTAGTATAGAGGAACTATATTCTTATAAAAAAGCAGATGAAATATTTCATTATGGTAAGTGAGGAATAAAAATGGCAGAGAAAATGGTTGAAAAGGTTATGAGGCTTGCTGACAAGCCAGAATTTATAAGAAATATTGGCATTGTTGCTCATATTGACCATGGAAAAACTACCTTGAGTGATAATCTTCTTGCAGGAGCAGGAATGATGTCAAAAGAGCTTGCAGGAAAACAGTGTGTTCTTGATTTTCATGAGGATGAAAAAGAAAGAGGGATAACAATTGATACAGCAGCTGTATCAATGGTGCATAAGGTTGAAGGCAAGGATTACCTTATCAATTTACTTGATACCCCAGGGCATATAGATTTTAGCGGGGATGTCACAAGGGCAATGAGGGCTGTTGATGGGGTTATTGTGCTTTGTGATGCTGTAGAGGGTGTGATGCCACAGACAGAAACAGTCTTAAGACAAGCTTTAAGAGAGAATGTCAAGCCTATCTTATTCATAAATAAAGTTGACAGGCTTATAAAGGAACTTCAGCTGAAACCAGAGCAGATACAGGAAAAATTTGTGAAGATAATAAATCATGTAAACAAGCTGATAAATGAAATAGCAGACAAGGAGTTTAAGAATAAATGGAATGTTAATGTTATTGATGGCTCTGTTTGTTTTGGCTCTGCATTCCATAACTGGGCAATGTCTATAAATTATATGAAAAAGAAAGGTATCAGCTTTAAGGATATAATTGATGCTTATGATAAAGAGGATCATAAACCATTGGCTGACAAAGCTCCTTTACATGAGGTTGTTCTTGATGCAGTTATTCATCACCTTCCTAATCCAGTAGAGGCACAAGGCTATAGAATCAAGAAAATATGGCATGGTGACCCTGAAAGCGAGGATGGAAAATCACTTTTATCATGCAATACAAAAGGACCATTGTTTTTTGTTATCACAAAGATTGTTGTTGACCCGCAGGCAGGAGAGTTATCATGCGGAAGGATATTCTCAGGAACAATAACAAAGGGAATGAATGTTTACCTGAACAGGGAGAAGAAAAATCTCAGGATACAGCAGGTTTTTATCTATAATGGAGCAAAAAGAGAGATAGTTGACAGGGCTCTTGCAGGCAATATAGTTGGTGTTGCAGGTGTAAAGGCAATGCCTGGAGAAACAATAACTCTGGAGCCAACAGAACCCCTTGAGAAGATAACCCATATATTTGAGCCAGTTGTTACAAAGGCTATTGAGGCAACAAAAGCATCAGACCTTCCAAAGCTTATTGAGGTCTTAAGAAGGGTAAGCAAAGAAGACCCAACTATACTGATTGATATTAATGAAGAGACAGGAGAGCATCTTATGCACGGAATGGGTGAATTACATCTTGAGGTTATTGAAAACAGGATAAAAACAGAAAAAGGTGTTGATGTGAAAACATCCCCGCCAATTGTTGTTTACAGGGAAGCAATCACAAAAGCATCTTCAGAGGTTGAGGGAAAAAGCCCTAACAAACACAATAAATTTTACTTTAAGGTAGAGCCATTGTCAAAGGAAATTGTAGATACAATGAGGAAAAAAGAGCTGCCTGAAATGAGAATTAAGAAAAAAGATAAGGCTCTTTGGGACAAATTGCAGGAATTAGGAATGGATGGTAAGACTGCAAGAAAGGTAAGGGATATTTACAAGGGTAATATGTTAATAGATATGAGCAGGGGCATAGTTCACATAGGAGAGGTTATTGAGATGATAATGGATATGTTTGAGGATGTTATGTCTGCTGGTCCATTAGCAAGAGAGCCATGCATTAATGTAAAGGTAATGATAATGGATGTAAAACTGCATGAGGATGCAATACACAGGGGCCCGGCACAGGTATATCCTGCTGTAAGAGAAGGTATAAGGGGAGCCATGATGCTTGCTAATCCTCTTATTTATGAGCCTTTGCAGACACTGCAGTTTGAGGCACCAGCAGACTACATGGGTGAGATATCAAAGCTTATTGCTAATAAAAGGGGCCAGCTGCTTGATATGCAACAGGAGGGAGAGCATGTAACTATTAAAGGCAAATTGCCAGTTGGAGAGATGTTTGGGATGACCTCTGACCTAAGGTCTGCTACTAGCGGAAGAGGCAACCATTTCCTTGTTGATCAGGTATTTGAAAAGCTGCCAAATGAGTTGCAGGAAAAGATAATAAAGCAGATAAGGCAGAGAAAAGGCCTTAAAATAGAGGAGTAGGGGTTGTTATAGAAACCTTTATATATTAAATAAAAACCCCTTTTTTCATATTTTCAAAATATATATGGAGGGATTATTATGGCTAAAGAAAAAGAACATATGAACCTTGTCTTTGTAGGACATGTTGATCATGGTAAATCAACAACAGTTGGGAGGCTATTGTTTGACGCAGGCTCAATTAGTGAGCAGGAGCTAAGAAAGCTGAAGGAGAAGGCAAAAGAACTAGGTAAAGCAGGCTTTGAATTTGCCTTTGTAATGGACAACCTAAAGGAAGAAAGAGAAAGAGGGTTAACAATTGACTTAGCTCATAAAAGGTTTAACACTAATAAATATTATTTTACAATAATTGATGCACCTGGCCATAAAGACTTTATTAAGAATATGATTACAGGAGCAAGCCAAGCAGATTCAGCTGTTCTTGTTGTTGCTGCTAATGATGGGATTATGGCACAGACAAAAGAGCACGTCTTCTTATGCAGGACTCTTGGAGTCCAGCAGATGATTGTTGCTATAAATAAGATGGACATGAAGGATTATAGTGAAGATGTTTTCAAAAAAGTTAAAACTGATGTTGAAACATTGTTGAAGACAGTTGGATATGATCCAAGCAAGGTTCAGTTTGTACCAATTGCTTCTCTTCCAGGAGACAATGTAGTCAAGAAGACAGACAAGATGTCATGGTACAAGGGACCAACATTATTAGAATCATTAGACTTGCTTACTATACCAGAGAAACCAACAAATCTTCCATTAAGGCTTCCAATACAGGATGTTTATAACATAACTGGAATAGGGGTTGTCCCAGTTGGAAAGGTAGAGACTGGAATTATGAAGGTTGGTGACAAGGTTATATTTGTTCCAGCAAGAGAAGGAAAAGGTGTTAGTGGTGAGGTCAAATCAATAGAGATGCATCATGAGCAGCTTAAGCAGGCAATTCCAGGGGATAACGTTGGATTTAATGTCAGGGGAATAGATAAGAAGGATATTGCCAGGGGTGATGTTCTTGGACATACTAATAATGTGCCAACAGTTGCAAGTGAATTCACAGCACAGATTGTTGTATTGAATCATCCAAGTGTTATGACTGTTGGATATACACCTGTATTCCACATACACACAGCACAGGTTGCCTGCCAGATAACAGCTATTGAGAAAAAATTAAATGCAGCAACAGGAGAAACAATTGCAGAGAATCCAGATTTCATAAAGAATGGAGATGCTGCAATCATAAAGGTTAAACCAGTTCAGCCAGTAGTGATTGAGAAACAAAAAGACATTCCACATATGTCAAGGTTTGCTGTCAGAGATAGCGGAGTAACAGTGGCAGCAGGAATGTGCATTGACTTAGTCAAGAAGGAGTTAAACAAGAAATAAACTCTTTTTTATTTTTATACCATGGTGAACTGGGTTTTATCATGAAGTAAACAAGCCGGGAATATTAAAATGCAGAAAGCAAGAATAAAGTTAGCAAGTATTGACATTAACAAGATTAATGATGTATGCAAATACATAAAAGATATTGCTGATAAAACAGGAGTTGAAGTTAGGGGGCCAATACCCCTGCCTACAAAGAAACTCAAGGTAACAACAAGAAAGAGTCCAGATGGCGAAGGAAAGGCATCATGGGAGAGATATGAGATGAGGATACACAAACGCTTGATTGATTTAGCAGTTGATGAGCGCGCATTAAGGCTTGTTATGAGAGTTCCTATCCCAGAAGGCCTGAATATTGAGATAGAGATGATAGATGTCTAGTTCTTTTTTTCAAAACTTATATAAATAAACATAATTTTCTTTTTAATTGCCAGGGTGGCGCAATCCGGTACCGCGCGAGACTGGAAATCTCGTCCCTTTTGGGAGTCTGGGTTCAAAACAGCTTCTTGCTAAGCTGGCACGCATGGAGGACATTGGATTAAAAATCCAAGCCCGCCGTGCTCGCTTTGCTCGCAACAGTTGTTGGAAGTCCCAGCCCTGGCGTATGCCCGGTTGGTGTAGTCCGGCCAATCATCCGGCCCTCTCGAGGCCGGGACTCGGGTTCGAACAGCTGGTTACGCTCAGCTGGCACGCAAAGAGCGACATTCAATTGCCTTGCAATTGAAGTCCCTCACGCTCGCTTCGCTCGCAATCAGGTCGAAAGTCCCGAACCGGGCATATATCTTTTTTGGCAACAAAAAGGGTAACATACAATAATGCAATCCCTACAAGAGATTTAGTTTCTAAAGAATACTTTTCAAAATCACGGGTAAATTTGATTTAAAGTATTCAAAGGAAAGAAGGGTAATAAAGATATTCAGATTCCAGTGTTTTAAATAAAACAAAAATAAAAATTTGTTTTGGATTTGGAGCCATTCAAAGTATAACTGTAGGCTCAATTATTTTTCTCAATACAGGCATAAGCATTATGGTTATGGACACTCTCATGATTTTCACATTCAACTCTAAACCATGCAACTCTTTTGTTTTTCTTTAACTTTGAAGCAATTCCTCTCACAACATCCTCAACAAACTTTGGATTAGAATACGCTTTTTCTGTTACGAATTTTTCATCTTCTCTTTTTAGCAAAGGATAAACTTCACAGCTAGCTTCCTTCTCAACAAGTTTAATTAAATCTTCTATCCAGATAAATTTATTTAGCTTAACTCTTAAAGTAACAAAACTTCTCTGGTTATGAGCTCCAACTTTGCTGATTTCCTTGCTACATGGACATAAAGTAGTTATAGGAACGATTACTTCAGTAAAATGTTCTGCTGTATGATCTTCAGCTACACGGATTATCTTACAGGAATAATCCAACAATGAACTTTTCTTAGAAACAGGGGAAGTTTTCTTGATAAAATATGGAAAAGAAATTTCTAAATGAACTGCTTCGGAATTAAGTGCTTTCTTAAGATCAAAAATTAAGTTATCTAGAACTTCTACTGTTAATGTTTTTTTAAGATATTTGTTTAATACTTCAATAAACCGGCTCATGTGGGTACCTCGAAAAGAAGCAGGTAAATTAACATAAACATTTACATCGGCTACTGTCTTCTGATGCTTATTCTTCTTATCCAAGACCATCAAAGGATATTTTAGGTTCTTTACCCCAACTGTATCTATCTTTAACTTATGTTTAGTGATAGAGTTTTGAATATCTTTCATTTTAAACAGCTCTTCGATTAGCACCCCAAATAAATTTATGTAGTTGCAATCCAAGCCTTACATTTAACTTGTCATTCAATATATTTCTAATAAGTGATTTAGTTAATTTATTGTAAACCGGTTGAAATATTACATTTGTCCTATCATCTAAATTAAATTTGTTAATTATTTTCTTAGCAAAGTTATAATCTTGATTGTTGCCTATTATAAATTTGACTTGATCTATTCTCCTAATCAAATAAAGATTGTCATATGATATTTCTTTATTCATTTTCGACGATGGGCATTTTATATCAAGAGATATGATTGCTCTTTTAGGTATTTTACTAATACTTATAGATCCATTGGTTTCAATTGATACATTGAACTCTTCTTTTAATAACTGTTTTGTTAATTTTATGCATTCTTCTTTTTGAATTAAAGGTTCTCCGCCGGTTATACAAACTCTTTTTACATTGAATTTCTTGCATTTTTCTAAAATTTTGGATAGTTCCATCTCCTTTCCTTCATAATAGGCGTATTTGGTGTCACACCAAGAGCATCTAAGATTACAGCCACTCATTCTGACAAAGATTGTGGGCAAACCTGATTCCATACCTTCGCCTTGAATACTTAAAAATATCTCATTTACTTTCATTTATTCACCTCGATAGGTAACAAAACATGTAGGCGTTTCCCAAAGTTTAATTTTGTATAGATTAAGTTTCCCTTTTAGCTTATTCCAAATCCAAACAGCAATATTCTCAGCAGTAGGATTCTTAATAATCTCATTCAGGTATTTGTGATCAAGCTTTTCTATTACTCCTCGCTTAACAACCTCTTTCAATTCAGTAAAATTAATTACAATTCCCTGTTCATTTAATTTCCCTTTTACTGTAACCTGAAGCTTATAAGTATGTCCATGTAGGTATTTACATTTTCCTTCCTCCCAATCTAACTTATGGGCGGAATCAAAAGTGAATTCTTTGGTGATTAGCATTTTAGAACTTAAAATAGGGGAAGATTAATAAATCTTTCTAACTTTCAGACAATCAGAAAAATAAAACTTATAAATTAGGTAGTTCAAACGGTTACCATGATAACTAAAAAACATTTGGATGATATTATTAGCCAATACAACGTTGGTTATTTAAAAAAATACTTTAAAGTGTGGGATAAACACACGATTAACAATAATATAATTATAGAAACTTCAAAAGGAAAATATTTGTTCAAGTTATTTACATCAAAGAAGTACAAAGATTTGGTTTTTTATGCAGATATACTTCACTATTTAAGAAAGAATGGTTTTCCTTGTCGCGAAGTAATAGCAGATAAAGATGATAATGAAATTGTTCAATACGGCTCAGGGTACGGAATGTTATTTATTTATATTGATGGTCAAAGAAAAGCAAAATTGAGCTTCACTGATTTAATGTCAATGGGTGATATAGTCGCACAATTTCATCTTGTTAGTTCAAAATACAATTCCAACCTTGTCAAATATCCTAACTCTCTTGAGGGGTTGTTGGACTTATGTGAAAGTCTAGCTAAAGAATCAAGAGATAACAAATCCTTGTCATTAGTAAGTTACTTAAAGGAACAATCAAAAATAAAGGAGGACTTTTCAAAAAATCTTCCAAAAGGAATTGTACATGGCGATCTCCATAAAGGCCATTTTCTATTTAAAGAGGGAGAAATCGTAGGGTTATTGGATTTTGAATATGCAAGTCATGATTTCTTTATTAACGATGTTGGTACATTAGTAGCATATAATTGTATCTTAGATTCTAAACTTTCGGAAAAGAAACTACAAGTGATAATTTCTGCTTATAAGAATAAAAAGGGCATTAATATCTTGGAAGAAGAAAGTATTCCTTTAGCAATCGTTTATGCAACAGTTAAATTAACAACATGGGCACTCTGTGATTTTCTTAAAAAACCTAATGAGTTCCATGTTGAAGTCTTGGAAAAGAGAGTTACTTCTCTTAAATATTTAAAGGAAGCATTTACTCAGACTTTTTGATGAGTCCAAAACAAAATTTTATAAATAACCCCTCCTTCCTATATTTATGATGCAACAAGAAAAAAATTTTTATGATGAAGTTGGTAAAAACATCGGTTGGGACTTTTCTATAATTGAATCTAGAAAAATAATTAAAGGTAAAAAATGGGATTTTCTAAGAGTAGTAAAGCAATTCCTAAATAAAGACAAGATACTTCTTGATATAGGGACTGGTGGTGGAGAGAAGATTTTACAGATATCTTACTTCTGTAAAAAAATTGTTGGGATAGACAATTCCTTAGAGATGGTAAATAAATCTAATGAAAACCTGGTAAAATCCGGAAGAAAAAATATTGAGTTTAGAGTAGCAGACTCAAAAAAACTTTCTTTCAATAATAATTTTTTTGATATTATCACTGCTAGACATGCTCCTTTTAGTTCGAAGGAAGTCACACGGGTACTTAAAAAAGGAGGCCTATTTATAACTCAACAAGTTGGAGAAGGTGATAAAAAAAACATAAAGAAACTTTTCGGAAGAGGACAATCCTTTGGAAAAAAATCTGGAAACTTGATTAGAAGATATATTCAAGAACTTGAAGATGTTGGTTTTAAAATTATCAGGAAAGATCATTACAATGCTATAGAATATTATAAAGACATTAAGGATATTACTTTTTTATTAGAACACACCCCAATCATACCAAAATTCAATCATTATAAAGATCAAAAGATATTAAAAAAACTAGAAAAAAAATGTAAAACCAATAAAGGGATAAAGACCAATTCCGAAAGATTTTTGATTGTGGCACAAAAATTATGAGTTGCTCAAAAGAAGTATTTTTCTTAAATTGTCGTAATCTTCTTGCTTGCCTGCCCATTTAGTTCGTAATTTAGGCTCTTCTATATAACCTACTGGATCCTCTAGACCGAGTTTCTTGAATGCTGAATATCTTGTTATACAATTACCGCAAGTTCCGCATGCTTTTGCATTATAACCTACATCTGTTTTGGGGACATAAGTATGGCAAGACCAAGTGTGCTTAAAATTAACTCCTAAATCTATTCCTAGCTCAATTAACTCTGGCTTTCCTCCAAAATTAAGTAAGGGAGCTCTTATCTCCGGTGTGTCAAAAATAAATGCTTTAAGGACATCATTAAATGCTTGGATATAACTCCTGGTTCCGTCAGGGGCCATAGTATCATCCGGATGAGCGCCCAGAACTATCGAAGAGTAATCTTTAGAAGAAGCCAGTATTAAGCCCAAAGTTATAAAGATGCTATTTCTAAAAGGAACATACTCTAATTCAAGATTCCCTTCTTTTAATTGTATGTCATCTCTCAATAAAGCTGACCCCCCATAATGTTTTAACACATCAAATTCTATTCTTTTTAATTCTATCGCGTCTAGGTCTTCTTTTAGCCTGTCGATACACCATCTTTCTTGATGCCTTGCGGCTTGTTGATAAATTACTTGAAGTAAACCAATCGATCTGCCTAGCTTCTTTTCAATTGTTGCTGCTACTGTATTATCGGTTCCTCCCGAGGCAAGGATTAAACTCTTATTTTCAAGCTGAGAAACTAAATGAGAGGGCTTTGCTATTCCTTTGGAAAGAGAAGGCTTTATCTCTATCTGAGTATGTTTATTTGTCCCTTCATCGATTAATGTATTTAGCTTTTTGTAGAACTCTGATTGAACTATGCCTGTAAAGAAAGAATTAGGAATATATACTTCTTTTGCACCCAAAGTTTCTGCCCTTGCAATTCCAAGTGCAGTCAAAAATAAATTATAAGCCCAAGAGGCAGTAGAAGATTGAAATTGTTGGGGCAAAAGTTCATTAATAATATTTTCTAAATAGAAGTCTTGTCTGAATCCATCTCTAAACTGTTTAATAACACCTTGGTTTTGAATAGGGAACTTTCGAAAATTTAGATAGAAAGAGCATTTCCTATTAGGAAAAAAGTCGTGTTCAACAACTGTGTCATCGGTTGTTACTATAACAACCGAGTTTTCATACCTAAAATCTACTAAATCGTGGATTTCCATTTTTACTTTCTATTGCCCAGTTTTCTTTGGACATCAAAATACTTTTGAGTGTAATATCCTGTATACAAGACGGTTTTCCAAATAGTCAAATAAAAACCAACAACTAAACCTTCTTCCTTTACTCCTTTTAGTATTGGATCTTTTATAACACCAATTAAATCTACTTTTTCGCCTGTTCGCTCGTGCCTAATCCTTTTTCCTGTCCCATACATAAATGCACTTTTGAGATCAGATTTAATAGACAAAGGATCGTGGTATATTCTAGCATCGGGAACTATTTTGAGAGGAATACCTGCTTTTCTCCTCCTCAGTTCAAATTCATAATCAACGCACCAAACTACATCTTCAGCAAAAGAGTATCCGTCATTTATCTTCTCAAAAACCTGTTTTTTTAACATCAATGGTGGGATGAATGCGTATGGTACATTAGTTGTATTGACTAATCTTGCTCTTCTGGTTAATTCTGTCTCTAGGGAATTGGATTGAAAGATGACACGGCCCCTAGCTAGCATAAGAGTCGGGTCTATCTTGAATTCACTGTATAAACTCCTGATAGCACCTGATTCAAAGACACAGTCACTATCCATAAAAAGAGCTAAATCATTAGAAACTGTAGCTAAACCAGTATTATATGCCATACCTAAATTATTTTTCCCTACTTCACAGGTAATTAACCCTAGTTTGGTTACTAAATCGGAGACTTCTTTAGTTGGACGATTAAGAGCAGCAATAACTTCTACTTCCTCATCGATGCTTTTAACGCATCTTTCTATTCGCAAATCATTATGAACCGGAATGATTATCGATAGATCCATCGAGATTTGCCTCCAAAAAGATTAAACATATTGCAAAAGCCTAATAATTGAAAGGCCTCGGCAGACTGGCTGGTCTCAGATGATAGCCCCCTAAACCTATTTAAAGCTAAGGAACTCTCATCATATCTCACCCTTGCTATTTGAGAAGTATACATTCTAATAGCTTCTTTTTTTATTTCTGCATAAGAAGAAATATCTTCTAAGTAATGAACTTCTCCAATAGGTCGGTGTACTTCATATAATAATATTCCTTTTATATAGCACTTTTCGGGAATATGGGGATAGTAGTTTTCATTATTGTTGGCTAGCCAAAGAGATCTAATAGCTAAATCATATATTCTAACATGCTCTATGTCACCATCTTCTCTATGAGGAGCATAAAGAAAATCAGTTCCATATCTCCTTAATAGTGTTACTATTCTTTCTAGGGAACTCTCATTTGGACTAGATATACTTTCTCTAAGAAATGAGAAGTTATTAATCTTTAGATACTGGCAAACTCTTTCTGCTTCATTCTCCCTAACCTTTATTTCTTGTTCGTTTCTACCAGAACTTACATAAATGACATTTACTTTATTTCCTAAATCAGTATGTTTTGCAATACTTCCCCCTACACCAATTACTTCGTCATCTATGTGGGGAGCTAAAATAGTAATGTTAAATTGTTTAGAGGTATTTGGCATAGTCAATCCTCCAATTTTTTGCGCCACCTCTCGGTTTATAGCCTCCAAAAGCTTTCTTTAAGTTAATTCCTCTTAAAGAATCATACAGGTCCAAAAACTCAGGATTAGTTAATTTATCAACTCTTATAGTTAAAGGATGATGGTAGTTTCTTTGTATTTGTTTTAGGAAGTCGTTAGGAGTGGTGTTTTTGCCACCATTTGCACTAATATACTGGAAGATGGCTGCCGGAAGAGCATCACTTAATGGTCGCGTTCTCTGATCCCAAATACATCTTATAATATATTCTCTGAAATTTTGTTCAAGATTTTGTTTCTTTAATGGGTATAATTCAATAACTGATCCATTGGTTGCGGGTTCAGGATCAAAACAAGTGCTTGGAATATCTTTAACATAATCTACCTTAAAATAGGCCCTAGTCAACAATCCTATCCTTGAAACTGAATGTCCTTTGGCTACTTGTTTCCCATATGTCTCTCCAACCAGAAGCGTAGCTGTCCTAAATCTCTCTGAAAACAAGCGAGAGATGAGTGGTTCAGTTATATTAAAAGGGATATTTGAAACAATTCTGTCTATTTTTGGAAATTTAATTTTTAAGGCATCTCCATAAATTATTTCTACATTTGGGTATTGCTCCATTAATTTATCAAGATACTGTGATAATCTTTTATCATATTCTACCGCGATGACTTTCCTAGCAACTTCTGCCAGTTTCCTTGTTAGATCTCCTTTGCCCGGACCTATTTCCAAAACAATATCATCACTTTCAATATTTGAGTTCAGTACAATATCATCTAAGACCATTTCATCAGTAAGGAAATGCTGGTTAAGTTTTCGTACCGAAGGGGTTACTTCTCTTTTCTGTGTTTCCATTTTCAACCTCTGTATGCTATAAATGTATTGTTAAATATTATAGCATCAACTTTTGTTTTTCGAAATAAGTCTAATGCTTCTAAAGGGGTATTTATCATTGGCTTTTGAAAATTAAGTGATGTATTAATTAAGGCGTTCACTCCTATCTCTTCTCCTGTCTTAGCTATTTGCTGATAAAATAAAGGATTATCCTCATATACTAATATTTGTGGTCGAGTTGAACTGTCGACGTGTTTTACTGCCTTCAAGGTATCATTAATCAACCTATATGTAATAGTCATGTGTGGACCTGAAACACTTTTTCCAAAGAAAATAGGTGTATCAGAATCAAGAATTGTTGCAGCTAAAGGTCGCCCTTCTTCTCTTCCTTTTATTTCTTTGTTAATATAATCCCACACCTCAACTGTTCTTGGATCTGCTATAAAAGACCTATTTCCTAAGGCTCTTGGTCCAAATTCAAATCTACCTTGGAACAATCCTAGAACTTTCCTCTTGGAGATTAGCTCTCCTATCAATGATAGCATATCCTCTCTCTCCCTAAATTTTATCCCTGATGATCTAAGAGTTTCTAATATCTCTTGGTTAGAATACTCCTTTCCCAAATAAGGCGACATTTTAATATTAGTAATGGAATAGCCTCCTGCTCTTGCGACTTCCAAAGCTGCACCAATTGCTGTGCCAGCATCATTTGCTGCTGGTTGAACATATATATTAAGACCAATGTTATTAACAATGCGACCATTAGCAACACAATTTAAAGCTACGCCTCCAGAAAGGCAAAGGTTGTTGTGACCAGTTTCTTGATGGATGCTTCTGGCTAGGCGAACAATAATCTTCTCCAACATCTCTTGTCCAGAGGCAGCTAAATCCAAATAATTTTCTGGAAATGTTCTGAATGAGTATTTCCTGCTGGAATCATTAGGACTTAAACCAGTAATTTCATTAAATTTCTGAAACCAAAATTCTCTAACCTGCTCTTGTTCGTCTATTGGCAAATAATCTTTCATGGGTTTCCCTAAAACAACGTCACTATCAGAATTTATTCTTATTATTGGTCCTTCAAACAGAAAAAATCTATCTAGTGCTTCAAGAAATTTCTGCTTATTTCCGTAAGGAGCTAAACCCATTGTTTTACCAGCTTGATCACTTCTAAATCCAACAAACTCAGTTAAAGATTCATAAAAATAGCCAAGAGAGGCGTCAATTCCAGAAACAGCTATCTGTTCTAAATTATTTCCATCAGCTTTCCATAAGGAAGTCGACTCATATTCACCTTGGCCATCAACAACCAATACGGCTGCCGAGTCAAATCCAGATGGACTAAATGCACTTAATGCATGACACAAATGATGGTCGATAAATTCTAATTTTGGAAATTTCCTTAAGCGCTTATTAAATAATTTACTTAAAAAATAATTTTTTTCAAATTTAAATGGGAGATTTCTATCTCTATATAATTTTGGCATGTTCCATGAAAGAGCTACTGTAGAAATATCTTCCAAAGAAATTTTACCTTGTTCTAAACAGAATTCAACTGCTTTGTAAGGCAAAGTGTCATAAGCATGTTTTTTTCTAATAAATCTTTCTTCCTCAGCAGCAGCAATTATTTCAATTCCACTTGTACTGCTTTTTATTAGAGCTGCCGAAGTATCGTGACTCCTAATATCCCACCCATTTATTCCTAGAATATATTGTTCATTCATTTTGAATTGATTTTGTATAAATGTTCTCGCCTTTGTATTCCCCCCTGATTAAAGGTTTTGTTTTTGGTGTCATTTTACAAATATAAAGAGATGATTGACAGCCAATTGATTGTGCAGAATAATATCTTCCGAATTCTGGTATAATCTCTTCTATTAATAGGCCCATCTTTGTTAAAGTATCCTGAATGGGTAAGGCCCTTTCACGAGATCGCATACTATATCCATAGTTAATGAAGATAGCTCCATTTTTTCTTCCATTTCCTTGGATACACCTAGAAACAAATAGATTTATTCCTTCCAAAGTATAAGGAGGATCAGTAACACAAACATGATATCTTGAATCAAATCTCTCTGGAATTTTCTTTCTTGCATCATATTCCACACATTCAATATTTAAGCTATAATCTTCACTAAGTTGATTTATTAGACTCAATAATTCTTGATCGACATCAAAAACAGTAATAGATTCTGGTAAAGAAGTAAAAGCTGCCACTATTGAAGCTAAATCATTATCCCCCATAAACATTAATCTTCTTCCTTCGAGTTCTCCTTTTTTATACAGAAAAGATATCTTATCAGTAACAGTATGTGATAACGCTCTAAACTGATCAATTCCTCTCTTAGAACGTCTCCGACCATTCTCAATTTGTTCTAACTTTGCTTGGCACTTTGTTAACTCTTCAACGATAAATTCATCCTTTTTGTTTCTCTTGGAATAGAGATCATCAACGAGTGCTGAATATTGTTTGTTTAAGGAATAATTATCTCTTTCTACAATTAATAAATCCCTAAGCTCTTTTCTGATTAACCTCATAACGGACGTAGGTAAGCCTAATGTCCTTTGTAAAACAATTTGCCTACTTGGATGTTCTAGTAAGTAAAATAAAATATCTTCTAGTTTTCGAGGGGATATATTTATTCTGTCACCAATAGGAATTAAGTTCCTATAATCTAATTTTTTTCGCATACTACTAAAAAGTAGTGTCTTTATTTATAAATCTTTGTATTTAGCATAATAAAAGAATTTAAATATAATTAAGATTAATTAATACCAAAATGAACAAAAGCATATTAACAATAGGAATATTCCTGATTTTATGCTCAGGCCTCTTGGGAATTACAAAAGCAGTTATCTTATCCAACTTAGGGATTAATTCATCATCAGATATCACAGGAATGATAGTGTCTGAAATGCCTGCTGATGAGGATTTAATAGAAGCATCTTATGAAATGGCAGGTACAGTTAGTGTTATAGAGAGGCTTCCTCTTTATATGCTGGTGATAGGAATAATAATCACAGCAATAGGAATTTTAGCCCCAGATTTCAGATAAAAGTTATGTGCCGGGTTGGCGGAATCTGGCTTAACGCGCCCGCCTCGAATTAAGCAAAAGAAAGCGGGTGTCCGCAAGGGCATCCAGGTTCAAATCCTGGGCCCGGCGTTCATGGTTTTATATTATAATTAAATATTTCCCTTCTATTTCTTTCAGTTGGTCAGGTTCAAGTGGGAAGTAATTACCATCAATCTTAAACTCAAAAATTTTTTTTGGTGGATCATAATAAAGGTCTTTATCATCATAAACTCCTACGAATGTTCTACCATCATTCTCATTTATCATAGTTACAAATTCATATCTTTTCATAATTTTTTTTATCTTGTCGTCCATGTTTCCTATATTTTCTTTTACACATGTTTCTTTTATCTTTTCTTTTATACACATCCTAATTACCTCTCTTTCTTACTTTATATTACTTTATCATACCTTGTATGATACTTATATATAAATTTTTCTATGTTATATTATATAATTAAATTTTTATTAAAGTTCCAGAGTTAGTTTGGGTAATTAAGAAAAAGGTGCCGCTGGCGGGATTTGAGCCCGTGACCTCTACGTACCTCAGTTAGATGAGTTAATCATTGGGCAAGCCCTCATCGCTCAATACATATGAGCGTAGCGCTCTAACCAGGCTGAGCTACAGCGGCATAT
>Ga0180009_10002432_pt1 | contig 21904 bp, 18 predicted proteins | sample OS_PC_MetaG_FD_123537 | JGI IMG/M metagenome (GOLD analysis project Ga0180009, IMG submission 123537) | Groundwater microbial communities from the Aspo Hard Rock Laboratory (HRL) deep subsurface site, Sweden - OS_PC_MetaG | ecosystem: Environmental > Aquatic > Deep subsurface > Groundwater...
ATTCAAGCCAGCAATCGAAAAGCTGCCTATGTGCATCAAAGCAGCAGAAAGATAATCTGATGCAGAACCAATCTGATGTGTCTTCCAGAAACTAGGTGATCTCCTTCTCCAAAGCCTTGATCTCCTGCTGGAGCTGCTTGATCTTCTCCTCATTGGATTCCTGATGCATTATCGCGGCGCACTCAGGGCACTTGAACTCGAAACCGACAGCCTGCTCAAAGTCAAGCCTCATGCAAGAGTTGGGGCAGACAAAGAAGCTGCTCTCCTCCTCTCTTGCGAGCCGGTCCTGCAGCCTCTCGAGCTTCTCTTTCTTCAGAGTAATAGCAAGATGCTTGATCTGCTTGATCCTGAAAGTCCAATAGTATATGTACCAGCCCTTCTTCTTGTCCTTCCTGCGTATGAAAGAGACAAGGTTGGCATGGTAAAGCCGGTAAAGCATGTTCCTGACGACATTGATCTCAAGCTTCATGGCTTCAGCGAGCTTGAACTCAGAGACGTTCTTCTTGTTCTTCAGAAGCTTGACTAAAGGAAGAACATCCTCCCCAGAAACAGACTTCACTACGTCCTCAACTATCTTATTTGACAACTTCATTTTCGATGTGGTCATTCCGCCGGTGACCTGTTCTTTCAGCAGCCAAAAACCCGTTTTCGGCGGTCTACACAAGTTTTTGACAGCTTTTCTGTTATATCTGACCTTATTTTCAGATAGTAATATTTAAAAACCTTTCGGTTATTTTGGCTGTGTCCCAAATCTCGCCTTTGGCGGGTCAGCGCCAGGTTCGGCTTGATGCGTATCATTCCGAAGGCGCTGCTTCCCCGTAGGGGCTGCCAGCCCTTACTCCGTGCGGGCGGCACCTCGCTCGCTACGCTCGGAGGCATCCCCCAGCAACGGCCGCGCTTATGATATCGACGGGCCTTGCCATAAGGCGGCACCACTACTTTCTACTGAGCCAGTTGAAAGCCAAAGTTTATAAACAAGCATATTTCCACGCAAAACAGTGATTTGAATGGTACAACCTAGCAGAAGGTCAAGAACGCTGAGAAGGGTACACAGGAGGACACCTGGCAGCAGAACAGTACTCCATTTCAAGAAGCGAAAGCCTGCAAAGGCCATATGCAGCCAGTGCGGCAAGGTCCTTGCAGGGGTGCCAAGGGAAAGGCCATACAAGATGCAGCGCCTGCCCAAGACCAAAAAAAGGCCAGAAAGGCCGTACGGCGGCAGGCTGTGTTCAGCATGCGCCAGAAGGGCAATAATCGCAAGCGCCAGGAAGGCGCAGAAAACCGAATAAAATCATCACATCATATTCATAATCTCTTTTAATGGCATGTGAAGCAGCACTGGCGACAATGCTGCGGATAATATTGTAAAGAGAATGCAGATACTCTCTTCTGTATTTCTCTGGAGGGCAACAAAATGATGGAAGTAGGAAGGCTGTGCACCAAGACAGCAGGAAGGGACGCCGGCAAGAAATGCGTCATAGTTGAAGTGCTCGATGAAAAGTTTGTCATGATAGACGGCGAGACGAGACGCAGGAAGTGCAATGTAAAGCACCTCGAGCCGTCAACAGAGACGATCAAGCTCGGCAAGGGCGCATCACACCAGGACGTGGTGAAGGAATTCAAGAAGCTCGGCATAGAGATCAGTGAGACCAAGCCAAGACAGGCAAAACCCAAACAGAGACGGACAAGGTCCGCCGACAGGAAGAAGATGGCGCTGAAAGAGCCCAAGAAAGAGAAGGCGGCACCCAAGAAAGAGCAGACGCCGAAAGCCGAGAAGAAAGAGACAAAGCTCGAGAAGACGCTGAAGGAAGAGTGAACAATCTAATCATTTATTTTTTTAATATTCTTTTGAATTTACCGACGGAGAATCATTACGGGAAAGTTATGTACTTCTTGAACGTCGCCATGTCGATGTCATAGTCATCGAACACGGTGAGCTTGAACTCCTTCTCAGAATAGACGTCAGAATAAGACACGTGGACAGGGACTATCTCAGAGACGGTCTCGCCCGGAAGCATCCTTCTGTAGGATTCGGGCAGGAATACATCATCATCCCACCAGACAGAGGCCTTCCCTCTAGCATTGAGCTTGAGCTTTATCTTCGTAGGGTTGACTATCATGCAAGGCTCGTTGTTCGTGACAGTCAGCTTCAAAGAGGTGATGCTCGCCCAGTTATCGCCCCTGTTCTCCCGCTGGAAGTTCGAGACATCAACCACAATCTTGCTGTAAGCATAGTCAAACCCTGCGACCTTGTTGGTGCAGGCAGGCTCCTCAGCAACCTCTTCTTCCTCAGGATCTTCAGGTGCAGGGATATATTCAGGAACCTCATCAGAGAGATTAATCTCATCAACGTCAGACTGTTCTTCATCCTCATCAGCAATCTCTTCTTCATAGTCTGCCGCGGCTGATCCTTCCTCTGCAACCTCGTTGCTCGGATTGACCTTCAAGACCTGGGTGGTGCGGCTAGAAAGCTGTGAAGGGCCTGATGAAGTGCTCCCAGAAACCGTGTCGTTTGCAGACAACCTGCCAAGCATGAACACAGAGACCAAGACAAGGATGAACAAAAGAGTGATGCCCGCATACTTCAGGATGCTGCGGACAGAGACAGTGCTATCAAGGAAGCTGTCGAACAAGCCGGTCCTCAAATAAGAACGCGCACTGCGCCTGTACTTTTTCGAACGGCTCTTAAGATGAATACCACTAATCCTAGATTTAGGCTTTGCCTTACTCTTGCCCAATGTCTAACCTCCCCCTCTTTCAGGCTCCAGAAATCCAGCAAGATTTAAAAAACTATGGTTAGACCTATTTAAAAACTTTATAAAGCTCTGTCATGTTAAGCTCAAAGCAAGAAACAGGCATCTCAAGCTCCCAGTTGGCCAAGACCTGGGGGTGGAGCTCACCAATGTATGCCACATCAAGCCCGCCGACAGAGATACGGGCAACCCTGCCAGGTATGAACGAAGGATGCTCAACCTCTTTTGACTCATACTTGAAATCAAGCGCCTGCGCCAACACATCAAGCACCTGCTTTATCCTGGTGAAATCAGCATCAGGGCCGCACAGCGCCACAGCAATGCGCGCAAACTCACACACACCTGTCTCTGAAGAGGCGTCCAGCTTGAAGCAGTTGCCTATCTCAAATATGTTCTGCGGATACTCAGTGCCCTTGTTGTCATGCAGCACCTTCATGAGGCAAGGAAGCATCCAGGCCCGAAGCACATTGTAATCAGTATTCACCGCGCTCTCAAGCTCAGCGAGCTTAAGGTCAGTGCCCATCTTAGAGTTCTGGTCATTTGAGTTAGTGAGGTTGTACGTGCTCGTCTCGATCAGGCCGAGACCTATCAGCACATCAGAGATCCTCCGCCTGAAGACCTCAAAAGGAGACTCCTCGCCAAGCGTGGCGACATCAGGTATCTCAGGCTCGAACTTATCATAGCCGTAAGCGATAGCCACATCCTCTGCCAGGTCGACCATGTGAAGTATGTCCGCACGATAGGCAGGTATGAGCACAAAGCCCATCTCAAAACCATATCCCATCCTCGATAGCAGGTCGGTCATCTGGTCCTCAGACAGCCTGAGGCCGAGCCACTTGTTCACGAAAGGCACGTCCAGCTTCATCCTCCTCGGCTCCAAGTCAGGCGTGGTCTTCTTACCGTCGGGAAACTCAAGCTCCATCGAGCATATCTTACCACCCATGTCTGCCAACGCAGTCACTATTATGTTCAGACATATGTTGCACGTGTTGAAATCAAAACCAGAGCACTCGATGAATACCTCGCTCGTCTGTCCTGTGACCTTGCCTGTCCTGTGAGAATTGATGATGGGAGGCATGGAAAGTATCTCCTTGTTCGCGTCAGCAAAGAAAGGGAACCTATCTTTACCTTCCAGAAGGTGGCCGTACTCCCTTCCTGCCGGATGCTGGCTAATGATCTGCAGTCCAGTCAATTCCCTCGGGAACTCCAGAGGCTGGAACTTCACCTTCTTCGGATCCTCTGCAAAGTACCTTATCGGGAGCTTGATGTGCTCAAGAGGATAGACGCCAATGGCGAGCTTCTTCCTGTTCCTGCCGAAAGTCACGTGCAGCTTCTCCTGGATCTGTATCATCTCACGTATCTTCTCGTCATTGAACTTCAGGTTCTTCACTATGGCACAGGCAGTGAAAGGCCTTACATCAGAGACAGACCTGTCAATCACCACCTTGGAGCCGGAAGGCACAACAGCATACTTCCTCAAACCTTTCTTCACACCGATGAAGGAAGAGAACGCCCTTGCAAAACCCTGCTCGGAGAGCATGTCAGGACGGTTAGGGAACACCTCAACATTTATCTCATCACCCTCGACAGACTCAAGGTCAGTGCCGAGCATAGGGATGCGCTCCCTGAGCTCAGCGTCAGAGAGCTCCTTACCTACAAGCCTGTTGAATACGGTCTTGTTCAGCTTAATGCTCGGCATATTACCTCATTACCTCATCCATTGTCTCATGCCCCTCAATTGAGAGAGGTCGTTCTTGTACAAGTCACGCAGGTCGGTTATCTTGTAGTACTCCATCATTATCCTGTCAAAACCAGGGCCCCATGCAAGCACAGGGACAGCCTCGCCAAGCAGAGGCTCCACCACTTCTGGCCTGAATATTCCGGCACCGCCAAGCTCCACCCATTTGTTATGCATAGGATGGAAGACATCAATCTCCACGCTCGGCTCTGTGTAAGGGAAATAGGCAGGACGGAAACGCGCCTGAGGGAAACCGAGCTTCGTGAAGAACCTCTTGAGATAGCCGAGCAGGTGCCTGAAGTTGGCGTTCTCGTCAATCACGATGCCTTCTGTCTGGTTGAACTCGAACAGGTGCGACCAGTCAATGGCCTCATTCCTGAAACACCTTCCTACAGCGAAGAACTTCGCAGGCCGGTCAGACTTCTTCAGAGCGGCAAGGGTCTTTGCGGAAAGGACGGTCGTGTGAGTCCTGAGTATAATCCTCTTGGCGGTCTCAGGATCCCATCTGTACTGCCAGCCAATGCTCTCAAGATCACCTCCATGCTCGTGCATGGCACGCACCTTATCGACAAGCTTCTTATCAGGAAGCTTCCCCTTTGCAGGGCTCTTCATGTAGAACGTGTCCTGCAGGTCCCGCACAGGATGGTCCTGCGCAGTGAAAAGAGCATCAAAGTTCCAGAAGCACGTGTTGACCATTGGGCCCTGCATCTCCTTGAAGCCCATCTCGATCCAGACCTGCTTCGCATAGTCAGTAGCCTGATTCACGAAATGCCTCTTGCCCCTGCAGATCTTAGGCACATTGATAGTCACATCATACCTTCGGAAGGTCTTGCCTTTCCAAGAACCATCCCTGAGCATATCAGGCTTCAGACGGTCAATAGCATCCCCTGCCTTGATCTTCTCTTTTGACAGCGCCTTGCCGACGTCGGTGAGCTCGAAACGCTTGATCTTCTCAAGGTCAGACCTGACTATGTCTTTCCTCTTCCTGAATATATCGTAAGAGAATCTCTCTTCAGGAGACAGGGCAGAGGGCTCAACACCACCTTTTGATATCCTCTTCAGGAAAGCCTCCTCAAGCCATTCCTTTGACAATGCCTTAAGGCCATGATCAGTCACAGAGACAACGCCCTTGTCGATGCTTATCGCTGCCTTGCTCTTAAGAAGACCCAGGCAGACAGTAGCTTCCTCTGCAGAGAGGGACGCTGCCTTGCCGATGTCCTTTATAGGGAGAGGACTCTTCTTCAACGCCTCAAGGAACCTCCTCTCAGGAAGACCTTTCTTAAGATATTCCTTGCCATTCGAATCGAGCTGTACAGTCTCCTTGACCTCAGATGATATCTTCAGAACCCCCTTGTTCTCAAGCCACTGCAACGCGCGCATCGCCTCTGCCTCAGAAAGCTTTGAGAGCTTCATAAGCTCCTTCAAGGTGGAGCACTTAGCGAGAAACGGCACTGCTTTCCTCTCCAAAGGATGCAGAGACTCTACTAACCTATTGATATCCATGGAGTGGAGGGAAAGAGGACGCCTTTAAAAAGATTGTTGTCAGTGGGGCTTAAACTATCTGATGTTTAAAAACCAAAGAATAAAGAAAAAATAATGCGATTACTTGCTTTTCATGACTTCCTTGGCAGGTTTCATGCTCTTCCACGCAATATCGAAAAGGTTCTCCAAAGCATTGGAGAAGAAAGGCGTGTTGACCCAGATACCGACATCATAGGTAGGATGCACTTCAGTGTCATCCATCACCATGAAGATGATCTCGGACTTGTCGACTATGCAGAACCTCGCCTTTGTGTTGACATGCCTGATCTCTGCGATGTCACCAAGGTCCTTTATCGCACCGGAGCACTCCTTGGTCAAAGGAGCAGCAATCCTGATCTTCACTCCGCGCTTCTTGATCTTCTCGAACGTCGGCTTGAGACCCTCGATCTTCCTCAGGAGGCCCTGAGTTGTAGTCATGATCGAGACTGAATCCTCAGCGTTCCTTATCGTCAGCTCAAGATGATTGTAAAGGTTGTGCCTTCCCTTGAGGCTTCCTGACAGGTCAGATGGCTCCACAAGCTCGATGCCCTGCGAGTGCAATGCAGAGAGCTCTTCAATGACTTCAGTGCCCTTCAGATCCTCGAGGCGCTTTACCTTCTCATTCGCCTCCTCTGCCATGTTCTTCTTGACCCTCTCAAGGACTTCTTCAGGAGGGACAGCGATGTACTTGATCGGCTTACCGAGCTTGGTCACTGCGAAGCCTTTCTTTTCAAGGCTCTCAAGAACATCATAGCTCCTTGACCTGGGGACATTCGCGATATCAGAAAGCTCACCAGCAGTCGAAACACCCCTTGAAAGAAGAGCAGTCCAGATTTTCACTTCGTAAAGATTCAGAGAGAAATAACGTCGCAACTTGCTCAGGAATTCTTCTTTTACAATCATTGTTAAACCCTCCCCCTTTTTTATTTTTAACAGATTTTTGTTACTGAGATGAATAGACTAAATACTACTACTTAATATATGTTACGATTTTTCACTCCCCCATTATAAGCACAAAATCCACTTAAAAAGATGATTAACCACATGTCAGTGAAATGTTTGCTGTATCTTTAATAAATGCTGTGTCACGAGGTGTGACACCAGAAAGAATCACGCCGCAGCCTTTTCCTTGCGATCAAACTTCTTGGCCTTGGCGAGCTGTGCCTGCGCAGCATCTGACGCACCCTTCAGCTGGTCGAACTGCTTCTGCCTGATCTTGGTCAGCTCTGTCATAGCCTTGTTGAGAGCATCAATCGTCTCTTTCTCTGCATCCTCTATAGAAGCAAGCTCATTCTCTAAGTATGAAGTCTGGGTCTGCACTGACTTGACTGCCTCACCCAAGTCTCCATATGACTTCTTGACCTCTGCCTTGATCCTGTCTGTCTTGCGGTCAGCATACCTCGATATCTTCTCCTGCATCTCATCAATCTCTATCAGGTCCTTCGCCTGCTTGACCTCTTTCGGGTTTCCTGTTGCAGCAGCCATCTTCGCTAGCTGCTCCAATGCTCCTGCGACATACCTCGAGACCTTGTTGCCGAAGTCAGCAGCCTTCTCGATATGCCATGTGCCCTGGACAAGCTCGCCGTTCTTCATTATGAAAGGCATTATCTCGTTCTTGTTGAACTCTATCGTGCTGTGGATGAACTGCTTGTCCTGCTCAAAGATGGTCGTGGCGTGTTTAGTGGCCTCAACAACAACCTCCTCAGGGAGTGAAGTGTCAAGCTTGGCCATGGCATTCTTGAATTCCTCGCATGCGACATGTATCCTCTCGACATTCTCACCGATATGGCCCTCAAGCTTCTCCATGTTCTCAGCGAAACCGGCGACAGCCTTCTCTGCAGCGATGATCTTCTTCGCCTCTCCTTTCATGGCTTTCAGAACGCGGCGGCCTTTCAGGAGGACTGCATTGACCTTTCCCTTGATGTCATCTATCTCTGATACAGACTTCCTGAGCATATCCCTCTGCTGCTCAATCTGGCCCAGCTGGTTATCGAGCTGGCGTCGGGCCTCGCCTTTGGCAGACTTCCTCTGCTCGAACAGGCGCTCTATCTGCTTCTCTTTAGACTCCAGCTTCCTCTTGATACTCCTCATCTCTTTATTCGCCCTCGATCGCACGACATTCTCTACACGGATCTCCGAGTTCATGATAACGCTGGCGTGCTTCGCAGCCTCTGTCATTACCTCGGTGGTCTTCTCAATCGCCTTGAAAGAATGCTCCTTTGCCTTGTGCACGAACTCAGCATCAGTCGAGATGTTCATGAGTATATCGACAAGCTGTTTTACATTAGCCTTCAGTTCAGCGGCCTTCTGGGTATCATCAGTTTGTTCCATCGCGTGCTGCTTGATGTGCCTGTCAACCGCAGCAGCCATCTCAAGCACTTTCATGTCGCGCTTCTCAGCGCTTATCTCAGCATTGTCAAGATCGGTCATTGTCTTGCTTATCTCCTCGACACCTGCGGCAAGCGCGGAGGCGTGGCCTTCCAGCTCAACATTCCTCTCTTCTACTTCAGCCTCTGCTTCGGTGACCTCTCCGAGAAGACCCTCCTTGTCAGCAAGACGCTCTGCCCTGAGTTCGCGCTTTCGGATCTTCCTCTCAATGCTAGGGTCGAACCCTGCCGCTGCCTCGAGGCGTTTTTCAGCTCCACTTCCTAGCTCTGTCTTCTTTATCCCTGCTTTTATTCCCCAATATGCAAGTGCACCAATCCCGCCGAAAACAGGCAGCGCCAAAATGTTGCCGAAAAGAAGGAAAGATATCCCTGCGACAAGAGCGATCATACCCAGGTAGCCTCCCTGAGAAAGACTCTTGCCCCTCCAGAAGAGGAAGACGCACAGGACTATGACTGAAAGATAAGTCACGTACATAGAAAATGGCGCGTTGAAGATGAAATTCAGTGTGAACAATATCAGACCGATCGGCAGCCCGACGCCCTTGAACCCCTCTTCCTTTACGTCACGGACCAGCAGATAAATCCCGAAAATAAAACCTAACCATATTATCTGGTTCAGAGGAGAGTACCCCTTAAGGAAGGTCATTATCCTTCCATCGCCACCCAGGTAATTACCGTAATTGCTGAAGAATTCAGATGCAATAGCACTCCCTGAAATATCTGTGAACGCCATATACCTCACTTAAAAACAACAGGATTTAAATATGTTTTGGCCTTCAATCCCAAAACACTAAAGAAGGTGAGCCTATGAAAGACTTCATCGCCAAGATAAAAGAGCAGGCAAGGAAAGACCCTAAACGCATAGTCTTCCCTGAATCAACAGAGGAAAGGACACTCAAGGCAATACAGACCATACTCAAGGAAAAGACTGCTATACCCATACTTCTAGGGAAAGAGACAGACATACGAAAGAGGATGACACAGCTCAAGCTCAAGATAACAAAGATAACAATCATCGACTATCTTGCAGAAAGGAACAAAGACAAGCTAGAGAGATACGCCCAAAAACTCCTCGAGCTACGCAAGGACAAAGGCATGACCATCGAGCAGGCAAGGGAGAAGATGAAAGAAGAGATATACTACGGCACCATGATGGTTCATGTCGGAGAGGCAGATGGGCTCATATCAGGCGCAGTCCACTCGACAGGCCACACAGTCCTTCCTGCATTGCAGATAATAAAGGTCCGTGAGAAATTCCACAAGGTATCAGGAGTGTTCTTCATAAGGTTCAAAGACGAAGTGATGGTATTCGCCGACGCGGCAGTGACAATAGAGCCTGACGCGAAAGACCTCGCAGGCATAGCAATAGACTCGGCAAGGACTGCGATAAGGTTCGGCATCGAACCGAAAGTGGCGCTGCTGTCGTTCTCGACAAAAGGCAGCGCAGACCACCCGATGGTCAAGAAGGTGCAGGAAGCGACAGCCATCGCAAAGGAAAGGGCGAAGAAGATGCTCCCTGAAGCAGTCATCGATGGAGAGATGCAGCTCGACGCAGCAGTGGAGCCGTGGGTGGCGAAGATCAAATGCCCCAACGCACTGATACAGGGAGATGCGAACGTGCTGATATTCCCTGACCTACAGGCAGCAAACATAGGCTACAAGCTGGCAACATTCTTCGGCCACGCAGAAGCGATAGGCCCTATACTCCAAGGGCTGAGAAAACCTGTCAACGACCTGTCAAGAGGCTGTACAGTGCAGGACATAGTTGACATAACAGCGATGACTGTGATAGAGGCGCACCACATAGAGAAAGGAGCTAAGGAGTGAATTTTATCTTTCAGTTCGTTCTTATCAGTCTTCCAGGGTGGATGTGTCACCGACAGGCAGACCGAGCTCCTCGCACTTCAGCACCCTTCTCATTATCTTGCCTGAGCGGGTTTTTGGAAGCGTTTCACGGAACTCTATCTCCTTAGGGTAAGCATGGCCAGCAAGCTTGGTCTTGATGAACTTCTGGATGTCTGCCTTAAGCTCATCAGACGGGGCGAAGCCCTTCTTGAGAGCGATAAACGCCTTGATTATCTCGCCATACATCTCGTCAGGCTTGCCTATCACACCAGCCTCTGCTACAGCAGGATGCTCGACCAAAGCAGACTCGACCTCGAACGGGCCGACCCTGTGGCCCGCTGTCTTGATGACATCATCAGCCCTGCCCACAAACCAGAAGTAGCCATCCTCATCCATCCAGGCACGGTCACCGCTGATGTACCAACCATCCTTGAAATAAGAATCATACTTCTCCTTGTTGTTCCAGACCTCTACCATCATCGACGGCCAGCCGGGCTTGATTGTGAGATTGCCCTCTGTCTTCGGAGGAAGGACCTTACCCTTGTCATCGACAATCGCTGCAGTGACTCCTGGGAACGGCTTGCCCATGCTGCCTACCTTTATGTCCATGCAAGGATAATTGGCGATAAGGATGCCGCCAGTCTCTGTCTGCCACCAGTTATCATGGAAAGCAAGACCAAGATGCTCAAGCCCCCACCAGATGGCCTCAGGATTAAGAGGCTCTCCGACAGAAGCGAGATGCCTGAGCGATGAGAGGTCATACTTCTTAGCGATATCAGCACCCTCTTTCATCATCATCCTGATGGCAGTAGGCGCGGTGTACCACACAGTGACCTTGTAATCATTGATCACCTTGTACCATTTCTCAGCGCTGAACCTCCTCGCATCGACAATGCTCGTGATGCCGTTCGAGAAAGGGCCGAGTAGGCCATAAGCGATGCCAGTAACCCAGCCAGGGTCAGCAGTGCACCAGTAGATGTCATCCTCATGCAGGTCAAGGATCCACTTAGTCGTAAGATGCTGATGAATTATATCATAATGCGTGTGCACAACCCCCTTAGGCTTGCCGGTGGTGCCTGATGTGTAAAGCATGTAAGCCCGGTCTTTAGGCTCCATGTGCACTATATCAAACTTATCAGACGCAGAATCCATCTCCTTATCATAGCTCAGCTCGCCATCTCCGGGATTGAAATCACCGGTCACAATGACCTTCTCGAGCTCAGGAAGCCTACTGCGCACATTGTCGACACGATCTTTCAGCGTCGTGTCTGTTATGACAATCTTCGCGCCGCTGTCCTTCAGCCTGTCGAACAAAGCATCAGGGCCGAAAGCAGCGAACAATGTCGAGGCGATGGCCCCTGTCTTCAGTATGCCCAGGAAACTCACATAAAGCTCCTCTATCCTCGGAAGGAATATGAAGACCCGGTCACCTTTCTTGACACCATGCTTCACGAGGACATTCGCAAACTTGTTCGAAAGCATGGCAAGGTCAGCGAAAGTGGGCTGCTTTGTCCCTGTCTCTTCTATGATGTGCAGGGCGACCTTCTTCTTGACAGGAGTCTTCAGATGGCGGTCGACAGCCACGTAAGCCGCGTTCATCTTTTCATCGACAAAGAGCTCAATCTCGTCCTTATGAGCATCATATGAGAAATCCTTTTTCGCAGAAGCATAATCCACAAGGTTAGGCACCTTCTTGAGCTTACCCACCTCTTTACGTATGACCTTAGGATGCATTTCCGTCATCATAACACCTCTTTTGCACAAAAATAGGGGGCTCTGTATAAAACTTCCTGCTTCGCAAGGTTGCCGCCAGGCTCCGCGCCGTAATCATATTTCTGCAGGCGCTGCCTCCCCGTAGGGGGCGTCCCCCGGCAACGCGCGCAATGAAGTTGACGAAATGCGCTTCGCAGAAGGCGGCAACACAGTTTTCTACAGAGCAAAATAGGGAAATTATTTAAATAGTTTTCCTGTTTATAGTCTCCTGGCAAAAAAGAGGTGGAGAATGGAGCATGTACTCATACTGAACATCGGATCTTCTTCAATAAAGTATGACCTGTTCCAAGGGGAGAAGACAGCGCTCAAAGGATACATCGAGCGGGTCAAGGATTACGAGAAAGGGATAAAGCAGATAATCAATGAGATAAATTCGAAAGGGCTCAAGGTCGACGCTATAGGACACAGGGTAGTGCACGGAGGGACACACTCGGAATCCGCCCTGATAGATGCGAAAAAAGTCAAGGAGCTAGAGAAGATATCAGAGCTCGCGCCGCTACATAACATACCTGAGGTCAAGGGGATAAAGACCTGCATGAAGCTGTTCAAAGTCCCCCAAGTCGCGATATTCGACACCGCGTTCCACCAGACCATGCCAGAGAAGGCCTACACATATGCAATACCCCAGAACCTGGCGCAGAAGCACAAGATACGGCGGTACGGGTTCCATGGCACGAGCCACAACTATGTGGCGCACGAAGCAGCAAGGCTGATGGGCAAACCCCTGGAGAAGGCGAAGATAATAACCTGCCATCTCGGCAACGGCTGCAGCATAACAGCGACAAAGCACGGCCAGTCAGTCGATACCTCTATGGGGTTCACGCCGCTCGAAGGGCTTGTGATGGGCACCAGGTCAGGGGACATCGACCCTGCGATAATACCATTCCTTCAGCACAAAGGGAAGCTCAGCTACAAACAGATAGAGGAGATGCTGAACAAGAGGTCAGGACTGCTCGGGATCTGCGGAAAGAAAGACATGAGGGACATACATGCCGCAAGAGCGACAGACAGGAAAGCAAAACTTGCGCACGACGTGTTCTGCTACAGGCTCACCAAGTACATAGGAGCTTACATAGCGGCGATGAACGGCGTCGACGCAATAGTGTTCACGGGAGGAATCGGGCAGAACGCGTGGTGGGTCCGCGAGGACGTGCTCGAGAACTTCAGCTACATAGGGCTGAGGATCAACAAGAATGCCAACAGGAACAACGAGACAAAGATATCATCATTCGCGTCCAGGGTGTGGCTCTTCACGATACCGACGGACGAAGAGCTCATGATGGCAAGGGACGTGAGGAAAGTCCTGGCAAAATGAAGAATAAATAAAAATGAACAATAAATAAGAGCGGCAAGCCTCAGTCATGTTTCCTGACAGACACTATCGGCGGCGTGCTGCTCGCCTCGTGAATCACCCTGCCTGTCACATTCTTGGGCACGTAGAATATCCTCTTGCCTTCAGCGCCGATCAGCTCACCTTCAGGTATCCCTCCGTGAGCAAGCTTCCAGACTTCAGGTTTCCCGATGCCCCCAATCGACTGTTCGACATTATCCACTTCTATCGAGACAAGAACACCATCCTTCGACCGGACCAGGAATCTCTTCCGCCTGAGAAAGCCTGCCTTTGTAGTCACGACAAATGTCTCATGCATCAATACCACCTCAAAAATTCATCTTGTATCTCAATATGGCAGCGATTCCGCCCAAACCGTCAAGCCTCTTGCCGCCGTCATGCTCGGACGATATTATCCTTATGTCAGAACCGGTCCTGTCAGCGGCCTTCATGATGTCATTAATCCTGCTGAACTTCTCTTCCTGACGCATCCTCTGGATGAACTCGTCAGTTATCAGCAAGACCTTCGCGGCACCGGCATTCACAGCATTCTCTGTCTCATCGACACCGTATGCAGCAGCGCCCTGCTTAGATATCTCTGAAAGCAGCTCCTCAACAAGGTTTATCTCAGAGGCTATGCGGTCCTGCTGAAGCACCGATTGCACCTCCGGACGCTTAAGCACCTCATTGATCGCTCCCTTGTCGCAGGACGAGCAAGTGGCGAGCACAATCATCTTCTTGAGCTCCTGGTCCTTGAGGCTCTTCAGCAGCTCCTCTTTCCAGAAAGCAGGGCTCCCAAGGATCACGTGCTTGATATCATGACGCTTCACATACTCCTGCAAAGAGCTGATTATTTCATCATAGAAGTTCCTGGAAGACTGCTTGACATCAGCCTTCTTGGCAACATCACCCTTTAGCTCAGCGACAACGTCAAAGCCATACTTCTTCATCAAGGCGATGTAAGCTTCCTCGCGGTCAAATACGCAGATGAGAGTGTCAGGCCTCTTCTCCCTGGACGCTTCCTCAAGCCTCTGGCGCTGGTACTTGAGCCATTCAGGCTTGGTGATGGTGAAGGTCGTGCCCTCCTCAACATTGAAAGTGTGATAAGAGCCTTTAGGGATGTCCTCCTTACCTTCTGCGACCTTGCCGGACACCCTCAGAACATCAGAATACCTGTGGAACTCGACCTTCTCAGCATCAATCTTCAGGAAGACCGGCTTCTTCACGATCTTCTGGGAGCGCTCATCCTCCCCGCCAATCTTGATCTTCCGGAATGTCCTGCCCTCAACAACGTCACCTACATCAATCATGTTGGACAGGTACCAGAGGTCGTCCAGGTTCTCAACAACGAGCTTTGCCTCGTTCTTATGAAAGTGCAAAATTTTCATCTTGTAAGCCCTAAAACCGGCTTTTTCAGCCGGACAAATAGAAAAACATAAATATATAAAGATATTCATTTTGGGGTATTACCACCATAAGCGCGTATAAAAAGGTGAATACTTCATGCGTATCCCAAACCCCCCCAAAATAATAGCCAGTTCTAGGAAAGCACAGGACGCCGGAAACGCGGCAACCCTAATCGCTGTCATCGCATTGCTCATCATCTTCTACCTGCTCTTCATCCCGCCAAGCTTCAGGGACCAGATACTTGAAGGAAACGAATCGACATCAACAACAAAGGGCACAGCAGGGGGGGCCAACGAGACAATAATGAAGGCAAGCCCTGGCACCCTGTCACGCATATCATCAGAAGAGATAGAGCACAGCATACCCTCGATAGTCCTATACTCGAAGAAAGAGTCGAAAGTCATCGACTCAGTGGCATTATTGTCAGTCAAATCATCAGTATTCAGCTCAAAGACCGCGGCGATGCAGTTCACGATAGAAGACCTTGAGAACACAGACAACCTGCTCCTGACGTTCATAGACAAGAGAAGCAAGGGAGGCCTGGTGATATCAGCCAACGGCAACGAAGTGTTCAACAGCGAGGTCATGCAGGAGAACCCTGCGCCGATCAGGCTGAACAAACAGTTCCTGGTCAGAGGCAACAACAAGATAGACTTCGCAGCAGAGAGTGTCGGATGGAGATTCTGGAAGGCGAACAGGCATGACCTGCAGAGCATACAGCTGACCGGCGAGATAAAGGACATCTCCAGACAGATGAGCAGGAACATATTCATAGTCTCAGCGACAGAGAAGTCGAACGTCAAGAGAGACATACTAAGGTTCACGCCAGACTGCATGACCGGCAAGACAGGCAAGCTCAATGTCATGATAAACCAGCACTCAGTGTACTACTCTGTGCCTGACTGCGGCGGAAGGATAGCCATAGAGTTCACGCCAGACGTGCTCAGGGAAGGGGAGAACACGATAGTGTTCGATAGCGAGGAAGGCAGCTACTTGATAGACCTGATAAGGATAACATCAGAGCTCAAGGAGGTGCTGCAGCCGGCATACTACTTCGAGATCACAAAGGAGACCATGGGCGGCGTGAGGGACGGCAAGTACGACGTCATGCTGAAGCTGGCATTCACAGAGGACAAGGACCAGAAGGCAGGCACCCTCAACATAAACGGAAGAGAGACCAGCATATTCCAGCGTGAGAGGACATACACCAAGAACCTGAACGATTACATCATAGAAGGCAACAACGCCATAAAGATAGTCCCTGAGACAACGCTGGAGATAGTCTCGATGGAAGTTGTAAAGGAGTGACAGCACATAATATTGAAACCTAATCATTTCATCATTTTCATTTATACGCGCGCATGAACAAAAGAGGTGACGGTAGTTCTTATGCCTTTAAGCAAAACAAGACGAATTCTGCAAGAGATGCTTAGAGAGAAGAGAGCGATGGCGCCCGCACCAATGCCAAAACCCATGCCCAAGCCAGCTCCAAAGCCCGCACCAGCCGGTGGAGGAGCAAAACCCGGCGCAGGAGGGCAAGCGCCAGCAGGCGGAGGCGGCGGTGGCGGAATCACAGACATGCTCGGCGGAGGAGGCATGCCCGGTATGCCCGGCGGAAATCCCTTAGACCAAGTAAAAGGAATGGTCAGCACAGAGTCGGGAGGACTCATCAAGCAGCATGAGGACAAGATAGCAGAGCTCAAGCAACAGATAGCCCAGAAAAAGCAGGAGCTCAATCAAGTCGAACAGCAGATATCCGGCGCGAAAAGGCAGCTAGACCAGACCGAGCAGCAGCTAGACCAGGCAAAACAACTTCAAGACCAAGGCCAGCCCCAAGACATCGCAGGATTAGAAAATTCAAAGGCGCAGATAGAGGAGCAGATAGAACAACTTGAAACCGCAAAATCCGCAATAGAGGAAGAGATAAGCAAACTCAATAAAGAGATATCAGTCGAGGCAGATGCGATATCCGGACTCAAGTCAGACCGTTGGACAGAACTGAAACTCAAGGCAGTAGGGTTCATCCCTGAGGCAGGAATGGCTGTCGAGATGGCTGGCGAGCAGGCAATGCATGCAAAACATCAGATCATAGAAGGGAGAGTCGCTTCAAAAGAAGGAAAACTTGAAGGGGCTGAAGGCGAGGCACAACAAAAGGCAGAAGCAGCAGGTGCTGCGGCAAAAAGCGCAGGAGCAGCAGCCGTAGCATCCAAGCCGAGCTCGACACCGTCAGCAGGCGGCGCTGCAGGAGGCGCTGGAGGCGGCGGTGGCCGCATAGGAGGAGGGCTTCCTCACGTCGGCGGTTTCGGTGGAGGAGGCAGCGGCGGTGGAGCCGGCGGGGGAAAGCCACCAATAATAACCGGCCTCCTTGTAGGGCTCAGCGTGCTCGGAGGAGGGCTTGTGGTCAAATCATCAGGAAGCTTCGACATGACAACACTCCTACCGGTAGTACTCCCAATAGTACTTTTCATCGCAGCGCTGATATGCATCAGGCTAAGGACAACACACTGGCTCTTCCTTGTCATAGGGATAGTCCTACTAATAGGCTCACTCTATGGGATCGCGACGAGGACAGCGCCGCATGCACTGGCAGCATACCAGTCAGGAGCAATAGGCGAAGCAGGGGAAGAGACAAAGATAGCATCGAAGAAAGGAGTATCAGGAGTCATAGAAGACTTCAGCATATCATGGCAGAGACAGATGGCAATGGCCACAGGCCAGAACATAGAGGGAGATGTCGACCAGCAGGTCAAAGAGGACGTCGGGCTTGAGATACTGCCGCCATACCTGCCAAACCCCACAAAGCTGAATCTCGACGAAGCAAGGACACTCGAGATAGGGGCAAGAGTGAAGGGATTCGACCCGAAGACACCGATAACAGCCACAACAGTCTGCCACATGCAGACAAGGGACCAGGCATACAGCTGGACAGGAGGCACAAGGAAAGTCAACCTGAACCCAGGAGATTTGCAGAGACTGAGGCCTGAAACGATAGAAGGTCACGCGTTCGACAGGGACATAACCTGCTATCCGAGGGTGAGCGAGTGCGGGCACTACATAGTCACGATATCATCACAAGCAGACCATCTCAGGACAGACGCGCAGATGCAGAACTACATCATAGACAAGGAGATACTAAGGCAGAGGCTCAGGAGCTACGCAGAGTCAAAAGACACAGAACTCAGGTCAGAGGGACAGGTCAACTCGGCGATAAACGAAATCTACAAAGGACAGGTAGGCAACTTCAAGTCTGTATCCCAGAAAGGCGCGATAAAGGTAGTGATGGCGACGCAGCCGCTGGCGCTCATAGGCGTATCCAACAGGCCTCCAGATGATGTTACTGAGCTCACTTTCAGGATGGGCGTCGAGAACATGATGAACGGCTGGATAAGGACACTCAACAGGGTAGAGGTCACGATACCAGGATATTTCAGGCCGGTGCAGGAGTTCTGCGCCAGCTGGCAGCTGGAAGGAAACAAGCTCATACTCAAAAATGACTATCTGAGCACAGTGAACCTATATGATACAACACGCGGCATGCAGAAGATATTCCCGTCATGCCATCTCGTGCCGTCAGGAGAATACGCACTGACAGAACCGACAGAAGCTACATTCCTGGCGCTCGTCGACTACAACTACATCGTGCAGTCAGAATACCCCACAGAGATAAGGACAGCACAGGGAGAGATATGCAGGGAGAGCGGGAGCACTGGAGGGGGTGCTGGCGGGAGCGGCGGCAGTTCAAGTGCGGCCCCGGGGTCTGCAGGCAATAGAACAGTAAACAACTCCAGCGACTTAACGACGTCTTTGGGCGGAAACACATCATAATCTGTGAAGGTGGAAGTATGAACTCAAAAAACATTAAAACAGCATCATTATTATCAGCCATAATTCTTCTCATAACATTGACCGGCTGCGGCGGCGGTATGGGTGGTTTCTTCAAGGGCAAGACAGACAACATAGAGACATACAACTTCAGGCAGGGCATTGACTCGGTGTCAATACAGTTCATAGAAGGCATGCCTCCGAGCCAAGTCTTCATCGGGACAGACTTCAGCACAGGACTGAAGCTAAAGAACACGGGCGCATTCGACATATCAGGAAACGCAGAAGTGACAATAAGCGTCCCTGACGCATCAGCATTCAACTTCAAGGAAGGCAACAAAAAGCAGTTCGTGATGAGAGGCAAATCACTGTACATAAAAGAAGGCGAAGAAGAGGTCATGACATTCCCGATGAAAGCATTGTGCTTCCCAGGATACGCAGAACAGATAGTCAGGAACTACACAAGGAAGATAAAGGCGACAGCATGCTACTACTACGAGACCACCGCAAACGCAGACCTCTGCATAGACACCAGGAAATTCCTGAGGGCAGAGAAGGAAAGGTCTGAATGCCAGATGAGAGACCTGATTCTCTCAGGAGGGCAAGGAGGACCTGTGGGAGTCTCGAGGCTATCACCGACAGTAATCCCCCAATCGACAGAAGAGGTCACTGTGCAGCTGGCGATATCCATCGACAAGCTCAAGGGAGCGGACTACAACATATTCCATCCTGACGCAGGATGCGCAGACCCGCAGCAGCTGAACAGGGTGCAGGTGAGCGTGGAGATGGGCGGAGAACCCCTCGAGTGCAGGCCGTCAGAGATACAGCTTAAGGAAAGGCAGTCCGTAAGCATGATATGCGAGAAGAAAGTCAACCCATCCCTAGGCGCGTTCCTATCTCCAGTGATGGTCAACATGAGATATTATGTGAACCAGATACAGCTGAAGGATATCACAGTGGAACCTCCGCCCCTGGAATACGGCCAGACAGTCAACTGCGCATCCATCGGAGGCGCGCAGGCAGGAGCTGCGACAACAACGACAACCACAACCTCAGGAGGAAGAGGGGATGGGTGCAGCTCGACCTATCCAGGGCGCAGCTGCAGGACAGTAACCTGCAATCCGGATGAAAGCATAGGTGTATGCGCTTCAAGGCTCGGATGCACCACAGGACTATGCCCTGGCGGAGATTACAATATATGCTGCCCATAAGGCCTGATTCCACCGAAAAATATAAATACTCAAAAACCGAGAATCTTGACACACAAAGCCTGATGGCTTTGGTGTCCTAAAATTATGGTCCTTAAATGATTTTATGGCAAAAGAGGCATAAAAAGATGGTAAACAACAAAACAATCATTGCTTTCAGTCTAATCCTGACACTGCTACTGATCACAGGCTGCGGCAGCTTCGGAGGAAGAAGTGACGGTCCGCCTGTATCCGCAGAATTCGTTGCAACAGGGACAGAAGGGATAGTCATGAGCTTCATAGCAGACCAGCCCCCTCTCAAGGTATACACACAATCACCGCTAACATTCCTTGTCGAGATAAGGAACAGGGGCACATACACTGTCCCTAGCGCAGCATTCTACCTGACAGGGTTCGACCCGAACATCATAATGGGACTGCCGCCTTCATACATCCTTGCACAGTCGCTCGAAGGCAAGAACCAGTTCAACCCTGATGGAGGATACACAACAGCAGAGTTCTCGACATCCACTGTGACGCTACCGACAAGCATGCCTAACTACAAACCAACATTCATGCTCACCGCATGCTACCCATACCACACAATCGCGACACCACTGATATGCGTAGACCCCAACCCCCTGGACACGACATCTGACAAGGCCTGCAGGGTACAGAAGGTCTATGCGACAGGCAGCCAGGGAGCTCCTGTATCTGTGCAGAGCATAGAGACAGAGGCAAGGCCGACAGGCATGTTCTTCAGGATACACATAGCCAACATAGCAGGAGGCACAGAGCAGTCAAGCGGGACAGTATACGACCAGACAGCGATGCAAACCTGCCCAGGAGGACTGCAGTACAAGGACCTGAACCAGATAGACTATATGGTGTCCATCGCAGGACAGCCGCTCGACTGCGATCCTAAAGGCAAGATAAGGCTCGTCAACAACCGAGCCACAATATTCTGCAAGTACCTGAACCTGCCGCAGATACCGGCATACCAGACACCGCTAGAGGTTGAGCTCAGCTACGGCTACAAGAGCTCAATAGCAAAGATAGTCGAGATAGAGAACCTCAACTTCGCGAGGTAAATATCACCGAACAAAAAAACAAATGTTCAATAAACAATCACGGTTAGACTAGGAGGTCAAAAAATGAGGAAAGCAATCCTGATAACATTCGTCGCGTTCCTGCTGATATTCGCGGCAGGATGCAACAAGCAAGACAAACAAGGGGTAGTAGGCTCAAAATTCGTCGGAGGCACAGAAGGCCTGTCGATAAGCTTCGCGCCAGGATCAATACCTGACAAGATCCTTGACAAGGACCAGCCATTCGGCATAAGCGTGGTCCTGACAAACAAAGGAGACCACACCATAGAGAATGGAGCTGACGCGACAGTCAAGATAACAGGCATAGACCCTGCAGACTTCGGCGTAAGCGCAGGAGACCTGGTCCAGGACAGCCCTGGGACGATCAGGGGAGCGCAGAAGGATGTCCAGGGAGCAGTCATACAGGGAGAGACAGTAAGCCTTGACTTCCCTGCAAGCGGAGCAAGCTTAGCACACCAGAAGACAATAGCAGGTTCGGTGACATACAACGTCAGGGCAGATGTGTGCTACAAATACGGCACAGTGGCCAACACAAAACTCTGCGTGCTTGAGGACATACTAGGGACGCGGGGGTCATCAGGCAAGCTCTGCCAGATAAACGAAGACAAGGTCGTCGACAACTCAGGAGCCCCTGTCCAAGTAGCATCATTCAGGGAATCAGTATCATCAGCGAACAAAGTGTCATTTGTCTTCAAGATAAAGCACATGGGCACAGGGACCGTCCATGAGATGGGCAGCGAGTGCGCAAAGGAGTTCCAGCAGAAAGACAAGGTTCACGTGAAGGTCGACACAGGCATATCAGACGGCCTCACATGCTCAGGACTCCAGGACAGCGCAGCCTCGGGATCAGTGTATGAAGGCAATGCGCAACTCCTCAACGGCGAGAGGGAGATCAGGTGCACGCAGAACATAAACAGCCCCACAGACCTCGAGAAACTTGTCATAATAGAGCTAACATACGACTATGACCAGCACATAGAGAAGAGGCTTGAAGTCCAGCACGTCGGAGGATAAGCACTTAATCTTTTATAA
>Ga0180009_10002434_pt1 | contig 21901 bp, 15 predicted proteins | sample OS_PC_MetaG_FD_123537 | JGI IMG/M metagenome (GOLD analysis project Ga0180009, IMG submission 123537) | Groundwater microbial communities from the Aspo Hard Rock Laboratory (HRL) deep subsurface site, Sweden - OS_PC_MetaG | ecosystem: Environmental > Aquatic > Deep subsurface > Groundwater...
TAGACAATCATTGATGACAACAACAGGTCAGACCGGTGCTTTTACAACCCGATATACTCATAGGTTCTTAAGAAACCGTTACGATGGTTGAGGAATAGGCGCGCGGATAGATTCATCAGGAGTTCTGAGGCAATAAAGCCTCTGTTGAGAGACCGGATATATGGCTGCAATCTTGATCTCTGTTTTGACATCAATTTTTGAAAACTTGGCTTGCAATAAACGAGGAGTCCATATATGAGTATAAGTAGCCAGTTTTCTCTTTGTTAGCGCTTTCGAATCCGAGTCAAAAATTCGCGGTTACGCTCATTCTGAAACTGACCGGTTCGACGGGATGAAAATGAATGTCCTCGACTGGATCGGCTTCACCTCGCAGTTGCGACTCGTAGTAATAGTCGATTGCGCTGTCTTTGCGGTCTAGGATATTAAACACTTCGGCCTGCACGGTCCAGGTCTTGTCGAAACGATAACCAAGCATCGCCGATAACAAAATCGTCGAATCCGAACGGACGCTGTTGTCTTCAATCAACGGTCTCGGCCCGAAATAACGCAACCTTGGGCCGCCGAAGAAACCTCCGAAAATATCGTGAACCGTGGCACCGGTTGCCATCACGCTTTCAATCGCACCAGGAATACGATTACCGGCCGGATCGTTACCGCGAAAACGCGCTTTCGAAAAGCTGAAATCGGCATCGAAGGTCAGCCAACCGGTCGGCGAATAATAATTTGCCCATTCGACGCCGAAACGACGGCTAGGACGGCTGGCTTCAGTCGTTCCCGCATCGCCGACGAATAACAATTCGGAATCGATACCCAGCCACCAAACCGATAACGTGCTCTGCAGCCCTTTAAGCCAGGTCGTGCGCAAACCAGCTTCGGCCCCGTAAGTACGAACCAACGGCACGGCGCGGTTAACCTGATTACCGTCTCCATCTATCGTATCCCCACTTGCAGGATCGACGCGCTGGTTAACGCCGCGCGCATCGTTACTATGAAAACCGAGACCGCCGTTCAGGTAAAACTCGGTATCGGCCCACGGCCCGAATACGATACCGGCTTTAGGACTAACGATACCGTCGGTAGGCGTATCGTTGTTTTCGGACCGGTTACTGTCGGAAACGTCGAATTGAAAGCCGTCGAAACGAACGCCCACTTGCGTTCTAAGCCAGGACGTCCAACGGGTCTTATTTTCGAAATACGGGCTGAAGTTGGTCACGCGCACATCGTCGCTACGAACGGTATCCCACCTCTGCCGCGCCTCGGTCAACAGCAAACCGTTACGGATTGAGTCGTTCCGCACCTGCAAACCGATGGTGCTGTCGGAGTCGAACGACCCGATTTTATGAAAAAAGGTGTGGCTTGCGTTCAGACCGGATGTCCAACGCCGATCAGGCTGAGCGAATTGATCGCCACGGTCCGGATCTGCAAGAAAATAGGTAAAGTTCGAGTACAGGTCGAGTTCATGATAAATCCCGTAGACCGTCAGTTTGGATGCCGACACGTCGTCTTGACGATGCCATTCGCCGGTTAAACTGTAACGCCGGCTGCTCCCGCCGTCGGTTGAATCGAGTGTGCTGAAGCGCCCGATCGTTCCGGAGTCGACGGCACGCCGGGGAATTTGATCGGTCGCATCCCAGTCGGCTTTATAGGCCATCGCGGTGACGCTCCAGCCCGAGCTTTCGTACTCCTCGCTGTAGCGAAGCACGCCGTTGAATTTCAAATAATCGTTGCTGACCGTCCAGGGCCCCCCGTTATGAACGATTTCGCCGCCATAAAGCAAATTGCCGTCACCGAGCCTGTGCGAGCCGGCCGACAGCCCCCGGTAATAATCGAAATTACCGCCGGTAAATCGAGCGATATGTCCGGGCAAGGCATTGGCGTAGCGAATATCGGCGGCGCCGGCACTGGAAAAATCGCCGTTTTCGGCGTAGTAATTGCCTTTTTGATAACTGATCGTGCTAATCAATTCGGGAATCAAAAAATTCGTATCAGTCCAACCTTGGCCATGCGCGTGCGAGACCAAATTCACCGGCACGCCATCGATCTTGGTTAAAAAATCGGTACCGTGATCGAGATTGAAGCCTCTTAAAAAAAATTGATTCGATTTACCCTCGCCGCTATGTTGAGAAGCAATCAGACCGGGGACCGTTTCGAGGATCTCTCCCGGCCGAATGATAGGTCGGTACTGCAATTGTTCCTGGCCAATATTACCTTGCGAAGCACTATCGGCGATGCCGACCAAAGAATCGCCGCGCTCGGTCACAACCATCTTGGGAAGCAACTCCAAATGTATCGTTTCGGATTCGATATCCGAAACGCTATCGCCATCATCCTCAACCGCCTGTGCATGAACCGAAGTTCCGAACACTGTGGCGAACGCCAAAACTGCCAAGCGCACCATTATGATGCCGGTACCGTGCAATAACAGTGTCGCGGTTACGAATCCCAAAGCAAACGACAACAAACCGCCAGAAGCAGGCATTTCCTGTCCGTGAGCGTAGCCGTGAAAAAAAGCAAAAAACATCACGACTGAAATACTCGCAAGCGCCGGCACTCGAATTCTGCGCAAGGCCAACACCCCGACCACCCCCACCGACAAAAGAATCATCGGCTCGACGCCCGGTACATTAAAACCAGTCACGCCGAATAATCCGCCAAGACACATCACACCGACAAAGGCCAACGGCAATTGCCATACAGAGTTACCTTTAAGCTGCGCGGCCCAAACGCCAACAGTAAGCATCGTCAATAGATGATCCCAACCTTCAAGCGGATGACTGAAACCGCTAAGCCAGCCGCTGCTGTCGATGTCCTCAGTATGCGCTTGGGCACACAGCGGAAATAATATCAACGACAAACATAACGACCACATGGCCCAAACGGACTTTTTAGAAAAATAATTCATTCTATACCTCGGTCATTAAACCCTTTTCGAAAGGCTATGTTCGCGTTAGCAGTTGAAACGGTTCTCTTTCCTACTAAATAAACCATTTAGTAAATAATCAATGATTGCTTTCCAAAACACTGAGCGTGAAAGAGGGTACGATTACTCGCCTGACAGGACGACGTAAACCCAGCACCTAAATTCCATAGTCTATTGGCCATGATTGATTACATAGATAATTTAGGTGCTGGGTAAATACGTCCATGTAGGCTTGACGGCGGCTTTCCCTGCCGCCGACACCTGTCAATCGAGCAACCGTACCCTCCTTTCAACCATTGGCGTAATAAAGTATCAACTATTAACGCGAACATAGCCTTTCGAAAGCTATATCCCTTGCTAGTCAAATTTCGGCGCCAGGCGATCGGCGCCCGTTGACTGATAAATACGGCGCCATCAACAAAGCCGAACGATTTTTCAGTATGAAAAGGAGTAAGATAACGAAAATTGAATCATCCGTTTCGCTAAATCATTGACCGGTCGCATCAAACCTAAATGATCGCGTAGCGTCACTCCCTCATATTCAGCACGGAATAAGTTTCTAAATTTCAATTCCGGAACGACTAGATCTACAAAATCGTCAAATCCCCTGGGTAAATAAGGCGGTATGATAGCGAATCCGTCAGCAGCTTCGCCTATAAACCACTCCTCCAGCTGATCGGCAACTTGCTTTGGTGTACCGATAACGACTCGATGCCCGCTGTCATTAAGCCTTCGCAATGACACAGACGCGACGTCCATCAGCCCGCGTATCGATTCTATCGAGGCATTCCGGAAACTGTTATGATCGAACCATTCCGGTAATGCTTGTTGCAGAATAGACTCTGTAGTACTTTCATTGTCGAGATCGGAATCAAACGACCCTAATCTTTTCGCAGAGTTTAGCGACTCCTTGAGTAAATGATATTTTTCATGAGCCGCCTCGGCTGTCTCGGCAACGACAGGCACCACACACGACACAATTTTTAGCTGCGAAGGACACTTACCGAAACAGATCGCTTTTTCTTTTAGCTCGGAATAAAACAACCTTGCCTGTTGTTCATTCTTCTGTCGAACCAAAACCATTTCAGCACTCCGTGCCGCCAATTCAATATCCTTATCGGATAAAATATTTTGAACCAGTACCGGGTGATCATAATTGGTTCGCTCCAAGACTACCGCATCCAACTTGTTGCTTTTATTGATGGGCCTGGATAAATTATCAAATCCATCTTCAACTTCCCACATTGCCCACAAAGAAGTCACTAAATCAATATAATCGCGAGTTCGCTCCGTAAGAATATTTCGATCATTATTATTTTCCGTCCCGGGATTCCAACCGGCCCGCCCTCGACTGATATGAGCGAGGGCGGAAAACGAACCTGCCTGACCATATGGATCGGAGTAGTCGCAACATGCCGGCGCCACCAAACCGATCCGATCGGTAACACGCGCCAACGAAATCAATAGCTTTACCGATTCATCATCCTGAGAATGACAGAACAATGACGCATCGGAACTCATAAAGACTGCATCAAATTTAGCCTGCTCGGCCTTTATCGCAACACGCTGACAATCTGAAAGATCCCAACCGGAGACACCTCGCCCCTGTTCTCGTCGCCTATTCGAAAAATGACTATTGCTCGTCGGTAAAAAAACGCCCAGCTTCATTTGCCTCATGAATAATGCCCAAGTCTCATCTTTATCACTCCCCTAACCCCTTCATTAGACTTTAAACCGATTCTCCACAAATCACAGATAGCAATCGACGACACCGGTTATTATTCAGTAAAGAAGGCAAAGATAATGCCAGTATTTTTTTACCAGTTGATGACATCTTCAAGGAAGTTAGGAGTCAGCATGAAATAACGCCGACAAATGTTGGAAGGGGGTTCGATGACTCGATTGACAGGCGTCGGCAACAGGGCAGACTTTTGCTCCTCGGCAATTGCTGAGACACTCTAGCACCGTAAAACACGCCACCCATGGCAATTAGATTCCGCCGTTAAGCATGGTCGGATCAACCCCCAGCACCTAAATTCCATAGCCCATTGGCTATGGTTAACTATCGTGGATAATTTAAGTGCCGGGTTCACGGCGTTTTGTCAAGCGAGTGCCTCAAAGCGTAATTCTTGGTGAAGATATTTTGTGCATATTCCTTAGCAACAAAAGAGCGTTTTGGCTTTATGATATCTAATATCTCCGATTAGCTCCATGTTATATGCCCCAATTTTGTGCCAAATGCCTTATTTTGATTACCAAATATAATTTTCACATATCGCAATTCGGCATTGAACTTATTAAGTAGAGATGATCTGTGCTTAGAACAAACGAATTAAAATAAGAATTACATCAATATGGTATCCGATTATTTAGTAAACTCAGTTAGTTTGATTAAGCTTAAAGCACAATCCAGGAGCCTCGTTATGCTACACCGAGCAATGCCAAACTTGACGAAAAGCCTCGACAAAGATCATATATTGCAAAACCCTTAATCATCAGAATAAATCAAACTCTCGGATCAGCAATTTGTCACTTGCCGTTTGAAAATTCGGCTTTGAAGATATTGGTCTAATCCGTATCGCTCCATATTTTCTTGTTTTCAAGGGTTCCATCGCTTTTTGCTCGGCTATTTGAACAGGCAATTGGCGTTGTTTAACCGGAAATGTCCGAGGAATGGGGTATTGCGGCAATAATGCCGAAACCGGCACTAATTCGACTCCGATTCGATCCAAGTCCGACAATCTTTCCCGTAAAACCTTTAATGTATTCACTCTCGGATGACCAATCGCCACGGCATAACCGCGTCGTTTAGCGGTCGAAATAAGCAACTCGAATTGTTCGCGGATCTTAACTTCCGAATTCACATGATCCAAAAAAACATCCCGACTCAAAGCAGGGACTCGATGAGCATCCGCCACTTTTTTGGCTACCGAATGATCCGTCGTCACGCTGTCGACAAAATACAAAGCATCGGGTTTCCTCGCTAAGGCCTCCATTAACCAGCCCATTGTTACCGGATCACGCGTCAGAGCGCTGCCCATGTGATTATTGACACCCGAAATACCCGGAACAGCCACCAATTGCGCCGAAAACCGACGCACAACCTCATTGCGATCCAACGATACGGTTAGCCCGCCTGACCCCATGGGCTTGTCGCTTAGTGCCTGCATCGGCGCATGTAACATAATTTCCTTACCGTGACGCGATGCAAGTAATGCCAACCGCCTGGAATGCATAGCAAAAGGCAAAAACGAATATGTGATATTACCGGGCAATCCGATTGCGGCAGTACCGATTTCGAGACTATTGCCCATATCGTCCATAATGATGGCGATGCGCGAACGTTCATTTAACTCTGCCGCGGACGGATGCCAGACAATAAAAAACCCCGACATCCCAAAGATTAATAAACCAATGAAATGCCGGGGTCTCATGCGCCGATAGAAACGTTAATTCCGCAAAATTGCGATCCCTTTCAGCAACATCAAGGCTTCATGAAGCGGATAATCGGTAATTTCCAATTTGCTTTTCTCTTGATCTTGCTCGGCATCCTTTGTTTCCGGCTTCTTAGTAGACCGGTTGCCGTTAGTTAAATGGCGTGACAAATCGGCTTCTTTGACCGGCTTAAAGTCAGGTCCTTCGACCGATTCCAACTTATAGCGGTCTAACTGTATATCCGGTTCGATGCCTTCGGCCTGAATAGAGCGGCCTGAAGGCGTAAAGTAACGCGCGGTAGTCAACTTTACCGCCGCTCCGCCACTAGTTGGCAAAACAGTTTGTACCGAACCTTTACCGAACGATTTCTCGCCCATGATGACCGCTCGCCGATGATCCTGAAGTGCGCCGGCTACGATTTCAGATGCCGAAGCGGATCCGGCATTAATCAACACCACAATAGGCGCGCCATCAAGCACATCATCCGGAGAAGCATTAAAACGCATCTCGGAGTTTTCAATACGTCCTTCGGTGTATACGATCAAGCCTTTATCAAGAAAAGCATCGCTTACATCAACGGCTGCATTTAGGACGCCGCCGGGATTATTGCGTAAATCCAGTACTAATCCTTTTAGCTTTCCATCGTTTTCCTTTTCTAATTCCGCCATAGCCTTACGCAAACCCTCACCGGTTTTAGATTGGAAGCTGCTGATTCTCAAATAACCATAATCTTTTTCGAGAAGCCGATTTCTAACGCTTTTAACCTTGATAATGTCCCGGATAATCTCAATTTTCAACGGCGCTTCCTCGCCTTCGCGCATAATAGTCAACACGATGCCGCTACCTGGTTCACCTCGCATCAGCTTTACCGCATCGCCCAGCGACATCCCTTTAACCGGTTGATCATCCAAGCGGACAACCAAATCGCCGGCTTTCACGCCAGCCCGTTGGGCGGGGGTATCGTCGATTGGCGATACGACTTTCACAAAACCGTGCTCCATCGTGACTTCAATCCCCAAACCGCCAAATTGTCCCGTTGTACCTTCTTGAAGCTCCTTGTACTGATCGCCGGTCAGGTAATCCGAATGCGGATCGAGCCCGATCAACATTCCTCGAATTGCATGTTCGAGCAACTGTTTGTCGGTTACCGGTTCGACATAATCGCGCTTGATACGCCCAAAGATTTCGGTAAAGGTACGAAGGTCCTCAAAAGGCAACACCTCGGTCTCCGATGATCGAGTACCTCGCTCAGCTAGGACATTACCGCCAACGCTGATAAAAATGCCCAGGAACATCCCCAGAACCAAACCCCATAAACTTTTTTTCTGCATAGCCCTAAAAACTCCAAACTTCTGATTTCCGATTTAAATAATACATTTATCCTGTGCGATCCTAATCTGTTTTGCGGCACCACCGAACCGGATCGACGGGCTTGCCATTCTTGCGTATTCCAAAATACAGACCCGCCTTGCTTCTACCGCCGCTTTTACCGACCGAGGCAATCACATCGCCTGGAGCGACTCGGTCGCCGACCGATTTATAAAGGCTTTGATTGAACGCATAGAGCGTCATATAACCATTGCCGTGATCGATGATCGTCAATAAACCATAACCTCTTAGCCAATCGGCGAATACTACCTTGCCCGCAGAAACCGCTCTTATTTCCGTACCTTCGCCCGCACCGATCAAAACGCCGTCCCAACGACTTCCCAACCTAGGGCTACCGAATTTTTTTACTAATTGACCTTTAATAGGCCAAGGCAAGTCTCCTTGCGCGGATGCGAAAGGCTTAACAGGCCAATCGACTGTCTCTTGCTGCTTTATGACCTGTTTTCCCGGTTCCGGTTCAAACGGCTGTTTAATCGCCGCTTGTTGTAAGCCATTAACCAATTTTTGTAATCGAGCCTCGCCTTCCCGCAATTGACTCAATCGAAGCTTGCTGGAGGAATAATCTTTTTCCAGACGGACCAGTAATTCTTTCCTTTGCAACCGGCTTCGGTCCAATGCCTCTTGCTCGGTTTTTTTTAACTGCAAAGTCTGCTCGAGTAATTCACTTTCCTTGAAGTTTTCCCGTTCCAGCTCGGTGAGTTCTATGACCGTTTGGCTAATTTCGGCCAGTTTCTCCAGCCTCGCTTTATTTAGATAGGCATAATAAACCATAATACGGCTGGATAGAGCCGGATCTTCTTGATTAAGCATCAGCTTCAACTTTTCCTTACGGCCCATCGCGTAAGCGGCTTTAACTTGATGACTTAGCCCTTCATTCTGTTCAGCTATTTCAAGTTGCAATAATCGCGTTTTGTTGCGCAAATCCTGAATCTTTCGTTGCTTGCTATCGATTTGCCCTTGCAATTGTTTTAAGGTTGCGACGGTCTTGCCATAATATTTTTCAATTTCAGCCAACTGCGTTAATAATGCGCCTTGCTCTTTTTCAATCCGCTTTATATTCCGATTGACTGCATCGATTTCGGCTTGAATTTTAACCAAGTCCCGATTTTTTTCTTCCGCTGCAACCTGAACAGATAAACCACTCAGCGCCAACCAAGCGAAGCCGACGAAAATTTTATTCATAAAGCCCTTCAAGCCTCTGCAAATGAGGATCTGCTCGTCATTTCAAACGGCTGCTGCATGCCAATACTCGTTAAGGAACGAGCATAAAATACCTTCGACAACTGTTGAAAAGGGTTTTGGTGACTCAATTGACAGATGTCGGCGGCAAGGATAGCCGCCGTCAAGCCTACATGCACGTATTCTCCCAGCACCTAAATTCCATAACCCATTGGCTATGGATAATTTAGGTGCTGGGTTCACGGTGTCCTGTCAAGCGAGCGAACCGCCGCAAAGCCTATTAATTGTATAAAGTTTTTTGTGCATATTCCTTAGCTAATTTTTGAATAGAGGGCATAGATTAGCTTAAAGCCTGTTTGCACGCTCTCAATACGAAACGAATTATAGCGTCGGTTTCGTAACTATACCCATCATCGTAGATCAAAATTCGGCATCGAGGTGCTCGGACCCTCCTAAGGCACTGCCGAAATTTGAATTGCGAAAGGCATCACTTCACGCCCGTTTCTAATGGCGTGTTTGTCGTAATCAGTCAAAATGATTGAAAAGCGCCGCTCATTTTGTTAGATTTACTGGCTATTTGAAATTCACTGTTAATAGTCAGGTCCGGTTTATCACTATAATTATAGTAATACACGTTAGCAAATGTTGTGTATAAATATACTTCGCGGTCATATTTGCAGTTTTTACGACAACCGATCGAAGTCTAATTCTCAACACCCCTGAGCCCACACTGCTTGGTTTTTAAGAATCGATACTCCATGGATCATGACGAAGATCATCTAATCAATAACGACGCGGAAATTGACCGGGCTGCTCGCTGCTTGAAAGCCATGTCCCACCCCCTTCGATTAAAAATACTCTGCGTACTAGGCAGTGAATCGATTAACGTTCAGGATATCGTCGAGCAAGTCGGAACCAGCCAAAGCAACATCTCTCAGCATTTGTCTATTCTAAGAGAAAAAGGCATTTTAGGCTCTAAAAAAGAAGCCAACCGGGTTTTTTATTACATCGATGACGAACGCATGCTTAAACTCATTAAAATGATGCGTGACGTTTTTTGCACCACTTGCTAAACCAACTGTTTTTCCTTCACCTTAATTTCTAATTACCCTACCAATCACCCAATGGATCGTTTAATAGAGTTCATCTTAAATCATTATTTATTGTCACTGGCACTAGCAGTCGTCACCTTCCTGCTGATTCAAGACTTATTTGAGAGCCTGTTCAATAAATTTAAAGCACTCTCCCCTTTATTGGCAGTCGTAAAAATGAATGCCAGCGACGCGATCATCATTGATGTTCGAGAACCGCATGAATTCATTAAAGGCGCTATCGAAAACGCCGTCAACGTTCCGCTCGCCAAACTGGAAAGCCAACTTGGCGAACTCGCTCAACACAAAGACCACCCGGTCATTGTGGTCTGTCAAACGGGAACGCGCTCCGTACCGGCTTGCAAAACCTTAACCAAGGCGGGATTCTCAGATGTTTACAACATCATCGGCGGCATGCAATCTTGGGAAGAAAACAAGCTTCCTATTAAGGTCGCCAGTAAAAACAAAAACTGATTTCCCCAGCTTTTTACGAAATAAAGTTAAATTTTTTCTATTCATAAAAACAGGACTTAAAACCCATGGCCGAAGAAAACAAGCCCACAGAAAAGCATTTCTCGATTCAAAAAATTTATACCAAGGACATTTCGTTCGAAACACCGAATTCTCCGAAGATTTTTACCGAAAAATGGGAACCGAAAGTCGATTTCAATCTTGGCACTAATGTGCAAACCTTGGAAAACGACATGTATGAAGTTTCCTTGACCGTAACCGTCACGGTCAAATGCGGCGAATCAACCGCCTATTTGGTTGAAGTCTGCCAAGCCGGCATTTATGCCTTGAAGGGATTTAGCGAAGAAGAAATGGGCCCGATGGTCGGCAGCTTCTGCCCCAATATATTATTTCCTTATGCACGCGAAGCTGTTTCGGACCTAGTTGCCAAAGGCGGTTTTCCACAACTGCTGCTGGCCCCGGTCAACTTCGATGCGCTCTACGCTCAGCACTTACAACAAGCCAAACAGCAAGCTCCCGGCTCAAATAAGGTCAACTAAAGACTCATGACCTCAACTATCAGCGTACTCGGTGCCGGGTCATGGGGCACTGCTTTAGCGATACAAGCAGCCCGAAACGGCTATCGTACGCTGCTGTGGGGACACGATCCAACCCATATTCGAACACTACAACAGAATAGAACCAATCAGCGTTACTTACCCGGTTTTGTTTTTCCCAACACCCTTGAAACCAGCTCGGAACTTGCCGAAGCCGCAGCATTCAGCGACTTAATCCTGATTGCCGTTCCTAGTCATGCATTCAAGGACACGCTAATCAAACTACGACGATTTACCGGCCAACAGGTGCAAATCGCTTGGGCTACAAAAGGATTCGCACCAAACGACGGATATTTGTTACATTACTTGGTCGAACGCATATTTTCCAAAGAGACTCCGACTGCGGTTTTATCCGGTCCGACTTTTGCCCGCGAAGTTGCGGCCGATTTACCGACGGCAATTACAATTGCATCTAATCATGCCGGCTTCGCTGAACTATTAACCCGAATTTTGCACAGCGCACGATTCCGCACTTACACCAGCACCGACATGATCGGCGTACAAACCGGCGGCGCGGTTAAAAACGTATTGGCAATCGCCTCGGGCATTGCAGACGGTCTGAGTTTCGGCGCCAACACCCGCGCCGCACTCATTACACGGGGACTCCATGAAATAATCCGGCTCGGCTTAGAACTCGGCGGCCGACAAGAAACGTTCATGGGCCTTGCCGGACTCGGCGATCTGATTTTAACTTGTACCGACAACCAATCAAGAAACCGGCGCTTCGGACTTGCACTCGGACAGAACAAAGATCGCGCAGCAGCCCGTGAAGAAATCAACCAAGAGATCGAAGGCGTATCGGCTGCAAAAGAAACTTATTTGCTCGCACAAACGCACGGCATCGACATGCCGATTACCGAACAAACTTACAAGGTACTCTATGAGAACTTATCGCCGTTGGCAGCCGTGCAAAACCTATTGGACCGCGAATTAAAAGCCGAAAGCTAGCTAAACTTTTACAAGTACACTGTCTAGGCCTATGATTTTGTAATGGTGAATGGTGAATGGTGAATGGTGAATGGTGAATGGTGAATGGTGAATGGTGAATGGTGAATGGTGAAAAGATTGTCGATTCTCTGATCCACATTTACAAGAGTAAATTGCCCGCTTTCCGCTAACCCAGCAATTCCGAATTTGAGGAAAAAAGGTGCGGAGTGTGCTTGGCGAGGATGCCTGTGATTTTTCCGTCCGCCGACATCTGTCAATCGAGTAACCGAACCTGCCTACCTTAGTTTAAAAATAGGGAAGTTATTTTTATGACTAAATCCTTATTTGATTAACGCACCGACAAACGACTGTTGCCGCCAGGCTTCATACAATACAATCGAAACGGTATTGGATAAATTTAAGCTGCGGCTATCTGGCTGCATTGGTAAATACAGTAATTTGTCCCGCTCCATTGATGTCAAAACCTTAGCGGGCAGACCACGCGATTCCGGTCCGAACAAAAACGCATCACTCGGCTCAAAGCCCACCTCACTATAGACTTTTTGCCCTTTGGTTGATAATGCAAACAACCTTGGCGGTTTTCGTTGCTCGACAAAATCGGCCAACGAACCGTAAACACAAACGTTTGCCCATTCATGATAATCCAGACCGGCCCGGCGCAGTTTTTTGTCATCCATCTCAAAGCCCAATGGCTGGATTAAATGCAAGCTCGCACCGGTATTGGCGCACAACCTAATAATATTACCGGAATTCGCCGGTATCTCAGGCTCATAGAGTACGATATCAAACATTAACGACACTTCCTTGCAACAAAAACGGCAGTTAATCCGACTTCTCTTTAGCCGGCACCTAAATCCAGCACCTAAATTCCATAGTCCATTAGCAATGCTTAATATTTTGGCTCATTTAGGTGCGGGATAAATTCGATAGGTCATTGGCAATGATTCAACATCATGGTTAATTCAATTTTCGTTCCCATGCCCTGCGCTCATCGTTAAACATAAAGTGCAGGGGTACGCTGCGCGGATCGCCCAGCGCTAGGTGAGGGAGAGCCGAGAGATTAAGTGACAATAAATGGCATCGAGGCACCATTGGCTAAGATTGCAAAAGGGTAATTTTTGACTTACGTATAATGATGAGTGTTCTGCGTGGGAGCAATAAATGATAGGGAAGGTGAATAATTACTCCTCGACAAGCAAATCCCACGCCTAAACAAGTTTCAATGGTTATCAGGCCAAAAACAGAATCATAACTCATCTATCCGAACAGGTGTCAGCTTCCAAATATCCCGGTTATAGTCGCCTATGGTCCGATCGGTCGAAAACTTTCCGCTCGAGGCACAATTCAGAATACTCATTTTGGTCCATCGCTCGGTATCGAGGAAGGCCTTCTCGGCACGATTTTGCGCATCGACATAACTGCGAAAATCGGCAACGGTCATCCATGGATCGTAAGGACTTTTAATCGAATTAAGAAGATCATCGAATATACCGGGCTCCATCAAATTGAAATGCCCACATTCAATGAGGTTCACGACCCTTTTTAGATCATTGTCCTGTTCAATAATAGCGTTAGGGTCGTAATGCCCTTTCATTGCCTCGACTTGATCCTCTGTTAAGCCGAATAAAAAGAAATTATCCTCACCGACTTCTTCGAGAATTTCAATATTAGCGCCATCCAAAGTGCCGATCGTAATCGCTCCGTTCATCATGAACTTCATATTGCCTGTACCGGAAGCCTCCTTGCCGGCCGTCGAAATTTGTTCGGATAAATCGGCTCCGGTACAAATGATTTCCATCGCGGAAACCCGATAATTCGGCAAAAAAACCAATTTCAATTTATCGCCGACCTCCGGGTCGAAATTAATGACATCGGAAACATTATTGATGAATTTAATGATATTTTTAGCCATCACATAACCGGGCGCCGCTTTACCTCCGATTAACACGCAACGATTAACCCAATCTTGCGTATCGCCGCGCTTTATCTTGTCGTACAAATGTATGACATGCAAAACATTGAGCAACTGCCGTTTATACTCATGAATCCGCTTGACCTGCACATCGAACAAGGCATCGGCAGACAACTCGAGGCCGAGTTCGCTCTTCTTATAGTCGATTAAGCGTTGCTTATTTTGGCGTTGAATAGCCAGCCACTTTCTACGAAACGCGGCATCCTCGGCATAAGGCTTCAGTTTTTGCAACTCCGACAAATCGGTTATCCAAGCGTCGCCTATGGTTTCCGTGATCAGTTCCGCCAAAGCAGGATTACAACCGGCCAACCAACGGCGTGGAGTCACACCATTCGTCTTGTTATTAAACTTAGACGGCCATAATTCGTAAAAATCCTTGAATAACCCTTCTTGTAATAACTTCGAATGCAATTCGGCGACACCATTAACCGAATAACTGCCGACAATGGCCAAATAAGCCATGCGCACTTGCTTCTCCGCGCCTTCCTCGATGATCGACATGCGCCGCATTCTATCGAGATCGCCCGGCCAATGTGTCGAGACTTCGGCCATGAACTTCGCATTGATGTCGTAAATAATTTCCAACAATCTCGGCAAAAGCTGCTCAAACAAACTCACTGACCAGCGCTCCAACGCTTCCGGCAACAAGGTATGGTTGGTATATGCCATGGTTTTATTCGTAATGCTCCATGCCTCATTCCAAGACAACCCATGAATATCGACCAATAAGCGCATCAATTCAGCCACGGCTATACTAGGATGCGTATCGTTCAATTGAAAGCAGTTTTTCTCGGCAAATTCGGTAAAGTTGTTGCCATGACGCCCAACCCAGTTAGCGATAACATCCTGCAAACTGGCTGAAGCCAACAAATATTGCTGCTTCAAGCGCAATGCTTTACCGTTCTCATTGGCATCGTTCGGATAGAGCACCATGGTGATATTTTCCGCAGTATTCTTAGCGGCTACCGACTCGGCATAATCACCGGCATTGAATTCTTGCAGATTAAATTCCTCGGTCGCGGTCGATTTCCATAACCTCAACGTATTTACGGTACCGTTGTTGTACCCGGGAATAGGGGTATCGTAGGGAACCGCGAGAATATCTTGCGTATCGACCCAACAAACCCTTTTGTTGCCGTTTTCATCGCTATGCGATTCGGTACGCCCTCCGAATTTGATCCGATGCGCATACTCCGGCCTTTCAATTTCCCAAACATTCCCGTTTCTCAACCAATGATCGGGCCTTTCAACTTGCTCGCCGTTCTGCACGACTTGACTAAACATGCCGTATTCGTAGCGCAACCCATAACCGATGACCGGAAGTTGCAAGGTGGCGCAACTATCGATAAAACAGGCCGCCAATCGCCCCAAACCGCCATTGCCAAGCCCTGCATCCGGTTCGCTATCGACCAATTCCTCAATTTCCAATCCGAGATCATACATCGCGCGAGTGGCTTCGTCAGTCACGCCTAGATTGAGCATCGCATTGCTCAAGGTTCGCCCCATCAAAAATTCCATCGACAGGTAATAAGCTTTTCTGCAATCGGTATCCCTATAGGCGTTGTAAGTATTTTTCCAACGTTCAATGAGCCTGTCGCTGATGACTAAAGACAAGGCTTCGTATGCATAATACGGAGACCGACAGTTTTCGTCGCGCCCTAAGCGATAAGCGTAATAACGCTTGAAATCGGTAATCAAATGATCCTTATTCAACGACAAACTTGGAAGTTTGGTTATCGTTGGGTCCGGCTTACTTTTTTTGAAAATAGTGCTAGGCATTTTTGATGGCTCTTCGGATTGTTCGTACATATCAATCATATTGGTTTATTTTCATTAAACAAGTGCTTTAAGGCGATTAAATTAAACCTTAATCCGCTTGAAAAGCGGGCGCTCAGTAATACTTTATTTAATATTCAGACAAGCGAATATTCATGCCATGGATCACTGCCATTAAGTTAAGGACTTTTTTCGTTCGCCCTGAGCCCTTGAGCGGCTCTCAGGGCAGCCTTGTCGAAGGATGAACGGAAAAATTAAGTTAAGCCGTCCATGGTTCGACAAGCTCACCACGAACGGATTAACTTAATGGTAGTGTGCCATGCCATTGACGACAAGCCGAAGACATCTAGGTAGCACCAGCCCCCAATGCACGACTACGCATTGACTCGCCGTTCACCAACTAGAAACACTCGGAGTGAGCATCTAACTAATACGCCCATGGCATTGCTTATATTTTTTTCCTGACCCACATGGGCAAGGGTCGTTACGACCTACTTTACGCTCATTTCTAACAAACGGCTGATCGACAGGTTTTTCCGGCTCCATCAGCAGCGGCGCATCCTCGACTGGTGCCGCTATCGGCTCCGCCTCGGCATGCTCGTAATGCATTTCCTTGGGCGCTTGTCTCATTTCATCTATCGCCTGAACATCCTCTTCCTGAGTCACTTGAACCTTAGCAAGGATACCAATCACCTCGTACTTGATATGATCCAGCAAACTGGTGAACATTTCGAAGGCTTCACGCTTATATTCTTGCTTCGGATCTTTTTGCGCATAACCTCTAAAATGAATGCCCTGACGCAAATGATCCATCGCCGCCAAATGTTCCTTCCAACTATTGTCCAAGACTTGCAACATCACCGATTTCTCGAAATGCCGCAATACTTTAGGTTCAATCTTGAGTTCTTTTTCCTTATAGTTTTGCTCGACCAACTCGACAATCCGCTCACGCAACGAGGCTTCATTAAGTCTTTTGTCATCCTCTAGCATTTGCCTGACCGGTATATCGGCATTAAATTCTTGCAAAAGATGATCTTCCAGACCTTTAGTATCCCACTGCTCTTCCATTGTTTTTGGAGGAATGTATTGCGTGATGACATTATTGACCACATCCTTGCGGATTTCGCTCATGATATCGGAAATATCTTCCGCGGCCATAAGCTCGTTGCGTTGCGCATAGATCACTTTGCGCTGATCGTTAGCGACATCATCGTAAGCCAAGATTTGTTTACGTATGTCGAAATTCCGGCTTTCGACTTTTCGTTGAGCGTTTTCAATCGAACGAGTGACCCAAGGGTGCTCGATCGCCTCGCCGTCACCCATACCCAATTTTTGCATCAAGCCTGCAACGCGGTCGGAGGCGAAAATACGCATTAACGGATCTTCGAGCGATAAGTAGAATCTTGTAGAACCCGGGTCGCCTTGTCGCCCCGAGCGCCCCCGTAGCTGATTGTCGATACGCCGCGATTCGTGACGCTCGGAACCGATTACATGCAAGCCGCCGCTGGCAATGACTTGTTGATGACGATCGAGCCATGCTCCGCGAACTTTTTCCCGATCTTCTTCTGAGGCTTCCTCGCCTAGCGCCGCCAGTTCAGCATCAAGATTACCGCCCAACACGATATCGGTACCTCGCCCGGCCATATTGGTTGCAATCGTTACCGCGCCCGGCATACCGGCCTGTTCGATAATATGCGCTTCGCGTTCATGCTGTTTGGCATTCAATACTTCGTGCTTAATATTTTCCTTGGTAAGTAATGCGGAAATGATCTCGGAATTTTCGATCGATGTCGTTCCGACTAAAACCGGCTGACCACGCTCAACGCAACTTTTGATGTCTTGAGCAATGGCCTGGTATTTTTCCCGAGCCGTCAAATAAACCAAATCGCCCATGTCTTTACGAATCATCGGCCGATGGGTCGGAATGACGACCACTTCAAGACCGTAAATCTTGTTCAATTCGAACGCTTCGGTATCGGCCGTACCGGTCATCCCGGACAGCTTTTCATAGAGGCGGAAATAATTTTGGAATGTAATCGAGGCCAGCGTTTGATTTTCATTTTGTATCGTCACGCGTTCTTTGGCTTCAATGGCCTGATGCAGGCCTTCAGACCAACGCCGTCCCTGCATAATGCGCCCGGTAAATTCATCGACGATCATGACTTCATTGTTCGCAACAATATAATCGACGTCTTTTTGAAATAAATGATGGGCGCGCAACGATGCATTCAGATAATGCATTAGCCGAATGTTCGACGCATCGTAAAGACTACCTCCATCGACCATCAAGCCATGTTCGGTCATCAATTGTTCGACGTGCTCATGGCCTTCCTCGGTCAAATAAATCTGCCGGGTTTTCTCGTCAACAAAAAAATCGCCCGGACTATCTTCTTTTTCTTGTTTGGTCAAAAAAGGCACGATCTCGTTGGCTTTGATATAAATATCAGTGCTTTCCTCGGTCGGTCCGGAAATAATTAATGGCGTGCGCGCCTCGTCGATTAAAATCGAATCCACCTCGTCGACGATCGCAAATGCTAAATCTCTCTGTACTTTTTGCGCCAAGCTGAAAGCCATGTTGTCGCGCAAATAGTCGAAGCCGAACTCGTTGTTGGTACCGTAGGTGATATCGGCAGTATAAGCGGTTCGCCTCTCCACGCTATCCATGCGACTAACGATAACGCCGGTCGTCAAACCTAAAAACTCGTATACGCGTCCCATCCATTGCGCGTCGCGAGCCGCCAGATAATCGTTGACCGTGACGACATGCACTCCGCGTCCCGGCAAGGCATTAAGATAAGCCGCCAAGGTCGCCATCAAGGTTTTCCCCTCGCCGGTCTTCATTTCGGCAATTTTGCCGTCATTAAGAACCATACCGCCGATTAATTGCACATCGTAATGACGCATGCCGAATACCCGAGCAGAGGCTTCCCTTACCGTTGCAAAGGCTTCCGGGATTAAATTATCCAACTTTTCGCCCTGCTCGAGACGATCACGAAACTCTTGTGTTTTGCCCTTTAACTCGCTATCGGATAACTTTTCATAATCGGAAGCGAGCGCGTTAATTTTTTTGACCAGCTTCCTTTTCTTTTTGACCAGTCGGTCATTGCGACTACCTACAATAAATTTAACCAGCTTACCAACCATGCTTTTTTCCGGTGAGAATTGAGTAATAACTATTTAAAAGTTTCGGATTATATACCTTCTACCCCATTAGTTACAGTTAAAAGCTCTAATAGCTTCTACGCATCGACTTCAGATATTGTCGTATATCATACGCCGGATTGTTAAACCTTAACGATCATGAATAAGCATTCATCGCTATATCCTCGCCCTCCCGATATGGTCGACAAACCATCGGTAAGTATCTGTTAAACCTTCCTCTAAACCGATACGATATTCCCAACCCAGCGCTTTAAGACGTGACACATCCATAAGCTTACGGGGTGCCCCGTCCGGTTTGGTCGCATCGAAGCTCAACTTGCCTTTGAACCCGGTCACCTTCGCGAGCGTTTCGGCCAACTCCCGAATTGTACAATCCACCCCGGTTCCGACATTGATATGGGAGAGCATCGGCTGAGTATTCGCTTGGTAAATTCCGGCATCCAGCTCCATCACATGCACGCTGGCGGCGGCCATGTCGTCGACATGCAAAAATTCACGCATCGGCGTCCCGCTGCCCCAAATCACGACTTCGTCATCACCGGCTTGAACCGCCTCATGAAAGCGCCGAATCAAGGCCGGTATCACATGGCTGTTTTCGGGATGAAAGTTATCGTTCGGCCCGTAGAGATTGGTCGGCATCACGCTACGATAATCGCGCCCATACTGGCGGTTATAACTCTCGCATAACTTAATGCCGGCAATTTTGGCGATCGCATACGGTTCATTGGTCGGCTCGAGCAGGCCCGTCAACAACGCCTGCTCGTGCATCGGTTGCTTGGCAAGCTTAGGGTAGATGCAAGAAGAGCCCAAAAACAACAATCGCTGAACGCCGCCAAGATGGGCCGCATGGATAATATTCGCCTCGATCATCAGGTTTTGGTATATAAATTCAGCCGGCAAGGTGTTATTGGCATGAATGCCGCCGACCTTGGCCGCCGCCAAATAAACCTGATCGATCCGGTGCGCCGAAAAGTAAGCCATTACGGCCGCCTGATCCAATAGATCAAGCTCGTCGCGGCCTGCCGTCAAAATAGACCGATAACCTAAACTTTGTATCCGTCGAACGATGGCGGAACCGACCATGCCTCGATGGCCGGCCACGAAAATAGTCTGCTCGAGATCGCGGCTCATCATCAGCTCTCCACCGAAACCGGTAAATCCAACCCGTGAGACTTCAACAAGGCATGCCGTTTGGCCGCCTTGAGGTCTTCGCGCACCATTTCGGCGCACATCTCGCGCACCGTGATTTCCGGCACCCAGCCGAGCTTCTCTTTGGCCTTGGTGGGATCGCCCAATAGCGTTTCGACCTCTGCCGGACGGAAATAACGCGGGTCGACGCGAACGATGACATCGCCCGCCGACAATGCCGGCGCCGAATCGCCTTCAATCGATTGGACCACGCCGATCTCGTCAACGCCGTTGCCTTCGAAACGGAGCGTTATTCCCAGCTCGGACGCAGACCATTCGATAAACTCGCGAACGCTGAATTGAACGCCGGTCGCGATGACAAAGTCGTCGGGTTCGTCCTGCTGCAGCATCATCCATTGCATGCGCACGTAGTCCTTGGCGTGCCCCCAGTCACGAAGCGCATTCATATTGCCCATGAAAAGGCACTGTTCGACGCCTTGCGCAATATTAGCTAAGCCTCGGGTAATCTTCCGGGTCACGAAGGTTTCGCCCCGGCGCGGCGATTCGTGGTTGAACAAAATGCCGTTGCAGGCATACATGCCGTAGGCTTCTCGGTAATTCACGGTAATCCAATAGGCGTAAAGCTTGGCCGCCGCATAAGGCGAGCGAGGATAAAACGGCGTAGTCTCCTTCTGCGGAGTTTCTTGTACCAAGCCGTATAATTCCGAAGTGGATGCCTGATAAAAGCGGGTTTTTTGCTCTAAGCCCAACAAACGAATCGCTTCCAATAAACGAAGCGTCCCCATCGCATCGACATCGGCCGTGTACTCCGGCGATTCGAAACTGACCGCGACATGAGACTGCGCGCCCAGGTTATAAACCTCATCCGGCTGTACTTCTTGCAAAATGCGGGTCAGATTGGAAGAATCGGTCAAATCGCCGTAATGCAGTACGAACTTTTGATTTTCGACATGCGGGTCTTGGTAATATGATCGACCCGTTGCGTATTGAACGATGAAGCACGGCGTTTGATACCGTGAACCTCATAACCTTTCTCGAGTAAAAACTCGGCTAAATAAGATCCGTCCTTCCCGGTAATGCCGGTAATTAATGCTTTTTTTGTCATAAAATGCTCATTTTAGTTTCTCATTCGCAAACCATATTAATGTCGTCAAATAAATTTTGTAATACCAAGACACACCCTTTATCGGTCAAATTTCGGCACAGGCTTATCGACGCACCGAAATATTCAAAAGATTGCTCAAGAAAGAATATTAGGTATGCTGCCGGCATCCTCGTCAAGCGGGAATTGCTGTAGCAAACCCGTTGTGTGCGTTATATTCTTCTCGGCGGAGTATAATAATTCAGCGGCTTAATTTAAGAAACCCAGCGTTAACCGGATAAAATCATGTTAGAAGATCAGCCTTTGATAAGTGAACGCAAGCACCTTTTCGGCTTTAATGCCAGTCTTAGGTACGATTTTCCCGCCGGCGTCGTGGTTTTTTTGGTCGCCGTGCCGTTATCGCTAGGTATCGCACTGGCATCCGGCGCACCGCTGTTTTCAGGATTGATTGCCGGAATCATCGGCGGACTGGTCGTTTCCGGTTTAAGCGGATCATCTCTGGGTATAAGCGGGCCCGCTGCCGGTATTGCGATTATCGCCCATGCCGCGATACAAAGCCTTGGTTTTGAAGCCTTTCTGCTAAGCGTTGTTATCGCAGGTTTTATGCAGGTGATCATGGGACGAATCGGCGCCGGCATCGTCGGCTATTATTTTCCATCCGCGGTCATATCCGGCATGTTGACCGGAATCGGCATTATCATTTTTCTGAAA
>Ga0180009_10002435_pt1 | contig 21901 bp, 21 predicted proteins | sample OS_PC_MetaG_FD_123537 | JGI IMG/M metagenome (GOLD analysis project Ga0180009, IMG submission 123537) | Groundwater microbial communities from the Aspo Hard Rock Laboratory (HRL) deep subsurface site, Sweden - OS_PC_MetaG | ecosystem: Environmental > Aquatic > Deep subsurface > Groundwater...
CCTGAGGCAATAAAGCCTCTGTTGAGAGACCGGATATATGGCTGCAATCTTGATCTCTGTTTTGACATCAATTTTTGAAAACTTGGCTTGCAATAAACGAGGAGTCCATATATGGGTATAACTCTTTAATTTGCCTAACAGGAGAAACAAAATGATAAATAAAATAATTGGGGGCCTCTGCTTGGCTTTGATCGCAAATGGAGCTTTGGCTGCCGAAGACGAGTCGACTTGGACTTCGCAATTGAAAGATCAATTTTTCGCCGGACGCACGATTACCGAATCCGATGCCGTGATTGAACTTGATGCGCCTTATCGAGCCGAAGATCCCGCTTTGGTTCCGTTGAAAATCATTAGTAAAATCCCACAAACCAACGACAAATACATCAAAAAGATTTTGGTGCTGGTCGACAAGAATCCTTTTCCCTATGTCGGCGAATTCGAATTCACGCCCGATAGCGGTAAAGCGGATTTAGCGATGAGAGTTCGTGTCAATACTTATAGCTTTGTTCGCGCGATTGCCGAAACGAACGATGGTAAACTCTATATGAGCAAAAAGTTTGTTAAAGCCAGTGGCGGCTGTTCGGCGCCGATAGGAGCCGATTTGGACGCAGCGATGAAGCGTCTCGGCAAGGCCAAATTCCGGTTGTCCGATAATATCAAGCCAGGCGAGGCGAATGAGGCGCAATTATTCATTAGCCATCCCAACATCACCGGCATGCAGATGGATCAAGTGACGCGTTTCGTCAAAAAATCGCATTTCGTCAATCGAGTTAATGTGTCGTTCAACGACAAGCCGATCTTGACGGCGAAAACCGATATCGCGATTAGTGCCGATCCGAATTTCCGGTTTTATTTCATACCGGAAAAGAACGGCATTTTGAAAGCGGAATTTACCGATATATCTTGTCAAAGTCCGACCAGTCGTGCGAACTGTAAAGCCGGTCAAAGTTTTACCGAAACTTTGGCTATAAAACCGTAAAAAAGTATATGGCCAGCATTGACTAAGGATTCAGCAATTCTCAGTTTGAGAAATTTCTCCGTGTTCAGGGTGCGGGGTATGCATGTCGAGGAACGCCGTCAAGCCTACACGGATGCATTCACGGCGTCCTGTCAAGCGAGTAACCGAACCCGATACAAAACTCATAGCTCCAGGAAGTTATTTTTTACGAAATCCCAAACCAAAGCCGACAAGGCTTGGTTTGGTCTAGCAGCTTGGATCGGATTCGAAAGCAACTTTGTCGTAAATTTCGTTCAGCCTTAATACGCAGTCGATGCTTTCCAGGCGAACGCTTGCATCAAGGCCGGCGGTTTCGGTCAAAAGCCAAGCGTCGCCTTGCCGGACATAGCGCTCGACCATCGGCTGGTCTTGAGCGACCAACAGATATTCGCGAAGCGATTCGATCTTGCGGTAGTGCGAGAATTTAGCGCCTCTATCGTAGGCTTCGGTAGAAAGCGATAATACCTCGATAATAAGCGACGGATTGATCAATGTGTCGACATGGTTGTCTTCGAATTGCGGCGTGCCGCAAGCTACCGCGATATCCGGATAATGATAGCTGCGCGCCTTTTTAGCCTTGACCCGCATGTAAGCCTCGCAGAGGCGGTTTTTGAGTTGATTGCTGATTTCTCGAGCAATATTGATATTAATCAGGTTATGTTCGCGACTCGCTCCGGTCATCGCGAACATTTCGCCGTCAACGTATTCGCTTTTGATTCGCGCTTGGCGTTCGATCGCTAAATATTCTTCTTGAGTGTAATACGTTTTATTGAGTACAGCAGACATAAATAGCCTCCTTTGTCTGAGCTCATACGATTCGTCAAAAGCCTCTTTTCAAAAGCGAATCTTGAGGGTGTTATTTCACGAAACAACTTTTTTCGGCATAAGCCTCGGCTTCTTCCATCAGCTTCCTCAATCGTTTGGCTTCCGGCGGGTCGCGGAATACGCCGCCGGCCTCGCCTGGCGTTTTACGCATAAAACCGAAGGTTCTGGCTTGATCGTAATCGGCAAAACTCATTTTTTCAGCGATTTTGTCTATTTTGCATCCGCAGCCGTATTGGGTAATGTAAGTCAATCCGCCTTTTTGAGCGATACAGCTCAGTACATAATCGACGCGTTCCTGAGTCGGAAAATCGCTGACGAAAGGCGCGTCTTCATCAAGTTTTTCTTGAGTTGCGCTACAGCCGGCAAGAGCGGAGAGAAAGACTGAACCGATTAGAAGTTTGATTTTCATGCGAAGGTCTCTAGTTCCTGTTTTGATTAAGTGAAAAAATATGCTAATAAAACAAAAGCATGTTCAATTTATTGATTTACGTAAAGTGCGTGAAATATTGATGTTCTATTGAGGTGCAATATCGGATATCGACCGGAAAACTATTCTTCGACGGCAAAATCGACAATTTGTTTGAGCATATCGTTCATTTTATCAGAGAATGCATCGAGTTCAGGATTACCTGTGTCCGTAGGCAATAAATGTGTACTGACGACGGTTTTACCCTCAAATGCATAGAGTACAACATTGCAAGGCATATGCTTGACCGCGTGGGGCGAAAGTGTCAATAGCGTTTCGGCGTGAGTCAGATTACAAAATTGTATCGTATCGTAATCCGGAAAATTTGCCGTTCCTCGATCTCTGATCACTTTTCCGATACGACTATGTGCGGTAATTCGTAAATTGTGTTCTGCAATGGCAATTTTGATCTCCGCCAGCACATCATCGTAAGGTTTGAGCGTTTCGACCCGGTAATATTCGATGAATTCACCGTTTTTATGCACGGTGTCGCAGCTTGCAATAATCATCAGGCTTGCGAAAATAACGATCAATCTTGTCATACAGTTTTATTCCCATTCACTATTAACAGCTTAACATCATGAGCAATCCAACAAAAGTGACCGGCGTTATTTTGGCCGGCGGACTGGCCCGACGCATGAATAACCAAGATAAGGGTCTGGTGTTGTTTCATCGAAGGCCAATGGTCTCCTATGCGATCGATTCAATTAAGCCGCTGGTCGACCAAGTCATTATCAATGCCAATCGCAATCTCGACGCCTATCGACACTTCGGTTTGCCGGTCGTTTCCGATCAAAACGGTAATTTTGAAGGGCCTTTGGCCGGCATTCTTTCCGCGATGACATATACCGATACCGAACTATTGTTGGTATTGCCTTGCGATTCGCCGTTGATTACGACCGATCATTTGCAACGATTGTTAAAAGCAGGTTTAAACCCCAAAATCGATGTGGCGGTTGCGTTCGATGGCGAGCGCTTACACCCGGTGTTTTTGGCTATCAAGACAACGCTCGAATCCAGCTTGAAAAATTATCTAGGCAGCGGTGAGCGTAAGATCGACCGTTGGTTGATGAAACATCGAATGACTCAGGTCGATTTTAGCGACGACCCCGAGGTTTTTGTCAACGTGAATACCTTAGCTGAATTATCCGAGTTGGAGGAGCAGAGCAATGAATAACCTCTATCGGCCTGATATGACTAATGCCGGTTTAGGCTTTTCAATGCCGTCCGTCGCGATTGACGAGCGAGGAGAAGCTCAAGCTATCGAACTGGTCGGTGAAAGAGCATTAACCATTTACGTGGACAAGCAGGAAATCGTAACCTTGATGACGATTGGCGCGCATCCCGAATTATTGACGCTCGGGTATTTAAAAAATCAGGGGTTTTTCGACGATATCGTTGAAATCAAAATCGTTCAAGTCGACTGGGAAACCGAGGCGGTTGCTGTTGTAACTCGGCAAGGTGGCAGCGATTTTTCCGAACGAATGGCGCAGCGCACGGTGACGACCGGTTGCGGGCAAGGTACGGTATTCGGCCGATTGATGGAAAAACTCACGCAAATCCGAGTGCCGGATGTGTCGATCAATCAATCGATGCTTTACGCAATGCTCGATGCGTTAAAAAATTATAACGAAGTTTACAAAAAAGCCGGCGCGGTCCACGGTTGCGCGCTATGTACCGGCGACCGGATCGATTTTTTTGTCGAAGATGTCGGGCGGCACAATGCGGTCGATGCGATTGCCGGTTTCATGTGGCTGAATGATTTATCCGGCGCCGACAAAGTTTTTTACACGACCGGACGCTTAACCTCGGAAATGGTGATTAAAGTCACCCAAATGGGTATACCGATATTATTGTCGCGTTCCGGAGCGACCCAAATGGGCCTCGAAATGGCTAGGCAAGCCGGCGTTACGATGATTTCAAGGGCAAAAGGCAAACACTTTTTAGTGTTGAACGGCAGTGAAAACATTGAGTTCGACGCGATACCCGAGCGTCGTCGGAGAAGTTTAGAAGAGGGGTGATTTAACCTAGAAAAAGCATTATTTCATGGAAGTCATGAAGAATAAGGAATTATACCTTTCGCACTTCAAATTTCGGCAGTGCCCGAGGAGGCGCCGGGGTGTCCGACACTGCCATTAAGTTAAGCCATCACAGAATTAAGTAATGCTTGTATCCAGGATCTACTTTGCCTCCAAAGCTTGCCATCCATGGCACTGGATTCCGCCAGTCCATGGCGGAATGACGGGCTTCCCTTAACTTAATGGCAGTGACACCTAACGCTAGGTGATCCGCGTAGGGTACGCTGTGCGTACCATGGTAACCCCGCGATGTTCATGTGCCAATCGAACCGTCAGGGCACGGCTTTGGTACGCGCAGCGTACCCTACAATTTATGTATAACGATGAGCGCAGAGCGTGGGAACGATAATTGCCGGGGGACTGAATGCTTGCAGAATTAATAAGTTAATTCAATAACTTCTTGATCCCGACAAATTTGTTTTGCGGCGTCAGTTCCATTTCGAAATGTCCGTGAATACCTTGTCTAGTCAAAAAAGACTGTATGTTTCCGGCAGGAAATTCAATGCGCCGTCCGTCGTCGGCGATGACCGATATAGTTTTGGCCAGGCCTTGATAGACGCCGAGATATTGATCGTAGCTCAGGTTGAGCCTGAAGCGTATGAAAATCGATTGGGTCATGAAGAAGTACCGGACCAGCAGACTAGTCCGGCATTGTTTCTAAAAATTAACGGCTGTTTTGCAAAGCCGCGATACGTTCTTCCAAAGGCGGATGGCTCATGAACAAACGGTGCATGCGGCTGCCGTGAATACCGAATGCGGCCAATTGACCCGGCAGTTCTTCGGGCTCATGAGCCCGTTGCAAGGCGCGTAATGCATTGATCATTTTGTCGCGCCCGGCCAATTTAGCTCCACCCGCATCGGCACGGTATTCGCGGTAACGCGAGAACCACATGACCAGCATCGATGCCAGAATCGATAAGACTATTTGCATCACTATCTGCGTGATGTAATAAGCCGGACCGTAACCGCGTTCGGTTTTGAACACGACTCGGTCGACCGTATGGCCGATTACTGTCGCGAAGAAATACACGAAGGTATTAACCACACCTTGCATCAAAGCCATCGTGACCATGTCTCCGTTGGCGACGTGACTGATTTCGTGGCCGAGAACCGCTTCAACTTCTTCGGCGCTCATGTTTTGTAGCAAACCCGTGCTGACTGCAACCAAAGCGTTGTTTTTATTCATGCCGGTCGCAAATGCATTCGGGTCCGGTGTTTGGAAAATGCCGACTTCCGGCATGCCGATACCGGCCGCTCTCGCTTGACGGGCGACAACATCGACTAACCATTTTTCGGTTTGATTTTGCGGATGTTCGATGACATGCACGCCCATCGCGCTTTTAGCCGACCATTTGGATATCGCCAACGAGATTGCCGAGCCGGTGACGCCGATGATAGCCGACATCAGCAGTAAGGCGTTCAGATTAAGATCGACACCTTGGGCATCCAATACGCCGCTGATGCCGAATATATTAAAAATAACGCTGATAACGACCAATATAGCGGCATTGGTTGCTAAAAAAAGAAGTATACGCATCATAAGTGTATTACCTTGAGTTTATTGAGAGTTGATAAAGATATAAGGGATAATTTTTTTATTTCAAGCGCTTTTTAGAGTGTTACCATACCGAAAAGTTTATTTGTTGGAGGCCTCTGTATGAAAGCCAAAATCTTTTTAATACTATCGCTAATTGTATCGTGTCCGATCCAAGCCGCAAGCGTCGATGAAGTTTTAAAACAATTACAGTTACCGGTCGGTTTTTCCATTTCATTATTTGCCGAGGATCTTCCGAATGCCCGGTCGTTAGCCCGAGGCGAAAAGGGTGTGATTTTTGTCGGCACCCGCCAGCAGGGCGCTGTTTATGCCGTTCAGGATACTAATGGCGACGGTAAGGCCGACAAACGCTATGTCATCGCGACCGATTTATACATGCCTAACGGCGTGGCGTTTCAAAACGGTTCGCTGTATGTTGCAGAAGTTAACCGGATTATCCGTTTCGACAATATTATCGACAATTTGGCGAACCCGCCTAAGCCGGTCGTTGTATTAGACGGTTTACCTTCCGATCGGCACCACGGCTGGAAATATTTACGTTTTGGCTCGGACGGCAAACTCTATACCGCGGTCGGTGCGCCCTGCAATGTTTGCGAGCCTGATAAAGAAATCTATGCAACGTTGATTCGCTTGAACCCAGACGGTTCCGATCTTGAAATTTTAGCGCATGGGATAAGAAATACCGTTGGTTTCGATTGGCAGCCCGGAACGAATACGCTGTTCTTTACAGAAAACGGCCGCGATCTAATGGGGGACGATATTCCGCCCGATGAATTGAATCAATGGATGGAGCCCAGCCAGCACTTCGGCTTTCCTTATTGCCACAGCGGCACTATTGCCGACCCGGAATTCGGCAAGCAACGAAGCTGCGACGAATTCGTCGCTCCTGCATGGCAATTCAAGGCTCATAAAGCGCCATTGGGTATGCGTTTTTATCGAGGCGAGCAATTTCCCGAACGCTTTAAACAACAGCTATTCGTTGCCCAACACGGTTCATGGAACCGGAGTCAACCTCACGGTTATCGCATCGCCTTGGTCAAATTTAAAAACGGCCGGCCTGTATCCGAACATTCTTTCATTTCCGGTTGGCTAACGTCGTCCGATGAGGTTTTGGGGCGTCCGGTCGATATCCTGGAAATGCCGGACGGTAGTTTGTTGATTTCCGACGATAACTTAGGCGCTATTTATAAAGTAACCTATCAAAAATAATATGGATAAGGATTTTGAAGTTCTCGATAAGCATGAGGTTTATCACGGTTTTTTTCTGTTGGAAAAATACCGGCTTAAACATCGATTATTTGCCGGCGGATGGAGCCCGGAAGTCGAACGCGAACTATTCAGACGCGGTTCTTGTGTCGCGGTCTTGTTATACGACCCGATCAAAGATACTGTGGTTTTGATCGAACAATTCAGGGTCGGCGCGATTTTAAGACCGGAAGCCCCTTGGTTACTGGAAATCGTCGCAGGAGCGGTCGAGGAGGGCGAATCGCCGGAGGAAGTCGCTTACCGAGAGGCAGTCGAGGAAGCCGGCTGCGAAATTCTGGAATTACTGCCGATCAATGCGTTTTATACGACTCCCGGCGGTTCGTCGGAGTGGCTTAGCCTGTATTGCGGTAGGATCGATAGTACCGGCGTCGGCGGAATTCATGGTTTGGATCATGAGCAAGAGGATATTCGGGTTTCGGTCGTGAGCTTCGATGAGGCTTATCGGCTCATGGAGCAGGGTAAAATTAACTCGGGCATTCCGATCGTCGCGATTCAATGGTTGGCATTGAATCGCGATAAACTCAGAAGTCAATGGACTTGAGTGTTACTGTTTAGGCGAATGCGCTCTGGTTTATTTGAAATCTTTGGGAATCATTGGTTTATTATCGAATAGGGTATGCCAGCCCAAGGCTATTCGGTAAACCAGCCACAACACGGCAAATAGCAATAAAAACCAACCTAAGCCCATCGCAAAGGTTAAACCGCTTGCCGCTAACAATGCGACAGCGACCCAAGCAGTTTTGATTTGCCAATCGAAATGGGATTCCAACCAAGTGCCCCGAACATCGTTTCGCTTGATTAAGTTAATCGCGACACCGATGAAAATAGGCAAGCCCGCAAAACCGAATGCCAGGACTTGACATAAATAGACGATGCCGGTCAGGTTTTTAAGCTTTTCCATTTTTTCGGCGTTACTTTTATTATTATCGGTTTCATTACTATTCACAAGGTATCTCCTTACATAGTGTCGAATATTATGAGTTCATAAATTGATTGTAAGTTCCTCTAGCGAATTCAATGAATAACAGATGCCGTCTCGATTATTTTAATAGTCAAAAAAAATTACGAAACTGTAATAAATCGCGCTTAAAATTAAATTACGCTCTGCTAAGCTTTATCAACAATTAGTAAAGTGAGTCTTTTACCGCTTAGAATACGCTAAAAAATAACTTCCCTAAATGGATCTCACGCTTTATACGCATCCCACGCAAGTTTATCGCTCCCATGCAGAGCATAGGAACGATGATAAGTCGTGAGGTTGTTTGTTCGAAATCCTTAGTAAAATATTTAATATTCGACTTTTAGACAAAAGGAATAAAAATCTATGTTAGAAAATGTCAAGTTGGGAATGATCGGTCTCGGTTATGTCGGTCTGCCTTTAGCCGTCGAATTCGGCAAGAAATACCCGACAATCGGTTTCGATATCAATGCAGAGCGTATCAAAGAATTGCAAAACGGGAGCGATCACACGCTTGAAGTCGACGAGGAAGAATTAAAAGAAGCCGTTTATTTGACCTACACCTCATCGGTCGAGGAAATCAAAGCCTGCAATATTTACATCGTTACGGTGCCGACGCCGATCAATGAATATAAACAGCCCGACTTGAGTCCATTGGAAAAAGCCAGCACTTTGCTGGGCGGACTGATCAAATCCAATGATATCGTCATTTATGAATCGACTGTTTACCCCGGCGCGACCGAGGAAGTTTGCGTGCCGATTCTAGAAAAAATATCGGGGTTGACATTCAACCAAGATTTCTTTGTCGGCTACAGCCCGGAACGTATTAATCCCGGCGACAAAGAACACCGAGTCACCAATATTCTAAAAGTCACATCCGGTTCAACGCCCGAAATCGCCGACCGCATCGATCGGCTTTATCAAAGCATCATCACGGCCGGCACGCACAAGGCTAGTAGTATCAAAGTCGCTGAAGCGGCCAAAGTCATCGAGAATACGCAACGCGACCTGAACATCGCATTGATCAATGAATTAGCGATCATTTTCAATAAACTCGGCATCGATACCGAAGAAGTGTTGTTGGCTGCCGGTACCAAATGGAATTTTTTACCGTTCCGGCCCGGATTGGTCGGCGGACATTGTATTGGTGTCGACCCTTACTACTTGACTCATAAGGCCCAAGCGATCGGCTACAATCCCGAAGTCATCTTATCGGGACGCCGTATCAATGACGGCATGGGCGAATATGTCGTATCTCAATTAATCAAATTGATGCTCCAAAAACGCATCCATATCAAAGATTCCGATGTGTTGATCATGGGCTTGACTTTCAAGGAAAATTGCCCAGATTTACGCAATACCCGCGTCGTCGATATCGTCAAAGAACTGCAAAGTTACGGCGTTAACGTGCATGTTTACGATCCTTGGATCGATCCGGCCGAAGCGTTTGAGGAATACGGCATAACAACCATCGACAAGCCGGAAGACGGGCGTTACGATGCGATGCTCTTGGCCGTAGCGCATGAGCAATTCAAGCGAATGGATATCGCTTCAATCAAGGCGATGGGTAAAAAAGACTCGGTAATTTACGATTTGAAATACGTTTTTCCGACCGAACTGACTGACGCACGTTTGTAATTTATGAAAATACTGGTAACTGGAACCGCCGGTTTTATCGGCAATCATTTGGCTTTGCGTCTGCTCGAAAGAGGCGATGAAGTCATCGGAATCGACAATCTGAACGACTATTACGATGTCAATCTGAAAAAAGCACGCTTGGCGAGGATACTCGATCATAATTGCTATACCGATATCCGAGCCGACTTGGCCGACCGAGATAGCATTGAACAGGTATTCAAAGAGCATCGTCCGGAACGCGTCGTCAATTTGGCCGCTCAAGCCGGCGTACGCTATTCGATCGAAAATCCGCATGCCTACATCGACAGCAATATCGTCGGTTTCATTAACATTTTGGAAGGCTGCCGGCATTACGGTGTCGAACATTTGGTCTATGCATCGAGCAGTTCGGTCTACGGCGCCAACGAAAGCATGCCATTTTCGGTACACGACAATGTCGATCACCCGCTGAGTCTTTACGCGGCTTCGAAAAAAGCCAACGAACTGATGGCGCACACCTATAGCAATCTCTATAACCTGCCGACGACCGGATTACGATTCTTTACCGTATACGGTCCTTGGGGGCGGCCTGATATGGCTTTGTTTTTGTTTACCAAAGCCATACTAAATGGCGAAAAAATCCAAGTTTTCAATTACGGTAAGCATCGCCGCGATTTCACCTACATCGACGACATTGTCGAAGGCGTGATCCGGACACTTGATAATATTGCTCAACCTAACCCGGATTGGACCGGCGCGAAACCCGACCCCGGAACTAGCCGAGCCCCTTGGCGGGTTTACAACATCGGTAATCAAAGTCCTGTCGAGTTGATGAAATATATCGAAGTGCTCGAGCAATGCCTCGGGAAGACCGCCGAGAAAGAATTACTGCCGCTGCAACCCGGCGACGTCCCCGACACCTATGCCGATGTCGAAGCGCTGGTGCAAGATGTCGGCTATAAGCCCGGAACGCCGATAGAAGTTGGAATAGCGCGGTTTGTGGAGTGGTATGGGAGTTACTATAATTTTTAGTGAGCAGTGAGCAGTGAGCGATGAAAGATGAAAGATGGAAGATGAAAGATGAAAGATGAAAGATGAAAGATGAAAGATGAAAGATGAAAGATGAAAGATGAAAGATGAAAGATGAAATCAGGACTTGACAAATGCTTTAAATGCGGCTTGATTTTGCTAACTGCTAAGTAATATGCACAAATTTACTTCTACAAGTTTTAGGCACATTGTGGTGGTTCGGCGACTCGCTTGACAGGACGCCGTGAATACATCCATGTAGGCTCGACGGCGGCTATCCCTGCCGCCGACGCCTGTCAATCGAGTCACCGAACCCCTTTCAGCATTTATCGAAGTTATTTCATGCTCGTTCTTAACTGCTAACCCTAAACGCCTCATGCCTTTAAATCAAACGCCCCCCCTAATCGCCCACATCATCTTCAGCCTCGGTGTCGGCGGATTGGAGAATGGTTTGGTGAATTTGATTAATCGCATGCCGGCCGATCGCTACCGGCATGCGATTATTTGCCTGAAAAACAGCACTGATTTCAAAAATCGCTTGCAGCGGAAAGACATCGAAATTTACGAATTGAACAAACCGGAAGGGCAGGACTGGCAGTCATTCGTGAAAATGTATCGTTTGCTCAAACAAATCAAGCCGGCGATCGTTCATACGCGCAATCTCGCCGCGATCGAATATCAGGTTCCGGCGTTGTTGGCCGGCGTCAAACATAGAGTGCATGGCGAGCACGGCTGGGATGTGTTCGACCCGGACGGCAGCAACAAAAAATATCGATTATTGCGGCGCCTGCTGGGACTGATCATCGATCGCTTCATTCCGCTTTCCGATCATCTCGACAATTATCTGCGCGAAAAAGTCGGCATTTCCGACTCGAGAATCCGGCGCATCTGTAATGGTGTCGATACCGAGCGATTTCAGCCCGCACGCCCAAAAGTCGTTGTCGGCGATTGTCCGTGGCCCGATGCTGAAAAAAGGTTGATCATCGGTACGGTAGGCCGCATGCACGGCGTCAAGGACCAAATGACGTTGGCGCGGGCTTTTGTCGAATTGCTGAAGCGACATCCCGAATCTAAAAATGCGGTCGGATTGGTCATGATCGGCGACGGGCCGTTGCGTGAGGAAGTTAAGCAATTGCTGGATGAAAACGATTTGCTCGATCAAGCCTGGCTGCCGGGCGAACGAAGCGACGTTGCCGAACTGATGCGCGGTTTCGATATTTTCGTCTTGCCGTCCCAGGCCGAAGGCATTTCGAATACGATACTCGAAGCGATGGCGAGCGGCTTGCCGGTGATTGCAACGCGTGTCGGCGGTAATCCCGAACTGGTCGAGCACGCTAAAACCGGTTTTTTGGTCGAAAAACAAAATCCGTCCGAGTTAGCGGGTAGGCTAAGCGACTATATCGGCGATCCGAAGCTGTGCATCGAGCACGGCAACAAAGGTCGCGAACGGGCCTTGCAAGCTTTTTCTATCGATGCGATGGTTAAAAATTATCTGAGCGTGTACGATTCATTACAGTAACAAGCTAGGCTGTCGAAAAATGCCGCATTTAGCGCTAATTGCGTGTACCCGCTTTTTAAACTCAAAATTTTTTTGATAAGGCGCCCGATGCGCACCCAGCGGCGTTCAAGCTGTACTCATCGTAGATCAAAATTCGGCACCAGGGGCCCGTCAAAGGACGCCGTGAATACATCCTTGTAGGCTCTATGCCGAGCACCCCGGCGCCTCCTTAGGCACTGCCGAAATTTGAAGTGCGAAAGGTATATCTTGGAATTTGTGTAATTATTCACATCCCGCTATCGTTCCCATGCTCTACGTGGGAATGCAGCCCGAGACGCTCTAGCGTCTCGTACCGCTGGAGCGGTACTCAAGCATTCCCACGTAGAGCATGGGAACGATAATTGCCGGGGGACTGAATCGTTACGAATTTGTTGATGATCATAGGCTATAAAGTCCTAGTTGTTTTCTCAAAATCCATAAAGCAGTCATTCTATCCAATTTGGAAATCGGTAAATTTCGACACCCTAGTAACACGCTCAATTCAAAAATTTTTATTTTCCAGGAAAAACCATGTGTGGAATCGTCGGTATATTTGATCTAAAGGAAAAACGCGAAATCGACCGCGAGTTGCTCGGTCGCATGAATGAGGTGCAATTTCATCGGGGACCCGATGAAGGTGGCTTGCATACCGAACCCGGTTTGGGATTCGGTCATCGGCGCTTGTCGATCATCGATCTGTCGAGCGGACAGCAACCGATGCACAGCCAAGACGGCAATGTCGTGTTGACTTACAACGGCGAAGTCTACAATTTTCCCGAATTACGCAAAGAACTCGAAGCCTTGGGTTATACCTTCAAGACGCATTGCGATACCGAAGTGATTCTGGTCGGTTGGCAGGCGTGGGGGGAGGTCTGCGTCGACCGCTTGCGCGGTATGTTTGCATTCGCGATTTGGGATAGGGCGAAAGAAACTTTGTTCCTAGCGCGCGACCGCTTGGGCATAAAGCCTTTATATTACGCTGAAGTGCCGAACGGACAGTTTATATTCGGTTCGGAACTGAAAGCGCTGAAAGTCCACCCGCAATTACCGAGAGAGCTCGATGCTACGGCGATCGAAGATTATTTCGGTTTCGGCTATATCCCCGATCCGAAAACGATCTACAAAAACGTTCACAAACTAGAACCCGGATTCAAACTGACGATCCGTCGGGGTCAACAAGAATACCGCCCCATGCAATATTGGAATGTCGAATTCGGCGTGAGGCAAGTCAAGAGCGAACAGGAAATCGCCGAAGAACTGATCGAACGTTTTCGTGAAGCGGTCGACATTAGAATGGTTGCCGATGTGCCGCTCGGCGCATTTTTGTCGGGCGGCGTCGACTCGAGCGGCGTCGTTGCGATGATGGCCGGTCTTTCCGAACAGCCGGTCAATACCTGCTCGATCTCGTTCGGCGATCCGGCCTTTAACGAGTCGAAATATGCGCAGTTGGTTGCCGAACGCTATCATACAGCGCACCGCGTCGAACAGGTCGATCCGGACGATTTTCATTTGATCGATCGTCTGGCCGGACTTTATGACGAACCCTATGCCGACAGTTCCGCGCTACCGACTTACCGGGTCTGCGAATTGGCTAAGAAGCAAGTGACCGTCGTACTATCGGGCGATGGCGGCGACGAAAATCTGGCCGGTTACCGGCGTTACCGTTGGCATACTTACGAAGACCGCATGCGGCATATTCTGCCTGATGGATTGCGTAAGCCGCTGTTCGGCATGTTGGGCAGGACTTATCCGAAAGCCGACTGGGCGCCAAAAATCTTCAGGGCCAAGTCGACGTTCGAATCGATCGCGCGCGATTCGCTCGAGGGCTATTTTCACAGTGTTTCGGTTAATTCGAACGAAATTCGTAATGCATTGTTTAGTCAACGTTTAAAACAAGAATTGCAAGGTTACCAAGCCGTTGAGGTGTTCAGGCAACACGCAAAAAATGCCGCTAGCTATGATGCTCAGTCGCTAGTACAATATCTCGACATCAAAACGTACCTGCCGGGCGATATCTTGACAAAAGTCGACCGCGCCAGCATGGCTCATGCGCTCGAAGTGCGCGTGCCGTTGCTCGATCATAAGATGGTCGAATGGTTTGCAAGTCTTCAACCGGATTTGAAGCTGAAAGGCCGCGAAGGCAAATATATTTTCAAAAAGTCTTTAGAAAATTATTTGCCGGACGATATTTTGTATCGCTCTAAGATGGGGTTTGCGGTACCGTTGGCAAATTGGTTTAGAGGTCCGCTAAAAGATCGCGTGCGAGAATCGTTATTGGGCGAGACGATGCGCGACAGCGGCTATTTCGATCAGGCTTTCATCAAGAAAATAGTCGATCAGCATCAAAGCGGAATCAGGGATTACAGCACATCGATTTGGTCTTTATTAATGTTTGAGGCGTTTTTTCGTAATGAAACCTCATAAGACATATTGTACGAATGTGCAATGGACAAAAGCGGTTCTTGTTGTTAATGTTTTGACAATTTAAATTTATTGAGTGAGGCTTCCAAATGAATCCAGAAAATCAATCAACGAAGGAAGTGAAACCAACGTCTCCGGTCGACAAGAAAAGACGGTCCTTTACGAAAGCCGGGATCACGGCTCCTGTGATTATGACATTAGCTAACAGACCTGCGTTTGGCGCGCAATGTTTATCCAACATTTTATCAGGTAATTTATCAAATCCAGGTGCAGGAAGTTGCTGGGGAGGGAACTCTCCGGGAGGGTGGGGTAATCCGGGTGGGCAAATTGGTAGTTTAGACGCTTCTTGGTCAACTGTAAAAGCATGGGAAATGGCTGGGTTTAACTATAGTGAGCCTTGCCCTGAAAGCAAAAGTAAACGTAGGAAGAATGATAACCAATCATCCACTTATTGTGGTGGTTCATGTTTAATTGACCTTCCTGATTTTCTGCACGGTGAATTTACAGAAAATCTTGATACTACCCCGATTAGGGATATGCTTCCCAATGCGCTCGGTGCAGGTTTATATGACAACCGAGGAAATTTAATTGCTGGTTGGTTAAATGTACAATTAGCAAAAAACACCTCATTGTCTTATGTTCTAAACGATGCGCAGTTCATTAGTCTTTATGAAACGGATCGCGGCTATCTTATTAATGTAATTGTAGGTAGTTTTGAGTAAAAATGGTCGATTGCGAAAATGCCGGTTTATATAAAAAAAACATACAAACGAGTTTTTATTTTACGAATGATGAGTGCGTTACATATTGTGGACTTTCAGGCGATATACATTTAATTGAAGGATCGAACGCGCGCTTTTTGAATATTTTGTCAATGCAACCGATGAGTTATCTCGAGATCGTGTCGTATTTTGCCGACGAATATGATTGCGAAATCGACCCAAATCTGCACGATCATGTTAAGAGCATGATAGATCATTACCAAAAACTGAGTCTATTGGAAGTGATAGGAAGCAAGAACTCTTGAAAGTCGCTGAAATATCGCTTCCAAAATTATCAAAACAACTGCATTCGAAAGAGGGCTTCCGGTTTAGATTGGGCGCTTTCACTATTGCTTTGATATCCTCTATAGACAAAGTGGTCGAGCATTTGCATTTTGCCTATGCCGATTTCGAGCCGTTACCGAAAACGGAGCTTGTCGACTTTCATGTCTCCTTGACCAGTCCGGCAATCAGACGCTGCTATCGGCCTCAAGTCGTTTTTTCGTTTGACGATCATATTCCTTTTTTACCGCTTCCTCTTAGTCAAGCCAGCGCGATGTTCGAATGGGGGCTGAATTGGTGTATTGCCAATAATGCTCATCATTTCTTGATTCTTCATGCCGCGGTCGTGGAAAAAAATGGTCGGGCCTTGATTTTGCCGGGGTCGCCGGGTAGCGGTAAAAGCACATTATGCGCGGCCTTAGCTTGCCAAGGCTGGCGATTGCTATCCGATGAAATGGCGCTTTTATCGCTTGCCGACGGTTTGATTTATCCGGTACCTCGTCCGGTCAGTCTAAAAAATCAATCGATTCAAATCATCCGGGAATTTGCGCCAGATGCCGATTTCGGGCGGATCGTAACGGACACGGCAAAGGGCGACATTGCGCACTTGCGTCCCCCGAGAGCTTCGGTATTGTCGCAATCAGAGACGGCAGAACCGGCTTTTTTAGTGTTTCCGCATTATCGAAGCGAGGGTGAATCCGAATTGAAAATGTTGAGCAAAGGGCTCGCATTTATGACGCTGGCTAAAAATGCTTTCAATTTCAATATTCTTGGGCGCGAAGGTTTTGATACAATGGCGCATTTGATCGATCGTGTCGAATGCTTCGATTTCAGTTATCCGAGTTTAGCGAGCGCATTGGCAGGAATCGATGGCCTTGTTCGTTGAAAAACTTTTCCAGTGCAGCGTGGCTCTGAAGCCTTCAATGGTATGTTTGACCGTATCGTTCTAATTCAATTTTTACGGCTGTACGGTAAGCAAGCGCTTCATCGCCTGGATGTGTCGAATTATCCTTGGGAATTATTGATTCGCCAGGCGCGTCATGCCAATTTACTGAGTAGAGTCGCTGTTTTATTACAGGAAAGCGATTTGTTGAATCGGCTTCCCGAAAAGCCGCGTTTGCACTTTTGTAATGCTATGCGTTTGGCCGAAGCCAATGCGCGTTCTTCGAATTGGGAAGTCCGTCAAGTCTATGATGCGCTTCATACGGCCGATATTGAATTTCTCCTCTTGAAAGGCGCGGCCTATATCTGGTTGCAGAACGACGCTGCGAAAGGGCGCTTGTTTTCCGATACCGATATTATGGTTGAGAAAGTACATTTGGAATTGGCTGAGCGTTCATTGGCTCGAAAGGCTTGGTTCGGGGATAGTTACGATCGCTATAAGCAGCGTTATTATCGGAAATGGATGCACGAAATTCCGCCGTTGCGACATATACAAAGACAAACGACGCTGGATGTGCATCATACGATTTTACCTCCTACTTCGAGACTCAAGCCAAAGCCGATGCAGCTTTGGGATAGCGCGGTTCCGGTTGAACAAATGCCGGGTTTGTTCACTTTGTCTCCGATCGATATGATTTTGCATAGCGCGACGCATCTTTTTCATGAAGGCGAATTCGGTCAGGGGCTTCGCGATATTTCCGATTTGGATTTATTGTTAAGACAATATATCGTCGCCAACGATGATTGGTCTTCGTTATTGAGGCGGTCTATCGAGCTTAACTTAGAGCGGCCGCTTTTTTATGCGTTGAATTATGCTGCGCAAATTTTGCATACGCCTATTTCCAAATCGACGATTACCGAAGCGGGTCGATTGGCGCGTTTAAATCCGATGCAAAGAAGGTGGATGGACGCTTTATTTCTTAGAGCTTTGGCGCCGAGTCATTCCAGTTGTCGAGTCAAGGGTTATGGTTTAGCGTGCTGGTTACTTTACATCCGTTCCCATTGGCTCAGAATGCCGGTGCATTTACTGATTCCTCATTTATTCAGAAAAAGCTGGATGCGCTTGACCGGTAAGGATAATCACTAATTCTTATCTGGTCGGATTCAAAAAGTCGTTAGGTCCGACTTCATATAAACTCAACCGCAAAACCCTTTTGAGGTATGACTCTTACGACTTTGACGTCTAAAACCGGAGCATCGTCGATTTCCAAGGTTTGGATTTGTATTTCGTCGCCGATTTGCGGTAATGTCTCGTTGAGGCAATTGATAAACACGCCACCGGCCGAAAAATCCTGCATTTGTAATCGCTCGGTTTTGCCTGAAGCGGGAATAATGACCAGCACGGGAGCTCGATGGATTAATCGTGGATGAATTCTCTTATCGTTAGATGTAGACAAGGTTTTACTTCCTAGCAGAATATGGATGAGTTTTGGAAATCATAGTCAAAAGGCCGAAAGATTGCTAGGAAAAGGTATTTTCTACTTAAATATCCTTAACTAATGTATTGATTTTGCTGGATTCAACTAGCTTTTCGGATTCCTCGATCAGCTTTAAGCTATCTGCGATACCTTGAATATCCGGCAGTTTATGCTGGCCATATTCCTCTAGCGTTTTGATGACTCGGGCTACATCAAGCCGATGACTGTCGACTGCTGGGAGAAATACCGTCTCTTCGTCTTCCTCTCGGTTTAGCTCGATAATGATACCGCCATTTTTCAACTTCTTTAGAACAGTTCTAACAACTGAAACCGGAAGCCTGAGCCGTTTACTGATTTCGCCTTCTGTCAAAGGCGGTGCTTCTTCGGTAAATGCATGAATCATCAATTGCATCATTTTTAATGCTGAGGCTTTTTGTATGATTAGGCTTGGTTCGCTGTATTTTTTATCTTCCTTGAACTCGGTGAAATTTTGTAAATAAAAAGCAATTTCGCAACCAAATAGTACAATCATCCAGCCGATCTGTAACGACAGAATAAATAGCGGCAAGGCCGCAAAACTGCCGTATATCGCATTGTATTCCGAGACGCCGATTTGCAAGGTGAGATAGGCCCATTGAAAAGTCTGATAGGCAATAGCGGTCAAAATACCAGCTATTAATCCAGGTTTTAGCTTGACTTTATGATTCGGAATATAGATGTATATGAACGATAATAACGCCGACATGATAACCAGGGGAGACAATCCTAATAGTTGCAATACCAGATTGGCGCCGAAATCGGGTAAATGCATGATCTCTAATAACCAGCCGACATGCGTTTTCAAAAAAACCGTAATGCTACTGGAAATTATCAGTAGTATCGGTGCGAGAAACATCAAGGACAGGTAGTCGCTGAGCTTACGATTCAACGACCGGTCGCTATCGATTTGCCAGATGGCATTGAACGATGCTTCAATGAATCCGATAACCTTGATGACCGTCCAGAACAAAAAAATCACCCCGATTCCCGCCACAACGCCGCCCTTGGCATTCTCCAGCATGTTCTCGGCAAAACCGATCAATTGCACGATCATCGTATCGTGTTCCGGGACTTGCTCTAACAATTTTTCTTTCAAAATTCTTTCAAAACCGAAGCCTTTGGCGACGCCGAACAGCATTGCAAAAACCGGAACAATCGATAGCAACGTATAAAGAGCTAAAGCCGTGGAACGAAGTATACAAAGGTCGCGGATGAAACCTTTTGCTGATAGCAATAAGATTTTCAAGGAGTGCAATCCGAATGCTTCATAGTGATTCAATGAATGCTCTTGAATTCTCCAGACGTCTTCGTTGATAAATTTTATGATGTTCAAGGGATTAGGGGGTGATAATTATGATATGAGTTAAAATTAAAAGAGCAACGGTATTTGTTAGGCGAAATCCTTAACCCAGCCTTAACAAATATAGTTCCTACGGTCTATATCATTAAATCATATGGATTAAAAAACATGCCAAAAATGGATTTGTAGTGCCATAATATTAAATTAATTTTAATATTCAAAAGCTTATGTTCTGATAATGTTAAAGCTGGGTTAATTGAATCCGTACATTAACGCTTATATTTTTCGCGGTCAAAGCTATAACTATCGAACCCTTTGTAATTATTCATCCTCCCTATCGTTCCCACGCAGAGCGTGGGAACGGTAATTGCGGGGAATGAATAGTTACAAGCCTTTAGATACCATATTACAAGAGACGCCGTGAATAGTTAGGCTCGAGTCATATCTTTCTTTTAATTAAACACAAAATAATCAAGTCCTGTAAACATAAAAATGAGACTACGTTTATCTATTGCCGACTTAGGGCAGTCTTTTTCACTGATGATACTGGTTGGCCTTCTTTATTTTGTGTTTGGACTACTTGGCCTCGAATTGGCTCTATCTCCCAGTAAAGCCAGCGCCGTATGGCCTTCTGCAGGCGTTGCGCTAGGTTTACTTTTACTTCTTGGTTATCGGGTTTGGCCGGGAATCTTTATCGGCAATTTTTTTATTTCCGTTCTGGCATTCGGTTTCGACAACAATATGTTGGCCGTTTCCTTTGTCTCGGCAAGTGGCGCTTCGGTTAGCGCTTTAACCGGTCGTTATTTAATCGGTCGTATTGTTGGGTTTCCCAGCGTTTTGCTGGAAGACAAACATATCATTCTCTTTTTGTTATTCGGCGGGCCGGTTAGTTGTTCGATTCCTGCAACATTGGATGTTGCAGCGCTCACGCTGTGCGGAGTCCTCGGGCCTTCGGAAATCCCCATCAATTGGTTTATCAAATGGGTTGGCGATAGTATCGGCGTTTTTGTGTTTACGCCATTGCTACTGATTGTTTTTGCCAGCCCTAAGTCGGTTTGGCGTAAACGCTTCTTTCCTGTCGGAATTCCTTTATTGTTAAGTTTTATGCTGATTATCGGTTTTTTCTTTTATGTGCAAAAACTCGATAGCAAACAGCACGATCAGGATTTCGAAAACCAATCGCTAATGTTAGCTGAGGCTCTTAAGCATAGAATCAAGCAGCACCAGCGCATTGTTTATGCAACCGGCAATCTTTTTATCGCCGACAATTCTCTGAGGCCTGATGATTTTAAATTGGCGGCTCGGCATGGTTTTGATGAATTTCCTGAAATACTATCCATCCGTTGGCAGCGTTACCGCATAAAAGAGAAGGCGCACTTCAAATTGCTTCCAGTCTATAGCGAGCATCGTGATGAGTCAATTTCGGTGCCGCTAGAGTTGTCGGAGCGGCGGCTTGATCAATTTGTTCGTGTTCAAAGTTCCGATTCATTAGTAAAAGCGATTATTGAACCCGCTAAGGGACATATTCATTTCCTGTTACCGATTTATCGGTCAACGAAAGAAAACTCACAAACTCCTATAGGTATTTTGTCAAGCACGGTTTCTACCGAAAGCATGATCCGACAGGCATTTAAAGGGCTCAATACAGAAGGAGTTTACCTCGCGATTACAGGTTCCGATTCCGAATCCGGTTACAGCATTATTTATAGCAATACCAATGATCATTTGCATAATAACTTTCGTAAATATTCGTTGTTATTGGGTAACCAGGAATGGCAGTTTTATTTTTATCAAGACCATAGCTCGGTTTACGCCCATTTTCATTGGCCGATGTGGTGGTTTTGATAAGCGGTCTGTTATTTACCAGTTTGCTTGGAGTTGGATTGTTAATGCTAACCGGTCGGCATGTCAAAACAGAATTGGTCGTCAGTGAAAGGACTGCGGAATTGTTGAGTGCTAAACAGGCTGCAGAAACCGCTAATGAAGCTAAGAGTCAGTTTTTGGCAAAAATTAGTCATGAACTGCGCACGCCGCTGAATGGAATCATGGGATTCGCACAATTATTACAAAAATCGCCGGAAATTCCTGAAGCACAAAAACAGCAAGTCAATATCATCAGTCATTGTAGTGAAGATTTATTAACGCTGATTAACGATATTCTTGATATTGCCGCAATTGAAAGTAATAAAACTAAGTTTGTAATAGAGCGCTTCGATTTTGTAAGTCTTATTAATGACATTGTTGAGTTGTTTAGGTTAAAGGCCGCTGAAAAACAATTAGCGTTTGTTCATAATCAACATAATTTGCCGCAATTTCTTCAGGGCGATCAAAAACGCTTGCGTCAAATAATTGCTAATTTATTGGATAACGCAATTAAATACACCGATCGTGGGTGCGTTACATTGACAAC
>Ga0180009_10002436_pt1 | contig 21896 bp, 16 predicted proteins | sample OS_PC_MetaG_FD_123537 | JGI IMG/M metagenome (GOLD analysis project Ga0180009, IMG submission 123537) | Groundwater microbial communities from the Aspo Hard Rock Laboratory (HRL) deep subsurface site, Sweden - OS_PC_MetaG | ecosystem: Environmental > Aquatic > Deep subsurface > Groundwater...
AAGGGATGTTCCCTGGCACCGTCTTCCAACAACGCTTTCATGGTTAGAGGATTGCCGGATTGAATTGAAATTCAAATAGCGCCTGGACCCGTCAAATTCTTATACTGTTTGACGGTTAAAACCGGCGCGAAAATCGGTGTTGAATAAAAAATCTCAGAATTGATAATATTTTGAAAAAAACACTTTACAACGGTTTGTGTGTTTCTGTCATAGATCCCATCCATCTCAGACTGCCTGACCTAGCTGCTTTGAAAATCGTCTGAACACGGTTCACTTTTTTAATCCCATACTGCACGAAAGCCTTGCTCTGCTTACCGCAAATGCAGTTTATTCATTGAGTTAGGTGATTGCTGTGATGTGTTTTTGGAACAACTACGACCGAAACACTTTGTAAAGATATGGTTTCAAATTATTTTCGACAATGTTTTCCCACTTGTAGTCTAATTTGGAAAACCGAATATTATCAGAATCAAAAGACATTCTGTTTTTAGATATTGTTTTTAGGCCCACATAAAAATCATCTGCAGTTTCACCAATCAGGACTCCGTTTTTATTCTGAATGACAGCCCTGTTTTCAGAAGTATTGGTTGCGATAACAGGCATGCCGGACAATAGATATTCAAAGGTTTTAGTCACTGGCTGGCAGTCGTAATAATCTGTCAAAGGGACATAGGACACGCCAATATTGCAGGTATCATAATAAGGGGCAAGGTTGGTATAGGGAATAAGGCCGGTGACCTTCACGACATCAGAAAGCCCATATTTGGAAACCAGCCCCCTTAAATCCTGGGCCTCGTTGTTCGTGCCATCTCCGATGATGGTGTAAGCGATAGATATCCGTTCTTTAAACTCATCATAAAACAGTTTAAATCCATGAACTGTGACCTCAATATTCCGGTTCAAAAGCGTTCCCACATACAGCAAATGCAAGCTTTTAAACGTTTTTTTGGTAGAAGATATGATATCCGCACCGAGAGGCAGAATATGGGATTTGTGTGCAATTTTCAGTTTTTCAGCCAAGCTCTGGGAAATTACTGTTACATTTTTGAAAAATCGGGTTTCAAACTTCATACGCGCATCATAAAACCTGCGATAAATTTGTTTTTTATGAACCGACCCGGTACGAATATCCAGGATAAAGAAATTGTGGGGTTTTAAGAGCCTCATTGCTAGGGAGACAACCTTGAAATATTTGATGAAGATAATGGTTCTTTTATCTTTAACTTCCCTTAATGCCAGCCGCAAAAACCGAATGGCTCGCAATAGTATATTCCCTCTTCGGTTTACATATATCACTACCACGCCTTCTATTTCAATTTTCGGGAACCCTTGGTCCCAGCAGATAAAACCGATGGAATACTCTTCTTTTAAATATTTGCAATGATGGAAATTTCCTGTGTGATAGCCAAACTGTTTATAGTCAATTATTAAAAGCTTTTTCATTTTTTGGGTTTTGGCACATAGTTCCGGTTAGATAATAAACAGCAAAGATACCCCAAACAAATTGCTGATATGAATCGGAGCGGTTAAATTCGAATTTAATTTCATTGATTAAAAAACTAAACAGCGAGAGCAGACAGGCGATAGCCAACAAATAAAACGGGCCTTTTTCCGACCGTTGCAGTTTTGCAGCAACGTATAAAGGTTTTGCCAGAGACAGGAAAAATACAATAAAGCATATTGAGCCCACAACACCAAATTGAAAAACCAGGGTTAAATAAAGATTATGAAAGTTAAGGGCATGGAAACTAATGACATGTGCTTGCACGGGGCCGTGTCCGAACAAGCTTATAGTGCTGGTTGTAATTTTATAGGCCATAGGCCATACTCTATATCTGTTCGTAATATTTTCAATATCTTCACTTTGAAATACCTGGCCTATAGTTTCCTGCATCCGATCCATCAGGATGGGGCCATACTTTAGAAAAACAGGCAGCATCAGGAAACCGACAATACTGAATGTAATTGTTAGGACTATTTTTCTTCTATTATATTTTGCAGGTATGAAAATAACTATAAAGGTGAAGGATTGAATAGCAATTAGTAAAAACGCAGAGCGTGTGCCGGATATAATCACGCCGAATAAGAGTGAAACTGCAAAAAGAGAATATATTTTTTTTCTCGAGGTAAAAAGTTTATATATTACAAACGGAAATAAGAGAACAAGCAATTCTCCGAGTTCTTCACCCCCTGTGAACACACTTATTGCTCGGACATAAAAGCCTTCAACAAGGTTACCAGCCAGATGTTCCTGGCTCCTTTTCAAAAAAATACTAAAGTATTGTTCAATCCAGGGATAGTTAAGGATAAGGAAACATAAAAAGATATGCAGTGCCGCTATTAATAGCATAGTTGTGATGAGCTTTTCTATGTATTCTCTTTTGTTTTCCGCCATACCTCTGATTCTTTGCCCATGAATGATCAAAAGAAACAATGAAATGGAAGATATAAGATTAAAGTAATGCCTGATTGCAGGCCCCCAGTATTCCACAGGTGTTTTTGTAACCATCCCTACAAGTCCGATTCCAGCAATTAAGAATAAAAGGCTAAATATAAATCTATTATTGGAAATGGTTGTGTTAAGCTTGTGTTTGGTCATCGACCATGCAAGAGTGGAAAAAATGATAAGTGTGCCGGTTGAAAAAGCGTCTTTCCCAAAAGCTTGGAGAGTAATCGGAAAAGTGATCATAACCATGGGAAGAACTATTTTTATAAAATTGGTCGGATTAATATAAAAAAATGTGAAGATAGGGAGCAGGGCAACAGCAGCAATTATCTTGGAAGAAGCGAAAAGAATGATCGAGGCAGTAAGACCAGATAATAATATGACCAAAATAGGTAAATAAAATAAGTTAATATTTTTAATCATTGATTAGAGCATAATAAATTCACTTTTTTATAAAAAGGTGTCCTGGTCTCATGGACTATCAATTAAAGGGGATATATCGAACACTTTCATTGACCTTTTGCCGCTAGTAATGCCGTCTATACATATAAAATTTCCCGAATGGCTAACTCGCGGATGAAGATCACAGCGTGTTTCATCTGAGAAATGCACCGGACTGAATTCTCTGCTCAGAGGATTTAAATTTTCACTATCACAATTGTATAAAAAAAGGGACTGTTCGCCATAAGAGTCAGGATAAGTATCTGTAACAAGCAGTTGTCCCCCTCGCAGATAAGAAGGATGGCCATCTTCAGACAACACACAGGCACCCACAACCTGAATTCCACCGGAACGATCATCGTAAAGAAAGTAACCTTCACCTTTGCCGGCGACAGTCGAATAACACAAAAGATGATTATTATCTTTCCAGCAATAGTGTGATGAATGACCCCCTCCATTAAGCAGACGGATATTTCTTCCACTTATATCACTTGTCAACATTCGGATTTTTCTGTTTCCAGCGGGCATTTGCATAATATGAAAAAACATGAACCGGTCACCGTCCATATTAAACAGTAAATGGTTAAAATAATGTTGTGCGTCAGTGTCTTGTTCTTTCTGCTCAAAATTTGCAATGTCGTGCACGGAAAAAAGTAATTGTTCTTCGCTTGTTTCCATGTTAAAGCGCCAAATGCCATCTTCACTAGGTTTTGTTTCATATGTTGAAAAATCGGGCAGCGTGTTGTAACCATATCCGGGTCGCAGACGCTGCAATCGTGAAAAGTCAAGAGATAGTCCCCATTTACTGTCGCGACTGAGCGCGTAAACCGGGCGATGGAATGACCGTAAGACTTTGCCGCTGAACACTTCCTGTACAACACATCCGTAGCGGGCCTTAACCAATTTGTTATAAATTACGGTATCCTGTCCATTATAAGGATACCATTGCAGCCTACATCCCTGCTGCCAGCACCAGGTGTTTGTCGTTCCAAATTCACGGAATACGGGGTTCTTTTCCCGCAAATCAAAGTATCCGATTCGAAGTCGGTCATCTGGCGAAGGTGCAGTGTTTATAAGTGGAGCAGCCGTCGCCAGGAGAAGATTCCCGTCAAAACTGAATTGTGGAACATCATAATAGCCAAAAAAAAGATGCGCGTCCGGAAGAGTGAAGATCCTTGTCTCAAGAACGGGAAGGCTTCTTTTCTTGTTAAATATCAATCGGATCAATCTGTTTGTTGATATTTGTATAAATTGTCGCGATTGTTTAATTTTGCGAGTGTTCTTTTCTCCAAGAATGTTTTTAATGGTTTGTTTCATCAGGTTTCCACAGGATGCTTAAATTTAAAAATCTGTCGCTTGCAAAATCTATTGACCAGTTCTTTTTCACGATCATCAAAGAAATTGTTCACCAAAGACATAGCAACATATGCAATACCGCCAGTTATCAATGATGCGAGAATCCACACAGGCGAATTGCCGAAATTAGAGACCCCGTATGTCAAGGCTGCAGCAATTGTGGTATTGATTGCGATTTTCATTAAAGCACCCCAGCAAATGGTGATGCCGGTGTAATAGCGTGCCATAAAATACCAGAACATGCATTTACCCATCAAAGCGCTGCCAGTGGCAAAAGCTACTCCAAGGAGACCGAATCTCGGTATCAGCAACACAGCAGCCAGGATGTTATATACGGCAAAGACCTGTGCATATAGGCGTGCCTGAACCTTTTCTATCGCCTGGAGCACCAGATCACAGGGAAGTTCGAGAGCTGTAAAGGCATTAAAAACCAACAACATAAGAAAGACAGGAGTCGCTTCGACAAATTTGGATTTGAAAATGAATGTGAGAATGGGTTCGGCCTGTATTCCGATGAGCACCAGGATGGGAAACAAAACGGCTGAAATCAGTACAACCAGCGAACGAAACATTCGGTTCAACTCTTCATTCTTTTTTTCCACAGAATAATAACGATGGTAAAAGGCTGGCCGTACAACGGTTTGTAAGATATTCTGAGGCATAATTGACAATAGCATATTGCTGGCCCGTGAGCCCAGGGCGTAGATGCCCAGTTGATTAGTGGTAGCCATGGCCGCCACAACAAAAAAATCCGAGGCCTGGCTGAAGAGTATGCCCCCCGGGATTGTCGCAGCATTATATGCGGAAAAGCGCAAAAATCGCTGCCATTCGATCCTGTCATTGTTTTCAAGGAGGCGTTTCTTTTTCGGCGTATAAGCCTCGCGCTGGAAGAGTATCCATAATAGAGCGGCTCCAAATCCGTAGGCGACCAGTTCAGCCGTGTAAACAGAAATCAATCCGCCCCCAAAAAACAACAACAAAATTACGATCACCCACACACGCAGCGACTGGTAAGCCACCTGGGATAGATTGGAGGCGCTGTGCAGGAACAAAGAATTAAGGGCTATCTGTAAAAATTCGGTTTGAAAAAAGGCATATGTTCCCACGCAGAACAGAACAAACTCATATTTATATGTTGAGACACTGAAATAACCTGATAGGCTGTTAAACATTAGTATTATTGCAGCAAAAACAATTACACCAGATACCAAGCGGAATTTCATGGCAAAAAAGAATGTGCGGAAGAAAAGCCCATCTTTCCTGAGCTTGGCATATTCTGCCAGAAAGCGCTGCAACGATCCGGCCATGCCGAAATTTGTAAAAAAACTGAATATCAGAATCGAGCCGAAAAACAGATTATATATGCCGTAATCGGCAACTGATAAATTACGGGCTATAACAATAGTAGCGACCATGCCCAATACACGACAGATGATCTGAGCGAAAGCAACATGACCTGAACTCTTTCGGCTGCTTTCAAGTAAGGATATCATTTTTTACCTAGTGTTCAGGGACGACGATTCCCGAATTTATCCTGCTGACTTCGAGTAAAGTCGCGTTTAGAGAAGAATAAATTTCAATTTTTCCTATAACTATTAAGAAAATCAATTACTTACATTTAATCATCATAAAACGTCGGGATGCAGCGAATTATTTTTTCATAACTCCAATCCCTCCATCGTGCATCCAGAAGGAGTTCAATATCCTTCTGATTAAATCTTTTTTTTAATTACTTTAGCGGGAACTCCTGCGACAATTGCATATGGAGGGGTTTCCTTGGTTACAACCGCCCCCGCGCCGATTATAGCACCATCCCCAATGGTCACGCCGGACAAGATGATGACGTTTGTACCGATCCACACATCGTTTTCAATAACGATGTGTCCGCAAGATCTTCCATGCGCAAACCCTTTTCGTTCATTTAAGGGCAGCAGACGAGAAAGTCCATAAGTCGCTATGTAAGACCTATGAAGTGCACCAATAATTTGTATCCCTGATGCAATAGAGGTGAGTTTTCCAATTGTAATCTTTGTATCCGGTAAGTTGGATATCTTCCCAGGACCCGTATAGCTGAAATCACCGATTGATACATGCCCTGCGTGTATAGCCAAGTTAGGGTCAAGAGTCACCTTATAGCCCAATGTGAGGGAAGCAGTCTTACGTGGGATGGATATCCCTGCCACTTTCCTTGTTAGTTTTCAGAGTAGGTATATCATTTATTATAAATTCCTATCTAATTGATTTATCAATGCATAAATTTTCAGTAATCCATAGCGTCTATATAGGAGAAGGAGAGTCATTGTGGTCCCAATGAGAAGCCTTTGAATAAAATTTGCTTTCAAAACGCTTCCGTGAGATATGAACAGGGTTCTTTCGAAAGTTTTTTAAGTAAGGGCACCATTTTTTTTACCAATTTATAAATATCTTTTTTGGGAGTTTAATTTTTACTGGGGTTTGATAACTTCCTGCAGCACTTCTAAATATTTTTCTCCCACAGCCTGACCCGTAAAATTAGATATGTAGCGATCATTCCCTCCGCGCTGCATACGCTCAAAAAGAGTGTCTGAGTTAATAAGGGAATTTATCGTTCTCGACAGATCATGAACATTATCGACTATGATTGTATCGATATCTTTTTGGAGAAATCCATCCAATTCATGGGTTGCGATTAAAGGTGTGCCTGTTCCCCAGCAGTCGCCGATAAAACCGAGCCCGCAGTCAGCCACAGGGGTGTATCCATATCCGGCAGATCGCAGCCATCGAATGGCTTCGGAGCGTGAAACTGATTCGATATAAACCAGTCGAGAACCATAATGCTCGACCAGTTTTTGAACATGAGAAGCATATTCCCCGGGACCGATGACGATGAATCGTTTGGTCTTTGTTTGTTCCAAAATAAGCGGTATGGCTTCTACTAGTTCAGCCGCATTCTTGAAACCTTCCAAACTTCCAATGTAGATACCTGTGCTTCGATCTCGCCTGACATCGCCCTGTTGGTCATCGGTTTCTGTGCACCAGGGAACATAATGAACTATTGGACAATGACGTTTGATATCCGGTATCAGAGGTTGGTCTCCATAATAAGAAAACATAACAGCGGAGCATTGATTTACCAGGTACCGACGAAAAAGGCGTGAACAAGTGCAATAAAAATTCGGGAACCATTTCCGGAGTTTTCCTCCACCACGGAAAGGTATTGAAAATTTGTCCAAACGCAAGTATTCAAAAAACATGACAAGTGGAACTTTGAGGTGACGACTCACTCTAAGGGGCAGTCTAAAAAATGGGTCGCCGAACCCGACAATAATATCGGGCTGAAATGCGTCGATTTTTTCTCTGACTTCGGGCCAATATGCTTGTGGGCGCCAGGTCAGATCTTTTGAATTGGGATAAGGGCGGAAGAATTCTGTTCCGCCAATAATTTCGGAAGATGGAGCGCTTACCTTTCCCTTTAATGAATCGGCTTCCTGTGCTGTAATAATGAGTATATTATGTCCCTGGTTGCCTAAATATATTGGACCTCTTGAAATCGAATTTATTTCTTGTGACCAGAAAGGTGCTGTGAATAGAATTTTCACGGTGTATTCCTTAAATGCCTGCTAATGAAAATATTCATGCGCTTTATCCAGGGTGGTGCAGTGTCTTGTTGATCACGCTGAACGTCCGATATGCAGAAACACATCTCAATCATGTATAGTGGTGTTAAATCCCAGAATGTTTGCCGGTCAATCAAGTCGTATGATTCATAGTCTGCCGTTGCCTTGGTGTATAAATTGCGATACCAGCCTTCACCCATTATAAATTTGGCATATGATTCATCAGGCTGCATATTAGTGCCGAGCAAATGGGAGTTCGAAGTAAAGAAATGGTTGAGATCGTGAATCGGCAATTGGCGTTTCCGGTAATCTTCCCAGTCGATCAGCGTGAAGTTGCAAAGACGACCCCGGTTGTATTCCACTAAAGTATTATGAGCGTTGAAGTCTCCGTGCTGGCGGCAAAGGCGGACCTTTCGCCCTTGGATCTTTCTCGCCAGTTCTTTGAGATATTGTCGGGCTTCACTTGACAGGAATTCAGCAGTTATATCCTTGAACTGCTTCATGAAACGGGCAATCGGTGCTTCGACCAATTCGTGCAGGGTCTCGCCCTCAAGAATGCAGTCTTCAGCTCCATCAGAATGAAATCCAAACATCCAAGGGAGTATTTGTTCATAAAGTGCTTCAATAGATTTACGCGAGGTCATTTCACGCACCATTGGGTGCCCCTCACCTGCTGCCTGAAGGAGAATCGGCACGCCATCATATTCGACAAGATTTCCGCGGCATGAAGTGTGCTCCAAAATGCGTATGTCACTGACTGATTCTCTGATATGGACCATTGCTTCATATTCACACTTTAATCCCGGAGCCATTTTTGGGTTGCGAGGGATCTTAGCTACTGCAACAGGTCGCCGGTAATGGGCATCCAGTATCATGGTGATAATTGCTGCATTGGGCGAGGTTTTGCCGGCAACTTTCATGAAGACCAAGGCATCAGGGCGTTGAATATTGGGATGCAAATCATCCCAATAGTGCTTGACTAAATTGCAAATCTTATATTCCATACTCATTTCGAACACCTTATGCCAAAGCTATAGGATAGCCAATGAAATGGAAGTCTTGACAGGCCGAATCGTTGGAAAATTTTATATTTCCTGGTTCGGCTGACTGATAGATTATCAAGCCAGTATCGTTTGATCCAGGCAGGTTTAAGAGGAATCAAATAGTGGGGATGATGATAGCTTGGATAGGGCATATAGAAATCAATTTGATCAAACCCTGCTTGATGCAACAGCTGGCGGTACCCCCAATAGGAGTAAATATAGGTACGGTGTTGTTCACCCTTTACTTGTTTTGTTATCAGATTTGATATCCATCTTGGCAGTAGTCCCACAAAGGGTAACTCTCCATGGATCCTCTGACCGCGCAACGTTCGGGTAGAGTAACGATTTTCAATACCAATGTACAGCGCACCTTCTGGACTTAGTACTCGTCTGATTTCTTTAAGTGCTTCAATTTGTACCATCTTGGGTGAAGCATCAATTTTGGCGACTCCCATCCATTCCAACACGCCATTGAGAATCACAACATTAATTGAAGAATCAGGAAAGGGAAGCCTCATAAAATCATTCGGTTCATATTGAAATGAACATACATTATAAACCCCTCGATCTCTCATCCTTGCCCGCAACAAACGTAAATTCATCATATTTACATCACAACAATAAATTTGTTTGCACCAGCGAGCCAATCCGAGTGCTATGTTGCCCCAGCCACTCCCGATATCAAGAACAGTTGCATCAGAATCTATAGGAAGAATTACATGCCAATCAGCACGAGAGTCATCTTTTATGTAATTTAAAGTATAAGCTCCTAAAGTATGAGAATAAATTTCGATAGCCTTTTCCCAATTTTCTTTTTCCGCTATGTCCGTCACTGCTAAGGCAATATCCTCATTAAAAACCGACCAACTAATTTGGTTATCAGCAAAACGGGGAATGCCATGGACGATTGGCCATATTTGTTCACATTTCATACATCTATATTCATCATCTTTCAATTCTAAATCGCTTCTACAGTTCGGACATACAAAATGTGTTATCATGGTTTAATTTCCTTAAAAACTTGAGAGGATATTGCTGTTGCAGAGAGGATATTGAAAATATATACCTTGAAATACTAGTGTCCAGTTGAATAATCAAATAAAGACAGTTGGTTAGGGTTGACATAAGTTGTATTACTGTCGCTATCTTTTTCAAACAACTGAAAAATTGGAACTTTTTCAAAAATCGTCACGCTCAGTACCTGTAGAATTGTGTATAAACTGACAGAGATATTGCTCGTTTTTTTAAGGGTCGCGACAGTCACATAAACGCAGATTGCAACCCAGATTTGAATTCTGACAGCATAAAAAGAGGTCCCATAGAATTGCTTGATTCTCAAGTGTTGTTTAATCCATTTGAAAAAGAGCTCTATTTTCCATCTATTCTTGTACAAATCAGCAACCAGTGAAGCTGGTATATCGAGGTTGTTTGATAGAAAAACAAGATATTTGTCTGTTTCGGTATCATAAATTCGAACTCTCCGGATTTTTTCCGGATAGTCTTTACGGGAGTAGAATCCTTCGAGAACGCCTATCTGATCACTGCGCAACTTGGTCGCTCGATCAACAGGCATTGAATAGAGCCTTCTGAACTTCAGATTCTTTTTGGCCCTGATAACAAAATAGCAAAGATTTTTGTTAATCTCATAAAGTCGTTTAAAATCCAGGTAGCCCCTATCCATCACATAAAAGGACCCGGGTTCGAGATCAAGATGATCCAAAATGTTGCCGTCATGAACAGAACCGTCTGTTATCTCGATGAAAGACGGGATTGAACCCTTCATGTCAAGCAGTGTATGAAGTTTGACCGCCCCCTTGGTTTTGCGAAATTTTGCCCATGGGAAGACGGACAAACAAAGATCGATGGTTGTTGCATCAAGAGCATAAACAGTATTCGCAAGTTCTTCTGAAAAAGGTTTGTCGTCTTGATAAAGTATTCTTGCTCTTTCGATCAGGATTTGAGCAAATTCGAAATAAATTCGCCAGTCTCTGCTCTGGTTGGCATTTGCCAGGTTTGTTCGGGTTGGGTTGCCTTTGATTCCCATGTGATACAGCCTGTTCGGCTGGGCATTCAGGCAAACCTCAATATCACGCAGACTGGCTCGATAAGTCAGTTGAGCGAAAGACATACTCAGAAACTGGTCCCAGCAGCTGAAGTTTCTGGTATTAAAATCTCCATTATATTTGGAGACGATCTTGTTAAATGAGTAACATGAATAGAGATTTGTGATTTGCGAAAAAACACTTTTCCCTGTATTCATTGCAACCTCTATCTTGAAATAGAAAATTACAATGGATTCTGGAAAAATATTCAAATCGAAAAATCGAATAACAACCCTTCAGGCTATATAAAATCTGCATTTCCAGATGTCGGAAAACCAAACAACTGGACACAAGTGAATCCGGTTATGAAGTCATCCTGTTTGATATCTGGTTGCTCGACATTTTTCTGCTTGATGTTCAACAGGGGGCTGGTCATTTCAGCTTCTCTTTATATTTTAGTATTTGCCAATTTCTGGCCAAGCTTCGCCATGACCGTTACACATGGGTATCCGGTTAAAGTTCTTTTTCAAATGTGATGAACCCTGCGCTTTACCTAATTGGCAGATCTGTATACTGCCAGATATTTCATAGCTGGTTATTCATACTAACGGCCATGTAATTCATTCACAGCGAAATATGATATTGAGGTAACACGTAACTGGCACATGCCACCCTATTTTCATTTTAAATGATCTGCAGAATATAGTTAGTGAGCTCATTCTTCGTGCTGCTGTCGATTTCGAGAAATGAGACACCGATGTCGTAGCGGTTGGCTTCATACTGTTCAACCCGGACCACCGTGCCAGCGACTGTCAGGGTTCCGATATTGTTGTTGACGTTGATCTCCAGTTGCAGCCGGCGTCCCATGTTATAAGGGGTTTCACTTTCAAAAAGAATTCCGGCCTTACTGAGGTTTTTGCTGTTGGCAACAACCCGATCTGCCTGTTGATCATCGATTTCAATGATATTTATTTCCTTAAAGAAATCAACCCGCAGAAAATTACGCTTATTCTGCGAATAGACTACAATGTCATTTTTCCCAAACCCCTTCGCCTGGTATAAAGCGCAGTCCGCGGAGTTTAAGAGCGTCAGCAGGTCGGTTCCGTCCTCGGGGAAAGAGGCGATTCCACCGGTGATGGTAATACCCAGTGTTTTCCCCTCATGGTCAAAGGCCATCTCCTCGATCTGCTGCCGGATTCTCTCAGCCAGGACCAATGCCTGAGTTTTGGTGGTATTCGGCAGCAGCATAACAAACTCATCACCTCCAAAACGAGCCGAGACATCCTCCTTCCGCTGGGCCTTTGTGACAATACCGGCAGTCTGTTGCAAAATCAGATCCCCGGTCAAATGGCCATAGGTATCATTGATTCCCTTGAAATTATCGACATCAAAGAATACGATGGAGAAGTCCAGGTGACGACGGACAGAACGGGCTATTTCCTTCTCCAGCATTTCGTTATAATAAGCCCGATTGTGAAGACCGGTCAGGTCATCGTATTTCATTATTTTCTCTTTTTCTTCAAACAACCGGATCTCTATCATCTTGGGATTTTCCAGGGAGACATCGACGGAGCAGAAATAGTCACAGATAATGGTTCTCAGGTTGATTGCCCTGCCCAGCATTTTACTCATGTTCTCCCGGTGTGAGATGATCCTTCGCCAGTATACCGCAGCTTTATGAGGTGCAAAATCAATGTTGATCAGGATCTGAAACAGGACCGTATAGGCCTTGTTTCCGAATTCAATCACCAATCGATCAAATTCTTCTATGAATGTTTCATCACTGCCGGAAAACCTATCCAGGTAGCTGATCACTGTTTGTCGAAGTGCTTTCATGGTTTGCCAGAAATACTTGTTGTTATCCAAAAACAAAAATAACTGTTCAGGTCGGAGTTCTGTTCTAAATAGCTGAACTTAAAAATCATATCGATCTCAAATGCCGTCATTCTGCGATTGATACGGAATATAAAATTATTTCAAAGCTATGCCAGCCTGGATGCCGGATCACGTCCGGCATGACGGATAGAACTCCAGACTGTCAAGCAGAGTAACCAGTCAGCTGACAATTTCGAATCGCATCAAGACCTGTATGTAAGTGAATTCAGTCGAGATGCTCCTGTTTCACGAGTCGGGTCAGTTCCTTTTGGGCATTCTGATTCCCCGAGTCCAGCGCCAGGGCCAGCTGATACTCTTCTATGGCCCTGTAGGTGATGCCCAGTTTCTGATAGGTCCGGGCCTTCCAGATCCTGATACGGACATCCTCCGGCAGATATTTTTCCGCCTGGGAGAGGATGTTCAGGGCATCGGTCGGTTGATTCCGTTTCAGATAAAACTGAAACACCCTATAAAAATCCCAGATATTGATTTTTTGTTCCTTTCCCATCTGTGTTACTGCATCCAGATAGACCTGTTCCGCCTGTTCATCCTTCCCGATTTCAACCAGATAGTCGGCGAACCCGATCAACGGCCTGACTTTGTCCGGCAGAATCGCCCTCATTTCCGCTTCACTGATACCGTTCAGCAGCATCGTGGTAATGTACTCCCTGATTTTCCGTCTGCTGAAGGATGAAGATTCCAGGGAAAGGGCCCGGCTGAGGTTTTCCATGCCCTGTTGCTTTTGGTTGGCCGCAAAGAGCCAGCCGGCATAGGTTCTGTAGCGCTCCGGATTGTGCCTGTTATTTCTGAGCCCGGCCTGCAGCAGGCGTTCGGAGGCATCGTTCATTTTCAGCAGACCCAGGATCAGCCCGGTTCTCTGCAGGTATTCCCCGTTGAGGGGGTTATGATAGATGGCTTTACGGTAGTTGGTCAGAGCCGAACGTTTATTCTGCAGAACCTCCAGATTGGCCACGGCGAAGTAGTATTTTCCATCCAGGGGATCCAACCGGGACGCTCTCTCGGTAATGGTTCTGATCTCCTCGATTTTGGCCGGGGACATGCGGGGGCTCAAATGGATGTTTGCAATGGCAGAAAACTGGTATCTTCCCTCCATCAGGCGCAGATTGAAAAAGAAAGCGGTAAACAGGAATACCACGGTCAGACCAGCCGGAATCAGTTTCATCCCCATCCCGGGTTCCGAAAGCAACAGGGTACCGGCTGAGGCCCCCCGCAGCCGGGTATGGGCGGCGGAGACCAGCAGTCCGGCCAGGAAAAAGTAGTAGAGTCCATTGGCCCCGATATGGAGATTGAAATCGGTAACACTGTGAAACAGCAAAGAGACCATGCCGGTGACACAACCCAAGTACAGGTAGATGGAAAATGGATCCCGACGCTGTCGAAAGACACGGTATGACCGGTAAAACAGGACTGCCAGAAACCAGAGGACGAGCACCGTCCCGATCAGGCCCCCTTCAATGAGGAGTTCCAGGTAGTCATTGTGGGCATGGAGGACCGAAAAATCACCAATCACAGTCCGATAGCGGGGGTAGATATCGGCAAAACTGCCGAACCCGGTTCCTGTCACCGGAAAATCCCGGATGATCTGGAGACTGTCCTGCCAGAAATCGAGGCGGGTCTCATACAGACCTCCCTCGTCGGTTTTCAGTTGTCCAAATCGTTCAAAGGTGTTTTCCCACCCGAACCAGCTGACGGAGAACAGAATCACGACCAGGAAGAACATGAGCAGCATGCCCTTACCCTTCTGCCGGCCCCGGATCATCAGCAACAGCACCATAACCATCAGGGCCAGGCAGGCACTGATCAATGCCCCCCGGGAGAGACTGAGTACAATGGAGACTGTGAGCAGAATGGCGGAAAACCCCATGAGGATGTGTTGTTCCCCCCCATAAACATCGAACAGCTCGACAATCTTTTCACGCCAGGATTGCTTGTAACTGATTCTCGGTCTGAGGTACAGAAACAGGCAGAGGGCCAGGGGCAAAATCATCTCCACCAGGCCGGCAAAATGGTTGTGATTGACGTAGGGACCAAAAATATTCGAATTCCCTGAAACAACAGGCCGCAACCAGTATATGGTGCCAACAGAGGTGTAATTCTGAATAATCGCAAAGACTGCCAGCAGAGAGATGAATATGATGAGATTGTAAACCGTCCGCTGCAGTTTCTGCTTGTCTGTCAGCAGCTGGATGGTTAAGAAATAGAAGCAGACATAGGTCCCATAGCGAAAGAACTCACCGAGTCCGGCTTTCCTGTTGACCGAGATGGAAATCCAGGCAGTTGGATCCAGGATGCCGACTGTCTCCTGGTAGATGCGCCAGGTTTCAGGGGAAATTACTTTGATTGTCCCCGGCGGCATGGGCAGCAGCTGGATCAGCAGATAGCAAAGAAACAGACAGAGGGGCAGCAGACCCGGTACGCGATGGAGGGGCTGTTTCCTGCTAAGGCGGTTCAGCAGCAGGAGAATGAGAGCAAAAAAGGTCAAGAGCTCCATCACGGTCAACGACCACTGTTCGACGGTGCCGAAGGCCAGGGGCGAAAACACCAGCAAAAAGAAAAATAGTCCGTATGCAGCTCTTTCCATGATTTTAATTGAGATTTACTGACATTGATAAATCCTTTTTCCCTGGATGATGGCTGCCGGGTTGGTTTTGACCAGCGCCATCGCTTTCTCTTGACCCAGTATCCGGGCCGCCGCCTTGACGCCTGCCGAGAGAACCGGTTTGCGATCACGGGTTTCGTGCCCGTCGGAGGCCATGACAGTAACAACCCCTTTTTTCAGCAGGTAACGGGCACACTGTCTGGCGTCCCGGCCGAACTGCCCGGTGAGGCTGCCCGCCGTAATCTGAACCAGCACATCCCCGTCCAGCAGGTCCAGTAAGAGCCCCGGATTGTCTACGATGGACGGGTTCCGTTCCGGATGGCAGATAATGGGCGTGACTCCCATTTTCCGGATCCGGAAAAGGGTCTCCCTTGCCGTCTGGGGCAGATGGGTATGGGGAAACTCAAGCAGCAGGTAGCGGGTATTGGCTATGACAAAATCCCCTGATATGGATGGATCCAGGGCTGATGCGGTTTCGCCCCCCGGGATGATTTCCACCGGTACCTGCTGATGTTTGAGTGCCCTGTTCAGTTTTACCACCGATTTTCCAACCTCCTTCATCGAGAGCTGGTCATCCACGATATGGGGGGTGGCTACGATCCGGGTGATACCGTCATCCGCAGCCATCCTGGCCATTTCCACCGACTGAACAAGGGTTCCGGGACCATCGTCCAGCCCGGGAAGAATGTGGCAATGAAGATCTATCATGGGTTACAGCCTTCAGTTCCTTTTGTCAGCGGTGTAGTAGCTTTCATAACTGTAATAGTAGCCGGCATCCTTTTTATCGATCCCGTTGATCACACACCCCAAAATCGGGGCCTTGATGTTGTTCAGCAGTTTCAACCCCTTGCTCAGGATGTCGTAATTGGTCTCCCCGGAACGACAGACAATGATCACCTTGTCCACCAGTTTTGAGAGGAGGAGGCTGTCCGTGACGTTCATCACCGGCGGCGAATCCAGGATGATGAAATCGTATCTCTGCTCCAGGGCTTTCATCAGTTTACTGAAACGGCCCGAGCTCAGCAGTTCGGCCGGGTTGGGCGGTGCCGGCCCGGCCGGGATAAAGCTGTAGCCGACTGTCCCCGGATCGGCAATGACGGTCACTTTCTCTGACGCACCTGCCAGGTAGGTACTGAGACCCTCGGCGTTATCCACCTCCAGTACCTTGTGGGCCCGGGCTTTTCTCATGTCACAGTCAACCAGGACCACTTTCCGGTGATTCATGGCAATCGTGGCCGCCAGGTTGGAAGAGGTGGTGGTTTTGCCCTCCTTCGGGGACATGCTGGTAACGAGGAGCTTGCGGGGCGGCTTTTCCGCTGCCGAGAGCAGAATGGCGGTGCGGATCGCCTTGTAGCTTTCGGCAATCAGGGAGAGGGAATCCTGCTGGACGGCCCTTTCCACGGTTTTCCCCTTCTCCCTGTACTGGGAGACCGTCCCCAGCACCGTCAACCCGAATTTTTCCTCCATGTCGTCGGCGGATTTCACCGTGTTGTCCAGGTACTCGATAAAAAAAGCGAGCCCGATACCGCCGAAGAGCCCCAGGATCAAACCAAGCAGGAGGTTCCGTTTTTTCCTGGGACTGTCCGGATCCTGGGGCGGTTTGGCCGCTTCGACGACCCAGACATTGATACTCTGGGACTGGTTGGCCAGCCCCTGTTTTTTGGTCTCCTGGAGCAGGGTCTGGTAGATGACCTTGCTGCTGTCCACCTCCCTTTTGAGGATGGTGTGCTGGATAAATTTTTCATTGAGAAAGAGAGCCTCCTTCTTGGTATCCGAAAGCAGTTTCTGGAGGTTTTTTACCCTTGAGACCGCCAGTTCATACTCGTTGCGCTTGGATTTGATAATACGGCGGATCTCCTGTTCCCGTTTGGCCAGCAGGATATTCCGTTCTCCCAGGGCCTTGATCATCCTGGGATGCTTGCGTCCATACTTTTTTGACATCTCCTCGATGGTCTGGTCCGTCTTGAGGATCTTGTCCCGCAAGTCCCGCAGGGAGTCGTTGGTCGAGAATTCCGACAGCGTTTCCAGCTCACTGGAGTTCTTGAACCTGTTTATTTTATTGACGATCTCCTCCAGATCCTTGCGTCTTTCCGTCGCCTCGGATAGTTTTGTGCTGAACTGCTGCAGTTTCTCGGGAATGATGGCGATTTTATTCTCCACGGTGATGATATCGTTGTCCCGCATATACTTCTGCAGCTTTCTTTCGGCCTGTTCCAGCCGGATCCGCTCTTCATCCGTCTTTTTTTTGGTCCACTTGATCATGCGGTTGGAAACACTCATGTTCATTTCCAGCACCTCGTCCATGTAAGCCTTGGCAAAGGTGTTGGCGATCATGGCGGCCAGCACCGGGCTCTTTTCGGAAAAGGCGACCTCAACGATACGGCTGTTCCGGACCGGTGTGATCTCGACATTTTCGATCAGGTATTCCGCCAGCAGTTCGCCATCCGAGGGCGCTGCTGTTTCAATGGCTTTCCTGTCACCCGGATCCTCGGACAGATCCATCCCCGTCCGGGTGGTGATCCAGGCAGAGACCAGAGAGAACAGATCGCTGATGGATTGACCCATCTCCTGGATGAATGGAGGTTTCTCGCTGTCGAGCTCGAAAAAATGTTGTTTATATTTGGTATCCAGGGAGAGTGTCCTGACCACATTCCTGGCCACGTTGTAGCTCTTGATAATCTGGTACTGGGTCTCGAGAAATTCAGGGTCCCACCGGGTGTAAGTGACGTTTTCCAGGGGGTTGGACTCGTTCTTCTCGATCAGCATTTTCGTACTGGCCCGGTAACGGGGGCTCATGGTAAAGGTGACGATGGTGACAATGGTCACCGTCACCACCAGAAAGGTAAAAATGGTGAACTTTCGCTTCTTCAGGATCCGGTAGTAATCTCTTAAATGTATTTCCTGGGTTTCCATGCACGTTTCCTGTGTTTCTCAACCATGTTGCTGCACTGCTTTCTGTATCAAGGGGGTGTTTTCCCGGGGAACCTGACTTTTTCAGACGCCGGTTACCAGAAACTTTCGGTAATCACAATCACATCGTTTTCCTGGACCGGCTCATCGGCTTTCGCCTCGAGGATGACCTTGCTGTGGTCTTCCATGGTGCGGAATATTTTTATTTTGTCCTTGTTGGCTTTACCGGTGAAACCGCCGGCCAGTGCAACCGCCTTCAGGATCGTGGTATTTTCCCGGTATTTATAGGCATCGGGTTTCTTGACCTCGCCGGTCACAAAGAAAAACCCGGCCTTGTTGATATAGATATTATCCCCGTCGTAGACCAGGATGTTCTTGGAGATATCCCCCTTCTCGATCAGGTCGACCAGGTCGATGATCTTTACCTCCCGGGCGCTTTGAGCTCCTTTTTCAATCGTGCGCTTGATCGTGGCCTTGTCCCCCGCATCCTGTGTCAAACCGCCGGCCTTGGAGATGAGTTCCAGAAAGGTGGTGGTGCCCCGCAGTTCAAAGAGACCCGGGTTGTTGACCTGTCCCAGAATGACCACCTTCTGGCCCCGGTAGTCTTCGATAAAGACATTGACCTGGGGATTCTTCAGGTAGCCGTCGGCGTACCTGGCGGCCAGAATATCAGATATACGGGGAATGGAGAGGTTCCGAACATAGACCTTTCCCAGCAGGGGAACCACGATGGTGCCCTCGCCGCTGACCCGGACCGTACTCTGGAGGTCCTCATTGTCATAGACCGTTATCTTGAGAACATCCCCCTCGCCGACCAGGTAATCCTGGGCCGGGAGGAGGCTGGTCAGCAGCAGGAGCAGGAGTAAACTGAAACCGATTTTTTTCATTCCTGTTTCTTTCTTGATGATTGGTGCAAGTACCGTGTTCGGTTAACATCCCCTGAAAGAGGCGCTGTGTCCTTCAAACAGGTCTAAAAGGCAGCGGATGCCCTGACAAAAATATCATTCCGCTCCGAATCGATGGTATCGAGGGTTGAATCGGTCTGGATACTGCTGACACCGAGTTCCCCCAGGAACCAGTCATTAAAGGTGTACTCGGCATTGATGGTGGTCATGAGTACCGTGTCACTGCGACTGGTGGTTGTATTGGTCATGTAGTCGTCAGTGGCCTGCACCAGACTGATTTTCCCGGCCAGCCGCGTGGTGACAAACTGCTGGTATCCGACGGAGACCACCTGGTTGACCACGTAATCGGCAGTTGCCAGTGAGGATTCCCGCAGCTTGCTCCCGGCCATGACATTGATGGATGATTTCTGGGTAAAGCTGTGATTGCCGGTCAACTCCAGGGTGGTTGCGGTCACCGGGTCCAGGCCGGTCCGGTCAAATGTCTTGGTGGCCTGGCCGAGCCTGAGTTTGGCCATGGATTTTTCGGTCACCTGCCATTTGACACCCCCGACGATCTGGGTCTGACTGCTGTCCGAGATGGTTGACCGGTCATAGCCCACCGTGATGGCCTCATATTCCAGGAACAATTCGGTTTTGGGGGAGAGCACGAAGAACAGATACCCCGCATAGCTGTTGTCCGCGCGGTCCTTGAAACTGTTGGTGTCCGTATCGTAGTCCACCCTGAAACCGGTGTAGTCCAGTCTCAGCCGCAGCATGTCACTGAGCTCATAGGAGACCGAAAGACCGGTCAACCCGGATATGAAATTATCCTGGTTGGTGGATTCGGTCAGGTAGTCCGGGTCCCTGGTCTGTTTGCCCTGGGCCAGAAATTCGAAGGTCAGCCCCCCCCGGAAATTGTACTGGAAAATTCCCTCCAGCTTCTGCTCCATGGAATCGTTCTGTTCATATTCGGAATATTTCTCGATATTGGCCCCATAGAGGAGATAAAACTGGTACCGCTGGAAATAGTCCACCTTGTCCCGGCTGAGGTCCAACCCCCCGGGGGTGTAACTCGATGTGGCCAGGCTCAGCAGCTGATTGCGGCTGGCGGGAACGGCCAGCCAGATGCCCGGTGACAGTACGGTCATTATATCACTGGTTTTGTCGGTGTGGGTGCTGTTGATGTTATCGGAGCTCACCACCGACGCTGACACATAGGGGTGGACATAGCCGCTTTTTGCCCCGAAAATATCACTGATTTTCGTACTCTCATCAACACCCGCTGCCAAAAGGGTGGAACATACCATCATGGTAAACAGGGCACCTGTTGCACCTGTCCAAACCTTATTTTTCCTGCCGGTCACTGGCTTTCTCCTTTATTAAATTGCAATCAAAACGATTCAACTGCCGTTTTCGGAACCGCTTCAGATTCCACCTTTTGTCGTTTCTGTGAATTATCCACAGGGCACCTTGATTCTGTAAAATTATCGAACTTTCAGCTACAACGGGTTGATCTTGCAAGAAACCCAATGCCATTTAGTTAAGCTTTAAATCCCGTGTCTGCAATGGACCTGTTTGAATTGCGGATCCGTTTCAAGATGATCTAAAACTTGCTTCGCTGAGAGCCCAAAACTCGCTTTGCTCATACAATTGGGCCCTTGGCCGCTTCGCTTCGTTAAGATCATCTAAGAAACTTCTCCAAGCAATTCAAACAGTTCCATCGCAGACACTCAGCAAGCGGCTTAACTAAATGACATTGGCAAGAAACCATCATGCCCCCGGTGCAACGAGACCTGAGAATCAGTCCTGGATTCCGGTCGGAAAACAGGGGAACACGAATGATCATGTCCCCTGTTTCCCTGTTATGTGCATCTTCAGAATTGTTCTCGGATCAGGGTCTTACCGGGCTGACCGGATTGGCGGTCGGGTCAACGCCACCGGGAGGGCCTGTTACCGGTATCTGGGGACGGTTGGCCACATCCTCGCCAAATCCCAGTCCGGTTCCCGTCGGTTGGTTGGCTGCAACAGTAGTGGGCTCGGCTGGCTGATTTGTTGCTGTCTCCGTGTTCCCCGTTTCTCTCTCATTACCAGCTGCCTGCTCTGTGCCTGCTGTTTCCTTGTTTTCTGTTTCCTGCTCCTTGTTGGCAGCCGTATCCTGTGATCCAGCTTCCTTCTCTTTTGCAGCCACTTCCTGTCGTTTTTCCTCGCCTTTTTGAATTCCCCTGGCAATGATGGCAGGATTAAGCCCAACCTCTGCGGCAGCCGAAGCGATTGCCGCTGCGGGGACACCGGACTCAGCGAGAGCACTGGCCACGGTCATCGGGTTGGCATCGGGCATGCTGAAAACGATCCCCGAGATCTCTTCCCCACTCAGGGCGCCGCTGGCCAGCGCCATCGAAATCGCTTTTTCCAGACCGACCTCCTTAATGGCCATCTCCAGCTGCTCTTTGGTCGTCACTTCCTTCTCATCCGCTGCATACAACGGTCCGGCCACCAGCAGGACCAGCAGCAGGAAAACCATCCATCCGTACTTTTTCATCTTTTCTCCATTTTATTATGGTTAGTTCTGTCAAAAATATCTGGCAGAACGGGTTTATTAAAGCTTAAATACCAATCTATTACGTTATTTTTCTCGATCTCCCCCTGTTTAGACCGGGGTTTTAGGGGGTAAAAGTGTGTGAGC
>Ga0180009_10002437_pt1 | contig 21890 bp, 15 predicted proteins | sample OS_PC_MetaG_FD_123537 | JGI IMG/M metagenome (GOLD analysis project Ga0180009, IMG submission 123537) | Groundwater microbial communities from the Aspo Hard Rock Laboratory (HRL) deep subsurface site, Sweden - OS_PC_MetaG | ecosystem: Environmental > Aquatic > Deep subsurface > Groundwater...
GCCGCCAACGATGAAGGCGTCGATATCGACCTTTCCGATGTCGATGGGCTGGCCGAGAATTTCCTCCTTGCCCGGATTGGCAAAGGGCTGCGTCTCGTAGAGCGAGAGATAGTCCGAATGCAGTGCGGCGGTGAGATTCGTCGAGTCGTTGTTCCAGAAGAGCACGTCGAAAGCGGGCGGCTTCTGTCCGTGCAAATAGTTGTTCACAACGTAGTTCCAGACAAGATCGTTCGGTCGGAGCCACGCAAAAACACGGGACAGATCGGAGCCCTCCAGAACGCCCTTCTTTGCCGATCGCTTTCGGGCCATTTCGATGCCGCGCTTCGTTACCAGAACGCCGACGTCGCTGTCTTCCATGCGCGGATCGAGCACGCAGACCCAGAAGGTGACCGAGTTGATGCGCTTGTCGCCCTTCGCGGCGAGATAGCTCAGCAGAGTCGCTGTCGTGATGCCGCCCGAGCAGCCGCCGGAAATGTTCACTTTCTCCGAACCGGTGATGCCGGTGACCACACCTATCACGTCGACAAGTGCGGATACGTAATCGGCAAGGCCCCAGTCGCGGTGTTCCGGACCCGGATTGCGCCAGCTCACGACGAAGACCTGGAAGCCCTGATCGACGAGATAGCGGGACATGCTCTTTTCGGGTGTGAGGTCGAGCACGTAATATTTGTTGATCTGAGGCGGCACGAAGAGGAGCGGTACGGCGTGTACCTTTCCCGCTTTCGGCGTGTACTGAAGAAGCTCCAGCATCTCCGTGCGGTACACGACGGAGCCTTCCGTGGTTGCGAGATTCTCGCCGACCTTGAACGGTGACTTGTCGACCTGGGAGGGCATGCCGTGATTGTTGCGCAGGTCGTCCAGCGCATGACGAAGACCCTGCACGAGCGACGCGCCGCCCGTGTCGAGCGCGAGCTTCACGGCGGAGGGATTGCCCACGAATGTGTTAGTCGGCGCGACCGCGTCGATCATGATATCGGCGACGAGCATGGCGCGGCCATGCTCAATCGGATCGAGTTCAAGCGACTGGATGAAGCCGTGCATCTCCATCCGGAAGGCGAGCCAGCCCTGCATCAGGCGGCGATAGACGGGGCTCTTCTGCCAGGCGGGATCGACAAATCGGCGGTCCTTCGGCTCGGGCGCGAATTTCTGCTGGCCGCCGACGATATCCACCATGTTGCGGCCGAAAGAGCCGATATGCTGCATGAAAGTAAAGGGCTGACGCACCGCCCCGCCGACGATCGAACCGATCGCGGAAAGGACGTCCTCACGGCTGATGCCGACGATGGGGCTCAACACATTGGGCGTTTCCGCCGCTTCCTCGCCGATACCCGGAACGAATTCGTCCCTCTTCCGCCTCGCCATCGGCACCCCTCCTCTTCTTTGTGTCCCTCAGCCGCGCCCGGCCTTCCCTCCCCGGAAGGTCCTGTCGGACCCGGCAGGCGAACATGATGCGCTGCCCGGCGGACAGCCACAAGGGGTTCAGCACACAAAGAGGTTGCGGGTGAATCCGTGTATGTGAAACCGATATTCCAGACACCATATGTGTCAAGACTAACCGGGAACACGCGTGCCAATGTTGAGCTGGCCGGCAAGGCCCGCTTCACGGTGAACCTCGATGGCGTGATACTCGGGCGACATGACCATTTCCATGAAGGCAGCGCGCGAGGGATATTCGACAAGGGCCACCTGGTCCCACAGTTCCTCGCATTTGCCCAGCATGAGCCCGTCGACAACGGCACCGAAAATCATGCGGCCACCGACCTTCGTCAGGAGCTTCGCGACCTCGACGCCGTAGCGCATATAGGCTTCCTGTCCCGAGATGTCCGCATCGCGTCCATCCGGATAGGCGGCGCGCTCATGGAACTTGAGAAGGTTGACCATGACGACCGGCCCATCCTTGTCCGTGCCGGCGTTGGCAAAGAAGGATCTGGCCTGCTCATCAGACGGGCGCACGGCGTTCTCGACTATCATTTCTGCCTTTCCTCCGGCTCCGGCGCGATTGACGCCGATCCAGTGTTTATTGTAATGACATTCATAGTGTCATTTTATTGACGATCCCGAAGGCGCGGTCAAGGCGCCTTCCTCTCAAGATAAAGCACAGAGCCTGACGCAACCAAATTCACAAAATGGCGAGGGGCTGTGGCAGGATGCGCGCATCATCGCCATTCAGGGAGGCACGCATGAGCATCGCGATCCGGGAATTTGTCGTGAATCGTCCGAATTACGACCAGACAAAGTGGGTCGACAGGTCAACCGAGGTCGAGAACGGGCAGACTCTGGTCGAGATCGAGAAGTTCGCGCTCACCGCAAACAACATTACCTATGCCGTCGCCGGCGACATGTTGAACTACTGGTCATTCTTTCCCGCCGAGGAAGGCTGGGGAAAGATTCCCGTCTGGGGTTTCGCCCGCATCGTGCAGTCGAAGTGCGAGGGATTTTCCGAGGGCGAGCGGATATACGGCTACCTGCCGATGGCGACGCATCTCGTGATGCAGCCCGAGAAGGTGAGCGCAGGCAGCTTCCTCGACCTCTACAAGCAGCGTCGCGAACTGCACCCCGTCTACAACAGCTATACGCGCGTGACGGGCGCGAGGCCGTATGAAGACCTCGAGCCGGTGCTGCGACCGCTCTACACGACATCGTTCCTGATCGACGACTGGCTTGCCGACAATGACTTCTTCGGCGCGAAGCAGGTGCTGGTGCTCAGCGCCTCGTCGAAGACGGGACTCGGGCTCGCCTATGGTCTTCACCGGCGCCGCCCGTCGGGACCGGAAGTCGTGGGCCTCACGTCCCCCGGCAACAAGGCTTTCGTTGAGGGTCTTGGTTATTACGACAAAGCCGTGACCTACGGCAATGTCGCGGCCCTTGATGCGCGTGTGCCGACGGCCGTGGTGGATTTCGCGGGCGATGGCGAGGTGCTCGCCGCCGTTCACCGGCATTTCGGCGACAGGATCGTGGAAAGCACAACAGTCGGCCTTTCGCACAAGGACGCCCCGCGCGCGCCTGCAGACCTGCCAGGCGCCAAACCGCGCTTCTTCTTTGCGCCGGACCAAATGAAAAAGCGGTCGGATGAACTCGGACGCGACGGCTTCGAGCGGATGCTTGCGGAAGGCTGGCATGCTTTTGCGGAAGCGGCAGGTGCATGGATCAAGATTGAGCGCGGCAAGGGGGAGGACGCAATTGCGCGCGTCTATACCGACATGCTGGCCGGCAAGATCAATCCTGCGATAGGCCACATCCTCGGATTCAAGTGAGCGTTTCAAATAACAATAATCGGGAGGACAAGATGACGCTCGAGACACCCCTGCTGCTGAGCGGCGCGCCGGGCTCGCCCTACACGCGCAAGATGCTCGCCGTGCTTCGCTACCGGCACATTCCCTATCGCTTCCTCCTTTCGGGTCATGCGGTACCGAAGGGATTGCCTTCACCCAAGGTGGCGCTGCTGCCGACCTTCTATCTGAAGGAGGATGGCGGCGACTACCAGGCAACAGTCGACTCGACGCCGTTGATCCGGCGCTTCGAAAAGGCATTCACCGGACGCGAGGTCGTGCCCGCCGATCCGGTGATCGAGTTTCTCGACTATCTGCTCGAAGACTATGCCGACGAATGGCTGACCAAGGCGATGTTCCATTATCGCTGGTATTACCAGCCCGATATCGAACGAGCCGCGGCCATCCTGCCGCGCTGGCGGGGCATCTCGGCGCCGGAAGACGAAGCGCTGAAAATGGGCAAGATATTCGCCGACCGCCAGATCTCGCGTCTCTACGTCGTGGGATCGAACGACACGACGGCGCCAGTCATCGAAGCGAGCTATCTGCGCTATCTCGACGCAATGAAAGCGCTGCTCGAAGTGCAGCCCTTCCTGATGGGAAAGCGGCCTGGCGGCAGCGACTTCGGCGCCTATGGGCAATTGACGCAGTTGACGCATTTCGACCCGACGCCAATGGATGAGACGTTGAAGCGGGCGCCACGCGTCTTCGCCTGGGTGGATCTCGTTGAGGACCTTTCAGGTCTCGACGTGCAGGAAGACGGTTGGATGAAGCGCGATGCCATTCCCGAGGAAATTCGGGGTCTGCTGAAAGAGGTCGGACGGGTCTATGTGCCGGCTCTTCGCGCCAACGCCAAAGCGTTGATGGAGGGCGCGGAGCAGGTCGACACGGAAATCGACGGCAAACAATGGGTGCAGCAGCCGTTCCCCTATCAGGGGAAGTGCCTGCAGTGGCTGCGCGAGAAGCACGCAAGCCTCGGCACAGCGGACCGGCGGGCAGTGGACGACATCCTCAACGGTACTGGCTGCGAGACGCTGTTCGAGGCCTGAACCCTCTAGCGCTTCGCGCCGATGAGAGGCGCGGCCGCCGCCTCGACCACACGCCTTGCCTGAGAAATGGAAAGGCGCTGGTCGACGCGAAGGCGGCGCCAGAAATCGAAGCTGAGCACGGCGTCGAGTGCGTCCACGAGCACGCGGTCCTTGCGGATCGCCGCGGGAAGCGCAGAGCGCATGATGTCGCGGAACGCCGTGTTCATACGTGCGCGGTCGTCGGCCAAGAATGGAGACCGGTGCGCATTCATGTCGGCAGCGACGCGGAAAGGCATGATGCGTTCGAAGAGTTTTGCGCGGCGCTCGATCATCTCCTCCAGAATTTCGTCTGCCGTTCCCGATGGCGGCGGGAGCTCCAGCATCGGCGCCACGTCCACCAGGATCAGGTCGCCGATCTCCCGATAAAGACTTTCCATGTCATCGAAGTGACGGAAAACGCTTCTGAGGCCGACATCGGCGCGCGCAGCAACCTCCTCCGCGCGCGGGGAAATAGTGCCCTCACGGATCAAATCGCGCATCGCCTCAACGATACGGCGGCGGCTGGCAGCGCTGCGAAGGCGGCGTCCATCCTGTTTTTTCGGGAGTTGGGAAGCAGGCATGTCGGGGGCGCTCATGGAAGAATTCTGACCTTGAGGACATCATCCCAAAGCAGGGAGACAAAAGCTACCGGCGAGTGGTGCCGGAAAAAGGCGAAATGGCGTCAGGCCTGCTCCTTCTCAAGCGCTCGTCTTATCCTGCGCAGAATGACCCGCCGCGACTTGTCGTCCGCCGCCTTGTCCAGCATCTCCGTGAGGTCGAGCCAGACCCCGGAAAGGTCGTTGTGCCAGTCCGGATGACCGACAACTTCCGGCTGCAGGCGCCGCGGTGCCGGCCGCTCACGCGTCGCCGGCGTTTCGGCGAGGAGGTCGAAGACGGCATCGAGTTCGGGCGCGAAGATGCGCTCTCCGTCGAGACCGCGACTAGCGAGACGTTCGTGCAATCCCGCAATTTCATCCTCCTCGCCATGAACCAGAATGATGCCGCGCGAAACGGGGCCCCGGTCTTCCACCCAGCGGGCGAGGCCCGGTCCATCCGCGTGGCCCGAATAGATGTCGAGCGTTCGGATGCGCGCCCGGACCTTGATTTCCTCGCCCTGTATACGGACGGCCTTGGCGCCGTTCTGAAGAATGCGCCCAAGCGTTCCCTCTGCCTGGAATCCGACCATGAGCACTGTCGCATTGGCACGCCAGAGATGGTTCTTCAGATGATGGCGGATGCGACCCGCGTCGCACATGCCGCTGGCGGCGACGATGATATGGCTGCCGTCGATCCGCTCGATCATCATGCTTTCCTGCGCGGACTCCGTCGTGCGCAGAATCGGAGAACGCATGGCACGGCGGAAGGCGGCACCCTCCTCCAGCTCGTCGGCATGGTCGATGAAGACATCCGTGGCCCTGATGGCAAGGGGAGAGTCGAGGAAGATCGGCACCTGCGGAATGCGGCGTTCGTGAACCAGAGCCAGAAGGTCCGACAGGAGCTCCTGGGTGCGCTCGACAGCAAACGACGGAACGATGAGCGCGCCATTGCCTTTCAGGGCTTCGTTTGCTTCCGCTGCCAGCAAATCACGCCGGGACGAGAGCGTCATCGAAGGGCGCACACGCGAGCCGTATGTGGATTCGCAGACGATGTAGTCGAGATCCCGCGGTGAGTCCGGCGCCGGATGAAAGCTTGTTACCTCCGGCCCGATATCGCCGGAGAACAGGAGTCGCATCGAGCGAGGCGATTTGAGACCTGTCGTCAGCTCGATCTCGATCGACGAGGAGCCGAGAATGTGACCGGCATTCCAGAAACGCGCGCGGACACCGTCTGCCGGTTCGATCCATGTGTCGTAGGCGACCGGGCTGAAGGCACGCAATGCCGTTTCCGCATCTTCCACAGTGTAGATCGGCGTCACTTCCGGGCGGCCGCGCCGTGCGTTGCGCCTGTTGAGCTGCTCGACTTCGGTTTCCTGAATGTGCCCCGAATCCGGCAGCATGCAGGTGAGAAGGTCAATCGTGCCATGGGTTGCGTAGATTGGCCCCGAGAACCCATGTTTCACAAGCTTCGGAAGCAGGCCCGAGTGATCGATGTGAGCATGCGTCAGGAGAACGAAATCGATCTCCTCAGGCTTGAACGGAAAGTCGCCATAATTGAGCGCCTTCAGCGTCTTGGGCCCCTGGAACATGCCGCAATCGACGAGAAACCGCGCTTGTCCCGCCTGCAACAGATAGCAGGAGCCGGTGACGGTGTGCGCAGCGCCGTGGACGCTCAGGGAAATCGACATGACATTCACTCGTTCAATTCGCTGCGCAATGCTTCTCCGAGAAGCCTTGCAAGGGAAATCGCGTTCGTCGGATGAGGCACCGACGTCGCAGACCAGACGGTATCGGCGCCTGCTTCGAGCATTTTCTCATGCACGGCCGCGTCAAAAAGGGCATGGGTAACGGCAACGCGGACCAAAACCGCGCCGCGTGTCTTCATTGCCGCAATGGCGGACAGCACCGTTCCGCCGCTCGAGACGATATCGTCCGCAATGAGAACAGACCTGCCGCTGAGGTCCAGGTCGGGAAATACGATTTCAACCTCGTAGTCGCCACGCCGCACCTTCCTGCCCGTGATCGCGGGCGCGCCAAGCGTCATGGCCAATCGGCCAACCCACTGAGCCGCCTCCTCGTCCGGTCCGGCAATGAGCGTATCTTCGCCGATGCCCTGCCCGGCCACGAAGCGCGCGATCGTATCGGCGGCGACAAGATTCTCCGCTTCGATGCCGGGAAAGACTTCCGCCAGGGACGCGACGCGATGCAGGTGCGCGTCCACCGTCACCACCCGGTCGAAGAGCGACGAGAGAAAGCGGGCCAAGGCTTGCTGGCTGACGGCCTCTCCTTGATGGAAAGCCTTGTCCTGCCGCATGTAGCAGAGATAAGGCGCGACCAGAACGAGGCGCTGCGCACCGGCGCGGCGGAGGGCATCCGCTGCCAGCATCAGATCGACGAGCTTTGCGTTTGGCCTGTCCAGGGAACAGTAGACAAAGGAGGTCCGGGCCGCGCCGGAGACACGAACACGGCTCTCCCCGTCGGGGAAAGTGTGAACGTCAATTGGACGTGCATCGAGCCCAAGCGCAGAGGCGAGCTCGCGGGCGTGGACTTCACCATGTCTGAATGAGTAGAGCGCGGCCGGCATCATTCAAATGCTTTCGCCGGAATGCCCGCACTCGCAAGTGCGAAGCCGTTCGATTGCTCGGCTTCTTCCACCGCAAAGTTGAAATGCGCTTCACCTGCCGAATAGATGCGGAAGAGCGGCTCCCCCGCCTCGACCTTGTCGCCGATGCGCTTCAACATATCGATGCCCGCGCCGCGGTCGAGCGGGGCACCGGCGAGCCGCGCAAGTTGCGCTATCCGCAGACAATCGACAGAGGCGACGACGCCATCGGCATGAGCGAGAATATCTGCAGTGAGCGGCCCCGGATCGGGCGCCGACGAGGCACGGCCCTGAGCTTCTATAATCTTCTGCATGGACGCCATGGCCGCACCGCTTTCGAGCAGATGGCGCGCACGTTCGTATCCGGCGCCGCCTCTCACGGCCGGATCGCATTCTATCACCCGTGCGGCGAGCTGGAGCGATTTCTCGCGCAGATCGGCCGGTGCCGAAACATCGTTTGCAAGAACAGCCATCACATCGCGTGCCTCAAGCACCGGCCCGATGCCACGGCCAATCGGCTGGATGCCGTCCGTCACCACAATCTCCACATGAAGGTTCATGCGATCTGCGACAAACTCGAAGAGTTTGCGCAGACGCAGCGCCTCCATGGCGTCGCGTACCTTGGCGGTCGGCCCGAGCGGCAGGTCGATCACCAGATGGGTGGAGCCCGCCGACTTCTTCTTCGACATGATCGAGGCCACCATTTGCTCGCGCGTGTCGAGATTGAGCGGGCGTTCGACGCCGATCAGGATGTCGTCGGCAGGCGACAGATTCACATGACCGCCCCATATGAGGCAGGCGTTGCACTCGCCAACGACTTCCTTCATCTCATCGATGGTGAGGTCGACGCGCGCGAGAACCTCCATCGTGTCAGCCGTACCTGCCGGAGAGGTGATCGCGCGCGACGACGTCTTCGGCATGGTGAAGCCATGCGCGGCAACGATCGGCACCACAATCATCGAAGTGCGATTGCCGGGAATGCCGCCGATGCAATGCTTGTCGACGACGATGGGCGCATCCCAGGTAAGCGACGTCCCGGCGGCAGCCATTGCGAAGGTGAGATGCAGAAGCTCGTCGGTCGACAGGAAGCCGGCGCAAGCGACGAGAAAGGCGGCGATCTCCATGTCGGAATAGCGGTAACCGACGATGTCCTGAATGATCGACTCGATCTGGTGCCGGTTCAGCGTTTCGCCGCCGATCTTGGTTCGTACATATTCGAGGCTCTGCGGACTGCGCGCGGGCGAAATGGAAACAGTGTCGCCCTCTGCCAGTCCCATGCGGCGAAAAGCCGGCTCCGTAAGACCTATCTCGTCCGGACCCACCATCGAATGATCATGACAGATGTCGAGGCTCGCGATGATGGAACGGCCGTCATGCTGTACCTCCAGCCGCTTGAACGCCTGAAAAGCCTCGGGGCGCAGCGCCGTGCAGTTCGAGGCAAGCACCGCCACGTTTTCTCGCAACGTGTCGAGCGGAATACGGCGTATCTTCAGCCTCATATCCTTGCCACCTTCATGCGCGGTAGATGGTTTCGCCGCGCTTAATCGTTTCCGTTATTGCGAGGTCGCGGAGAGCATCCGTGCCGATCGCTTCGGGATCCTCTTCAAGGATCACGAAATCCGCGAGCTTGCCCTCCTCTATCGAACCTTTCGTGCCGTCCTCGAAGTGCTGATAGGCAGCGTCGATGGTGATCCCGCGAAGCGCTTCATGAGCCGTAATCCGCTGCTCCTCGCCAAGCACCTTCCCGCTTCTCGTTTTCCTGTTTGTTGCGGTCCAGAGCAACATACGGCAATCGGAGGGCACGACCGGCGAGTCGTTGTGCAATGTGTAGCGCATGCCGCGGTCGATCGTCGAACGCAGCGGGCTGATGCGCGCACCCCGCTCCGGCCCGAGAACGGAGTCGCGGTGCCAGTCGCCCCAATAAAAGGTATGGGACACGAAGTAAGACGGCATGACACCAAGCTGCCGCATGCGGTCGAGTTGATCTTCCCGCAGCGTCTGCGCGTGGATCACGGTCGATCTCCTGTCGCCGGGTCCGTATTTCTCCGTTGCCTTGTCAATCGCCTCGATGAACTGGTCGGCAGCCGCGTCGCCGTTGCAATGAGCGTAGACCTGCCAGCCGCGTGCATAGGCGTCATCCACAAGTTGCGCCGCGGTTTCGTCTTCCACGATACGGTAGCCGCTATAGTCCGGCGCAAAGCCCGGCGGCACCACTTCGTATGGTTTCGTCAGCCAGGCCGTCTTCGCCTGAGGCGATCCGTCCAGCATCAGCTTCACGCCTCCGAATTTGAGGCCGTTGTAATCGCGCCCCATCTCGATGTCGCCATTGGCAATGTCGTCCATGTGGGTGAAGAAGGGATAGGCGACGATATCGAGCCGGAGACGATCGCGCGATGCCGCGAGCGTCAGAAGGTCGTAGTCCGGCCGGCGGGTGGCGCCGTCCTGCGCCGTCGTAATGCCCCAAGCTGCATATTTGTCCTGGACCTTGTCGAGAAGATCGAGGAGTTCGTCCACCGATGGTTGTGGCAAGCGCGGCAGAGCGAGCGTGATCGCCCCCTCCTCCAGAATGCCGTTCGGCTCGCGCGTACCCGGCCAGCGCCGGATCACGCCGCCCTGCGGGTCGGGCGTGTCGGCGTTTATGCCAAGCAGCGAGAGCGCATGGGAGTTCACGACGACGACGTGGAGCGACGCGTGGTAGATGAGAACGGGCTGATCCGTCGATACATCGTCGAGATCGTCGCGCGTGACGGCGCGCTTCTCTTCCAGCAGCGAGTCGTCGTAGCTCGCACCGAGCAGCCAGCCGCCGCGGCCGCCGCCCGTTTCTTCCCGATATGCCGCCAGCTCCCTCTTTATATCGGCGATATTGCGGATCGGACCGGCAGGCTCAGGCGCGAGGTTGCGGAAACCCATCAGAAGGGCGGTGATCGAAACATGGCCGTGGCAATCGATGAAGCCGGGCAGCATGGTCCGACCCTCGAGGTCGACGATGCGTGCGCCACTCCCTATTTTCGCCTTCACTTCCGCTTCGGGGCCTACCGCGACAATGCGACCGCCCTTGACGGCAACTGCTTCCGCAAGCGGCATCGCGCCGTTCATCGTGCGGATAGTGCCCCCGCGATAGACGGTTGCGCCTGCCGCATCCGCTCGGCTTCGGCGCGTTTCACCCATACCGAGCTTCGGCGCCGCGAAGGCAAGCGCGGAGAAGCCGGCGGCGCTGCTCTTCGCTCCGCCGAGGACCGAAAGGGCTGCCGCCGTCAATGCGGCACCTGCGCCAAAGAAACCGCGACGACTGAGCCGCGGATCGCCTAGACGCCGGTCCCCCCAAAGATAAGGCGAACAGCAGGGGCAACCCGTGCGATGGCTATTCGGATGACTGTGGTTCATGTTCGCTCCCCCTCAACGGCCCGTGAACTTCGGTGAGCGCTTCTCCAGAAACGCCGCAACGGCTTCGCGCTGGTCTTCGCTTGTGGAGACGAGCGCAAACTGGTCCGCATCCATGAAGGTGGACACCGCATTGAGCGCGGTCGCCGCCTGCGTGATGCCGCGTTTTGCCATACGCACTGCGATGGGCGGAAGTGCCGCGACTTTCTCCGCCCATTTGCGTGCGGCGGCCAGTGCCTCGCCGTCCCCGCACACCTCGTCGGCAAGCCCCCAGGCTTCCGCCTTCTCGGCGCTCACGCGCTCGCCGAAGATGGTGAGCTGCTTCGTGCGCGACGGACCTATGAGGTTCACGAGACGCGGCTGCGTGTGCCAACTCATGCTCATGCCGAGCGGAATTTCCGGCAGACGGAAGTGAGCGCCCCGCGCCGCGATGCGAAAGTCGCAGGCGACGGCAAGGGCGACACCGCCGCCAATGCAGAAGCCTTCGATGGCGGCAATCGTCACCTGGTCCAGCGCTTCCCAGGCGTCGCACATGTCGGGCCCGGCGCGAAGCATCTCGCGACGCTCGAGAAGCGATGCAGAGGCGCGCCTGGAAATTTCGGGGTCCGCGAGGTCGGCACCGCCCGAGAATGCCTGCCCCCCGGTCAGGACGATGGCGCTCGTGGAAACATCCTCACGCAGCGCACGCGCAGCGGCGGTCATATCTCGAAGAAGCTGAACGGAAAGCGGATTGATCCTGTCACCCCGGTCGAAGCGAAGCGTCGCGACACGCCCTTCGCGCTCTATGGTGATGAATTCGCCGATTCTCTCTGGCCCTGCCATGCCCCTGCCTCTCCGGTTGGCGCTGCATCCGCGCCGCTTTTCTGTTTTCCGGATGATGGCCTCTGGAGGCGGGACTGCCTAGGGTTTTCGTGGTCGCAGCAAAGGAAGACGGACGGCGCGGGGACCGCGCCGTCCGTCGGGCCAAGGGAGGCCGCCTAGCTGACGATCTGCCAGCTGCCGTCCGGCTGGCGGCAGGCCGTGCTATATGCCTGTTCGGCGCGCCCACCGACAGTCACCACCGTCTGGTACTCGCGGCAGTAGCGACCCGGTTCAGGCTCATAGGTGCGCAAGGGCGTCACCTCGTAGCCATAGCCGCGATCTTCCCAATAGACGGGCCGGTTCGCCGGTACATATTCGAGAATATCGCCCACGCAGGCTTGGTTGCTTTCATCGATCGCATGGCCAAGCAGGCCGCCGAGCACCGCTCCAATGAGGGCACCACCGACGACAGGGCCGCCGCCCCGATCCTGGTGAGCGCCGATGACGCCGCCAAGCACTGCCCCGATGACGGCGCCGACAGTGTCGCTGTTGCAGGCGGAACGGCGATAGCCGTAGCCGTAATCGTCGTATCCATAGACCGAGTCATATCCGGCATAGGGACCGGAATAGTAATAGTCGTCGTAGTAGTAACCCGCGACCGGCTGCACATAAACGGGTCGCGGAATCGTTACGACATGCGTCACGTTGCGATAGATGACGACCGGACCGCGGTGATGGGGCTGCTTGCCGCGTCCATGATATCCGTACCAGGGACGATCATTGTAAACGGGACGGTAGGGACGCCGATACTCCGCGCTGCGGTCGTTTTCCTGCCTGCCCGCATAACGTCCCTTGCTCTCATTGTCTCTCTTGTCCCGGTGCTGGAAGTTTTGCGGTTGTTGGCGCAGCAATGTCTGCTGCTGCACCTGCCGATAAGTCTGCTGGCGCGCATCGCGCGCGTGGCGTTCGCGCTCGGCGGTCGCTTGCTGTTGCCGCCGCCGGTCATCCGCCTCGCGGTTGCGCGTCCGGTCTTGCTGCGCGGATTGCCAGCGCGGGCCAAGGTCGCGGGTAGCCTGCTGCTGAGATTGCCGCTCGCGTTGTTTCGCCTGTTCGCGGCCAAACCGCTCCCTCTCCACGCGTTGCTCGCGCTGGCGGGAGCGCATATCGGCCTGACGACGATCTTCTGGCTGGCGGATTTCCGGTTGGCTGATTTGCGGCGGACGGGCAGCCCGCTGCTGTTGCTGGTTTTCACGCCGTTCCGCCTGTTGCGGACTCCGCGGCGCCTGACGTTCCGGTTGCCGGCGCTGCACGTCGACCTCGTTTCGCTGCCGGCTCTCGCGTTCCGGCCGACGATCCCACTCGCGTTGCTCCTGGCGCTGCTGCCGCTGCCAGCTGTCCGACTGAGGTGCCGCGAGCACAAGGGGAGCGCCGCCAAAGCAAAACGTCAACGTCAATGCAATAGATGCAAATTTCAGGTTTTGCCTCATGATGTCCGGCACCTCCTCGGCGGCAACAGGCCGTCCTGTGCCCGGAGCCAGACTCTCATTCGTCACCTGAACGGCATATGAACCGTTTGTTAATCTGCAAGGCGGAAATGCGGCGGCATCCCCGGTTTGATTTCGTCCGCCTTTTCCCATCAAATCTGCGGCACCTGAAGATGCGCGATCACCGGAGGCGGAATGACAGCAAGAAATACGACGCAATCGGCATATGAGACGTTTCTCAACGCCGCCTGCGACCGCCTCGGTTACGGCAAGTCCACAATTTCACTACTTTCGCTTGCCGCCCTCGAAATGAAGGTCGAAATCCCGATCATTCGGGACAACGGCGAACTGGCCGTCTTCAGCGGCTACAGGGTTCAGCACCAGAATGTACGCGGTCCCTGCAAGGGCGGCCTTCGTTATCATCCGGAAGTCGACATCGACGAGGTACGAGGCCTGGCCTCGCTAATGACGATGAAGACGGCACTTGTCGACATTCCACTTGGCGGCGGCAAAGGCGGCATCTGCTGCAATCCGCGAGAGCTTTCGACGCGCGAACTCGAAGTCCTTACGCGGAAGTTCGTCAAGCGCATCCACCGCGAGATTGGGCCGAACAGCGACATCATGGCGCCAGACGTGGGCACGAATGCGCAGGTGATGGGCTGGATACACAGCGAATACTCCGCGATCTACGGGCATTCGCCCGCTGCCGTCACTGGCAAACCCCTGGCGCTTGGTGGCTCAGCCGGGCGCGACAAGGCGACAGGTTACGGCATCGGCATCGTGATGAAGGCCTATGCCGAGCGCTACGACGCACCGCTCAAGGGAGCGACAGTGGCCATTCAGGGCTTTGGCAATGTAGGCTTTCACGCCGCGAAGACTCTCTTCGACCTCGGCATGAAGGTCGTCGCTGTTTCGGACGCGCGCGGTGCCGTCTATCGCGAGGGCGGCGTCGATCTATCCGCGCTCGCAAAACAGAAGAGCGAACGGGGACTGCTTGCCGATGTCGATGGCCATGAAACGCTGGACGGCGGACGGGAGCTTGAGGTCGAGTGCGACTACCTCGTGCCCGCGGCGCTGGGCGGGGTCATCACCGCGGAAAATGCCCACAGAATCAAGGCGAACACAATCGTCGAGGGGGCCAATGGGCCTATCACCAGCGACGCAGACCTTCTCCTGAAGGACAAAGGCATAGTGGTCGTGCCAGATATTCTCGCGAACTCGGGGGGTGTCGTCGTCAGCTATTTCGAATGGGTCCAGAACCTGCAACGCGTGGTTTGGCCGCTCGAACGCATCGACAACGAACTTGCGCGAATCCTCGGCAATGCGGCACAGCAGGTATTCAATCACGCGGCCCAGAAGGACCTCGACCTGAGATCGGCGGCCTTCGACATAGCGGTAAGCCGGGTGAAGGAAGCACTGGACGCGACCGGGATATAAAGTGAGAGTTCCAATGCGGTGCCGTTTGACATGGAGCTACCATAAGGTTCGTGTAAGGGTCGCCGTGGTAGACTCCCGATGAGTCGTTTTCCATCCCAGCGCAGGACTCTCTGCCGGACATGATCGAGCACAGTTTCCTGCAAGCCCTTATTCTCGGCGTCGTCGAGGGCGTCTCCGAATTCCTGCCCATCTCGTCCACGGGTCACCTGATCGTGGTAGGCGACCTGATCGGCTTTTCGAGCATGCCGGGCAAGGTCTTCGAGGTGGTCATTCAGCTTGGCGCCATTCTGGCGATATGCGTCCTCTATCGCGACCGGCTCTTCCGTGTGGTCCTCGATGCCCCCCGCGACCCTGCGGCCCGAACCTTCATCGGAGCCATTCTCGTTGCCATCATTCCTGCCGGCCTGATCGGCGTCCTCTTCCACTACTTCATCGTGGAGGTTCTCTTTTCACCTTACGTGGTGTGCACGACGCTCATCCTTGGCGGCATCGCCATCATCGTCATCGAAAGACTGCAGCTCGAGGCGAGATATACCTCGATCGAGATGTTCTCCATGCGTACAGCGCTGAAGATCGGGTTCTTTCAGTGCCTGGCGCTCGTGCCGGGTGTTTCCCGCTCGGGGGCGACAATCCTTGGCGCCCTGCTCGTCGGAGTCGAGCGCAAGACGGCCGCCGAGTTTTCCTTTTTCCTCGCCATTCCCGTCATGCTCGGCGCCTCGGCGGTCAACCTCGCCGAGACCTGGGAGCTGATCGATGCGGAGCATGCCTACATCATTGCGGCAGGATTCGTCGCTGCGTTCCTCTCCGCGCTCGTCGTCGTGCAGTGGCTTGTCAACTTCATCAGCACCCACGGCTACACGATCTTCGGATGGTACCGGATCGTTTTTGGCGGACTGCTGCTCGTCTATTTCCTGGCCAGAGGCTGAGCTGGATTAAGATTGCCGGTCATTGGGCAATTTGTTGCCCGATTTTGTGTCTGTATTTGCAGCGCTTCGACGCTGAACACGAGTGGAACGAGGCAGACGCTGAGGGGTGGTGCGAGGCCCTGCCGACGGCTGAATGGGCACGGGTTTTCTGGATACGGCGGGGATGTTCCGACCATGCGCATCAAGATCAATCGGTTCGGCGGTTGGCTTGCCATCAAAATCCAACCATTGCTTGCGATCATAGTCGAACAGCTTGCACTTCCTCAAGATGTCCCGGTATTCGCCGACGCCAAAGCGATAGCGTACAACATCGTCACCATAGGCTTCGATTAACTTGGCTTGCGCCTCGTTGAGTTTGTAGCCGGGTATTGAGGGCAGCGCATGATGCGCATGATGCAGCATCACCCACTTGAACAGGGGCAGAAAACCGAACGGTAAATCGACATGCGCAGTACCGCGAATATTTCCACCGTAGAAACTCCATTCGTTGCGATCGTCGAACCACGGCACCTTCGGGTGGTTGTGCTGCAGAAAGATTGAGAGCGCCATGAGGTAGTTCCATACCACGAAGGGAATGAACCAACCGAGCAACATGACAAGCCAGAGTGGACGCTCGGGCGAAAGCGAACTGCCCAGAACCCCGATAAATGCGACAAGCCCGCCCCCGATCAAAATCACGAAGAAGGATTCAGGTAAATGACTCTTCCACTCAGGACGCATCTGCTTCGTGACGGGAATGACGAGTTTTGGTATCCAAAACTCAAGCCAGTAGTAGATTAGTGGACCGAACGGGCCGCGATAGACGCGCTCCAGAAGGCGGCGCGGTGCAGACGCTCCGTCGTACTCCTCCTTCGACATCGGAGCCCAGACATAATCGAAACCTTTCAGATTCGTGTAGCGGTGATGTGTCCGGTTGTGGACCACGTCCCACTGGCTACGAGAATGGAGACAAGGCAGAAAGACGAGCCGGGTGATCCAGCGGTTTAGAGCCCGGCCCGGCACAAAAGCAGAATGGCCGCTATCGTGTCCGATCAGGAAGAGCAGACCGATCAGGGCGCCATTTGCGACACCGGCGGCGACGTTAATGATGATGGGCAAGGGCGCAACGGCGGCGGTCATTGTGGTGAAATAGAGAAAATAATGGATGCCCAGCAACCAAATACCGCGGCCGAGGGATTTTTCGGTTACCTCGGCTCGCTCTTTTGCTGTTAACCAGTCCGAAGGCCGCCCAAGCTTTGCGCCAGGCAGCGCCTCCAACTTTGGTGCTAACACCGTGCTCATTTGGCTACCGCGCTATTTCAACGAAACTGTCCCAGATTGGGAAGGATTCTAGGTTAAGACATCCTGAATTGTGAAGTGCAAGTTTCCGCTGCAAGCAGTTGGCCAAGCCATCCTTAAGCTGATCTTAGGGAAGCACGTGCCAAAACAAGCTGGCAGAGCGTGTTTTTTGCCTTTTGACCAAGGCTGCGACAAATCGCGGCGGGGCGAGGTAAGTTTGGCAACAAGGCCCGGAACTGACACTTTGACCGCTGACGACAGCATAAACCCTCCGGTGGATCGAACTGACTATTCGAGACACTGGTTTACGCTTAGGTTCAGAGATCCAAAGGTTGAGGACGCCTTTGCAGAGAACAACTACGCGCGCCAGATCGGCATTACCCGCCTCTCCGTTTCGGGCGGCGCCGTGCTCTTCGCCCTATTTGGGCTGCTCGACATCTACATTATTCCAGACGTTCTCTATGAGGCGTGGATACTCCGTTTCGGTCTTGTCTGCCCTGCCCTTTTCATACTTGTTGCGCTCTCCTATACCCCGATCGTCACACACAGGAACACCGGCTGGCTGTCCTTCGTGATGCTCATTCCCGGCCTTGCGATTACGGTGATGACTGCCATTGCCGATGCGCCGGGGGCGTACCTTTATTATGGAGGCCTCGTTGTCGCGATCGGTTACAGCAACTGTCTGTGGCGACTGAGCTACATCTATTCAACGATGGTCTCGCTCATAACAATCTGCACCTATGAATGGGTCGTGTTGTTCTTGAATCCCGTTCCTGCGGACATCTTGATCAGCAATACGACTTTTCTCGCATCGGCCGTCGGAATCAGCATGTTCCTCAACTATGTGCAGGAAACTCAACTCCGTACCAGCTTCGTCGACAATGAAAAGCTGCGCGCGGAACAACGCCGTTCCGAACGCCTGCTCAGCAGGTCGGAAGCGGCGAACCGCGCGAAGAACGACTTCCTCGCCATCATGAGCCACGAACTGCGGACGCCGCTCAACGCGATCATCGGGTTCTCGGAGATCATTTCGAACCAGATGTTCGGTCCGGTCGGCCAGGCCAAATATGTCGACTATGCGGGCGATATCCGCGCAAGCGGTGCGCATCTTCTGAGCATCATCAACGACATTCTCGACATCTCGAAGGCGGAGGCCGGCAAGCTTCAACTCGAGGAGGAACCGATCGACCCGGTGGAGGCGCTCAACCGGACAATGCGCATGTTCCGTCAACGCGCATCCGAACTCGGCGTGGACCTGACCTTCCGCGTTCGCGACGACATTCCCTGGCTGATTGCCGATCCTCGCCTTTTCAATCAGGTGGCGATCAACCTCACCTCGAACGCACTCAAGTTCACGCCCGAGAGCGGCAGCGTTCGGGTCGAACTCGGCGTCGACGCCGCAGGCGATCTCGTGCTGAGCGTGAAGGACACGGGCATCGGCATCAAGGCCTCCGACACCAAACGCATCTTCGAACCTTTCGTACAGGTCGAGGATGCGATGTCACGGACGCAACAAGGCACGGGTCTCGGCCTCCCGTTGGTCCGCAAGATCATGAGCTTGCATGGCGGCACGGTCGAACTCGAAAGCACGGTTGGCGAAGGTACGACCGTGAGCGCGACGTTCCCGAAAAGCCGGTTCGTCGCGCCCCAGGCCGATGAGATGCAGTGGCAGGCAAGCTGACGGCATACCGTCAGGCTGGCTTGTCCGCCACCATCAGATAGATGCACTTCGTCGAGTCGACGTCGATCGTGACGTTGGCGACATCGAGCCCTTCGAGAAGCGCCAGCATGTCCGCTTCCGTGCGATAGACCAGGCTCCAGTCCGTCACGAACTCAAGCGGCCATTCGCAACTTTCGCGCCCCTTGCGGACGTTGGCGAGAATGAGCTTGCCGCCCGGTTTCACCTGTTCGTAGAGATCGCGCGTTAGCGCACGGGCGCGGCGGGCAGAGAGATAATCATAGAGCCCGAGGCTGTAGATCACATCCTGCGGCGGCAAGGTACGGAAGAGCGCACCCGCCTTCAGCAATTGCGCGAACGATGCCTGCAGGCACTGAACTTTCGCACGCCCGGCATGCCGCACGACTTCCGGATAGGCATGCTCATAAGCATGGGTAAGCGCCCGCGCGTCCTGGTCGATCAGCGTGAAGTTCACCGGCCGAGGCAGCTTCTCGGTCCGCAGATAATCATAGACCTCGTAAGCGGAACCACATCCCAGGTTGGCGATATTGAGCGGGGTGTCGCCCGGCTCCTCCGCGATGCGGGCAGCAATGAGCTTCTGCGTCATGCGAAGGCGCGTACCGACACAGGCGCCGGTCTCGACGCCGATGCGATGGAGGAGCTTCTCGTAGGGCGTATTGCCGACCCGCTGCCACTCATACACGTAGTTCATGATCTGATAGTCGCCGGGATAACCGAGCGGCTTTTCGTAGCACCGCTTCATCACCGCTCCGGGCATGAAGTCGGGCGTGAGAATGCGTTCCGCGTAACGTTTATGGCGTGCGAGAACGGCGGGATCGCGCCAGACGGGCTCGAGCACGTCGTTGCCCCGATACCAGAGCTCCTTCCATTGCGGAACCATGCGGTCCTCGCAGGTAATCAACGCTTCGAGGAGAAGCTTTTCGCGCTCTTCACCCGTCGCCTTGAGGCGCGCCTCGAAGTTGGCGAGCACATCCTTGTACGAACGAAACAAATTAAGGATTTCGCTACAGAGCTGCTGGAACTCCGGCAGGATGCCTTCCGAAGTCGCAAAGAGCGGATCGGCCAGCGCCTGCGAGAGGACGAGGTTGTCGTGCTCGCTGACGATGCCTGGAATATCGAGGTAGCCGGAAGTGAACTCCAGGCCCACCACTGTTCTGGGCCCATGCGGCTCCACCCTGCGCACGCGCCCGGATCCGCCGAACAGACGAGCCTCACCCACCCGGAACTCGAACGGCATTTCGGATCCGATACGCTCGTCCCAACCGTCCGCGTGCGAACTCTGGATTGCAATGCCGGTCATGCTGATATCTCTCAGCTGCGCGCGCTCGTTCTCGATCAGCACCGCCGGAACGGCCTCCCGGAACAGTTGCTCCGGCCGGAACCTCTCGGCCCGGTAGAACATCCGGCGCCCCTCGGCGCCTGTCAGTTGTTCATATGTACGTATCACTGGCCCCACCTGTCTCAAAAACGGACAACACCGAAAGAATCACAGCGCTCCCGCGGTTACAAACACTAACAATTGCTTAAAGCGGGACGCCGTCACTCCACAATGACCGTTTTAGGCAACGGTCGTGCCAGAGCGCCTGGCACGCGAGTTTTCCATAATTCTCATGACTGGGGGCAACATCAGCCAGTCTATGAAAAGGTTGGACAAGATGACGAGCGCCGTCATCGCGCCCAGGGAACGGTTCACCTCGAAACCGGAGAAAGTAAGCATGCCGAAGCCGACCGTGAGAGACACGGTGATGACCAGCATTGCGACACCGACCACCGCAAAAACATGGTTGATGGCCCCTTCAGGATCGAGGCCGTTCTTCCGCGCCTGCTGGTACATCAGAAGAAAATAGATCGTGTCGTCCACGACGAGGCCGATGGTCATGGCTGTGACGACAGAGGCCGCGAGGCCAATGTCCTGATAGAGGAGCCCCCAAAGGCCGAAGCCCACGAGCGAGGGCAGCATGTTCAGCAGGATGCTGAGCGCGCCAAAGACGGCGCTTTTCAGCGCAATGCCCACGACCACCGCAATGAGGAGCACGGAAACGAGTGTCGCAAGCATCATTGAGCGAATGTTGACGCCTGACAGATTCGCAAAGAGGACATTAATGCCAGTGGCTTGCGTTTGCATCGCCGGGGGCACGTTTCCGGCAAGCCATGCCGTCGCCCGATCGTCCAGATCGCGAATCTGGCTCGACGACATCTTCCGCAATATGGCCGTTACGCGGCTCGAAGACCGGCTGACATTGAGCTGGTCGTTCAGCGAGACACCGTAGGGAAGCGACATCTCATAGAGGAGGAAATATTGCGCAATGGTCTCCCGGTCGCCGGGCATCGGCTCCTCATCCACCCTTCCGACGTTCATCGCGTCGTGGACCCGCCGCGTGATGTCGGGGATGGCAATGACGCTGACCACCCCCTCCTGCTCGCGCAACCAGGCTTCGAACGCAGCGAGCCGTTCCTGGTATTCGGGCTCGAAAACGCCTCCCTCCTCGCCGGACCCGATGTCAAACTCGACGATGTTGAGGCCGGTCAGATGTTCCTCGGCAAAGTCCGAGTCCTGGCGATAGTCGAAGCGCCAGTCGAAATATCGCGCGAAATCGTCATCGAGGCGGATATTGCCGAGCCATATCGCGCAGGAAACCACAATCACGCTGCAGAGAAAGAAGAGCTGCCGGTAGTAACGGTTCACGAAATGGCCAAGGAGTACCATGACGCGCTCGGAGCGCTGCACGGCGGGGCGAAGCGGCATCAGCGAGAGCAAAGCCGGCAGCCAGGTGAAGGTGAAGACATAGGCAAGGCAGATGCCGACAACCACGACGTTGCCCTGCTGGCGAAGCGGCGGTGCATCGGCGAGGTTCATTGCCAGGAAGCCGATCATCGTCGTCGCGTTGGTGAGCGTCACCGGCCAGAGGTTCATCGACACAGCCTCGGCGATCGCGTCGTGGCGCGTGAGCCCACGTCCGAGAGCCCCCATGGCGGTCGTCACGATGCGAACGGCGGCGGCCATGTTCACCGTCATGATGATGATAGGACAGGCAACCGTCGCGGTATTGATCTCATAGCCGTACCAGCCGGCCAGGCCCATGGCGGCAGCGCTCGACAGGCCGAGTAACGAAAGAATCGCGATGCTGGGCAGAACCGCGCGCACAAACACGAACATGACCAGCGAGGTGATAATGAGGCTGACGGGGATCAGCACTTTGATGTCATTCAAGGCAGCTTCGGAGAAAGTCGCCATCAGCATCACGTTGCCGGTGAGCTTGACCTCGATTCCCGGATGGTTCGCCTCGAACTCCGCCACGAGCGCGCGCGAGGCCGCCACGATTTCCTGCACTTCAATCGAGGCTTCCGCA
>Ga0180009_10002438_pt1 | contig 21887 bp, 24 predicted proteins | sample OS_PC_MetaG_FD_123537 | JGI IMG/M metagenome (GOLD analysis project Ga0180009, IMG submission 123537) | Groundwater microbial communities from the Aspo Hard Rock Laboratory (HRL) deep subsurface site, Sweden - OS_PC_MetaG | ecosystem: Environmental > Aquatic > Deep subsurface > Groundwater...
CGGCAAGATCAGATAATGATTGGATGTGTCATATTGATTTTAAATCTGTTTGTCTACCTGCTAATATTTAAACGGCTTAGAAAAAATGAAACATTATGCACATGAACAGAAAATCTTAAAACAATATTATATCCCAAAAAAGATGTGGGGATAGGGTGAAACTATTTATTCAATTTGATGAACCGCTTGATTATTTTCTTACCAAGGCTAAAAATGGCCGGCAGTTTGAATATATCCTGAATCGAAAAGCCTCTGCCAAAGATATTATTGAATCCTTTGGGATTCCACATACAGAAGTCGGGTATATCTCATTTAATAGTAAGGAGATCAATTTCTCATTTATTCCATCTGCATCAGGCTTGCTAAATGTTCAATGTATAGAACCACCATTCAATGTCATGACCTCTACATTCCTCAGACCTTTTCCTTTAAAACGAGTCAGATTTCTTGCTGATGTCAATGTGATAAAATTGGGTCGCCTTTTAATCATAATGGGATTTGACGTCAGTTATTCTCCTTCGCTTTCTGATCGTGAAATCGCCAATATTGCTGAAACAGAGGCCAGGATTATTCTGACCCGAGACACCGAACTTTTAAAACGTAAAAAAATTATTTTTGCAAAGCGGATAAAATCAGATTACCCCTATGAACAGCTTATTGAAACAATTCGTTTTTTCGGCTTGGAAAATCAGATATCTTTTTTTTCACGATGTACAAAGTGCAACAATAAGCTTGTAGGGGTATCAAAAGAGAAGGTAATTCATCTACTGGAGCCTAAAACAAAAAAGTTTTTTCATACATTTTTCCAATGTCCCAAGTGCAATAATGTCTTCTGGAAAGGATCTCATTTTGATAATATTCAAAAAAAGATTTCTTCCCTGGGTATATCAATCAAACATTAAGCCAACTGATCCTTCTCCAGAAAACTGGAAACAAAGTAAAGATAGTTTTTGATAAAATATATCCACTTGAAATAGCTTTAACAAAGACAACCCTTACTATAGGAGAAACCATGAAACAAAATATTCATAATATTGAGAGGATTATCCGTGTTGTTTTGGGATTTATTATTTTATCCCTGATTTTTGTAGGACCGAAATCCTTATGGGGTCTGGTAGGCATTTTGCCCATTCTCACCGGTCTGATTGGCTGGTGTCCACCTTACCAATTATTGGGTATCTCTACATGTAAGAAATGATGGCGATTTAAAATTCAGCTGTTGATAATGATGCTCTGTCCAGGCTTAAATTAATTTGTTCTTCTCGTTAATGGTTTTGCAGACCTGTGCCACAAGCCCTACCATGTTATGAATACTGTCAAGCTCAACATACTCATCTGCCCTGTGGGAATTTGCCCCCACAATGCCCATGCCGTCAATGGTGGGAGTGCCCGTAGCAGAAGTGTAATTGCCATCGGAACAACCACCCGTTGAAATCAATTCCATGGGCAGGCCCATCTGCTCTCCGGTTGATCGAATCAACTCCCAAAGTTTGCGGGTTGCATCCCCAGGTTCCATGGGCGGCCTGTTGATCTGGCCTTGAACTGTTATTTCAGAACCTTTTAAATAGGTATTTTCAGCAAGGGTTTTAAAAAAAGTTTCAACCCGTTCTTTTTCTTCAAGTTTTAAAATTCGCACATCAACCGAGGCCTTGGCTTTATTGGGAATAATATTGACCTTATCCCCGCCCTTGATGACTGTTACATGGGCAGATGTTTCCATTTCATTTTGATTCAGCTGATTAATTTTAACAATCTGATGGGCAAGCTCCACTACAGCATTGATCCCTTTTTCCGGATCAGCTCCGGCATGGGCTTCCTGCCCTTTTACAATGACATGAAACTGGCCGCCGCCCTTGCGCTGAAGCACAAACCTGTATCCCGGCCGGCAGGGTTCAAAAACAAAGGTTCGAAGGCTTTTCTCAGCCGTTGACATAATCCAGTCCTTGGAAGCATTGGAACCGGTTTCCTCATCCCCGTTAAAGGCAACACAGACAGACAATGAATCAAGAATGCCCTCATGTTTAAGGGTTTCAAGAACATGCAGCACCACAAGCAAACCGCCTTTCATATCGCAGACTCCGGGACCGAATGCCTTGTTTCCAGCAATTGAAAAAGGTCGTTTTTCAACTTCCCCCGTAGGAAATACCGTATCCATATGGCCCAGGAACATTATATCAAAAGGCATTTTAGAAGGCCTGTGTTCTGCATAAAGGCAGGGAACTTTTTCATCCCCTAAAAATAAAATTTGTGTATCAAAGCCGATGCCGGTAAATCTTTTTTCAAAAAATTGGGCGACTTTTTCAACCCCGTCTTTATTGTCACTGCTGCTGTCAATATTAACGATGGTTTGAAAATCTGTTAAAAATTTTTCGTGCCGGGTTTCAATATATTGTTTCATAATTGATTCAATCTTTTTAAAAGTGGGTTTCAACCGGAGATACCATAGAAAAAATACATAATGGACATGACCACACCAATATACAAGAGCGTCATCCCGCTGCCGGCCCTGACATAATCAATTACCTTGTATCCGCCCGGCCTCATGATCAAAGCATTTACCTGGTGGGTGGGAAGAATAAAGGTGTTTGATGCAGCCACTGCAACAAGTAAAGCTGCCATTCTTGGATCAGCATTGCATTGGACTGCCATGTTCATGGCCAGGGGAATCAAGAGCACAGTGGCACCGACATTTGATGTCACCAGGGTGAAAAAGGATGTCAAAAAACCAAGGATTAAAAATAGGACAAAAGGTGTAAGCGCACCCTGCAAGAGGTTGACAATGGATGTAGATAAATAAAGTGCTGCCCCTGTTTTTTCAAAGGCAAGCCCTAAAGGTATGAGTCCTGCCAGCAGAAAAACAGTCATCCAGTCAACACCGCGATATGCCTCGTCAATGCTTAAGACCCTGGTGAGAATCATACTGACAGCACCTGCCAGCAATGATATGGCCAAGGGAACTTTTAATCCGAGCGCCAGGACAAGGGCCAGAGCCAGGCTGCCAATGGCAAACCCTGCTTTTTCCGGGTGCATGATCTCTCCGGGGATATGCTCGGTAAAGGCAAAGTCTTTTTTTTGCTGTAATAAATGAAATTTTTCCCATTGGCCAAAAAGGAGGAACGCATCTCCCGTTTGAATTTTAGTTTCAGAGATATCTTCATAAAAAACCTTATCTCCTTTAAATAAAGCTAAAGGGTTGACCTGGTATCTTTTCCGAAAATAGATCTGGTGCAATGTCTTGCCCACCAGTTCCGATCTGGGCCTTACAATGGCTTCAACAATACCGGATTGGTCAGGGGATAATATCTCATTCAGTTTGTTGAGTTCATCACAAAGTTCCCATCCCATATCCTGGGCCAGTTTTTCTATATGTTCACCATTACTGATGACACCGACGGTATCTCCGGGCTCAATAATGTCAGACCTGGCAGGGACGGTAACCTTGATTCTACCATCCCGTTTTCCATGCTTACAAATGCAGATAACCGTTGAATGATACAAAGGCCTGATTTTTAATTCATCCAGCCGTTTTGTTTGAAAACTGGACGGAACATTCAGTTCATAGGCATTGTGGATCTCTTCGCCATAGGTGCATTCAAGATCAGGGTCCAAAAGACAGGCAGGACCTGGTCTTGATTTTATCTCTGGCAATACGAATTTTCCAAAAAAAACAAAATATAGAATTGCCGTAATAACAAGGGCGATTCCAATGGGTGTTACACTGAAAAGTCCAAATGCCTCAAAGGTTTTCTCCCCTACAACAGAGGGATTGTTTGACCACCAGGATGCCATGAGATCATTTAACAGGATCAGGGGACTTGAACCCACCAGAGTGATACATCCGCCGATAACAGCACAGAATCCCAAGGGGATCAGAATTTTTGAAACAGGTACATTCAATTGCCGGCAGATCCGGTTGGTTGCCGGCAAAAACAGGGCTGCAGCACCAATATTCTGCATAAAACTGGAGATAAACGCAACGGTTCCGGCAATCAGGGCCATGATTCGCACTTCACTTTTCCCGGCAGACTTAATGATCTGCCTGGCAAAGATATTCATGACACCTGTTTTATCAAGGCCCTCCCCAATGATGATAACGGCAATGATTGAAACAACAGCATTGGAACTCAGCCCGCTGATGGCCTGGGAGGCTTCAATTACACCGGACAGGGGCAAAAGGACTATCATAAGAAGACCAACCATATCAACCCTTACTAATTCAAACACAAAGAGTATGGTTACAAAAACCAAAAACCCGAATACAATCATCATATCCGAGGTCATTTCAATGGGTGGTATCATTTTTTCCTCATAGTTAGTTTTAAATTCTATGCATTATATGTATGCAAGATTGCAAAAATAGTCAAGGACCTTGCTGTGACAAAGATCATGAAAACCTGCAGTAAAACCCATGAGTGCGTAAAACCAATTTCCTGCCTGAAATGGGGAAAATTTTGAATTCATTGAATAATTTTCAGATTGAAATTTTTAGCCATGTGCAAAGCTTTTCTGAATTCTTCAGTTGTCACGGGTCTTGAAAGCTCTTTGATCCTGCAGGCATCTCCCATGGGTCGGTATTGGGACATGATATTAACATGGGTATTGGAGGATACTTTTTCTTTAAGGAATTTTAAAATATTATAGGTTCCAGAAAGGTTTCCAGGCATGACAAGATGCCTGACCATAAGCCCTGAACTGGCAATGCCGGTCTTATCCACTTTTAAATCCCCCACCTGATCAAACATTTCTTTTACGGCTTTCCTTGCTATCTGAGGGTAATCCCGGGCATGGCAGCATATTTCGGAAATCTCAGGCTCCCAAAATTTAAAATCCGGCATGTAAATATCAATGACATCTTTTAAAATACGCAGAGTATCAATGCTTTCATACCCAGAGCAATTATATACCAGAGGGATATTCAACCCGTAATCAACTGCTATATCCAATGCTTTTACAATCTGGGGAACCACATGGCTGGGGGTAACAAGGTTGATATTGTGGCACCCGATTTTTTGAAGATACAGCATGATAGATGCGATCTGCTCATCATCAGCTTCCTGGCCCATACCTTTAACGCTGATTTCATAATTCTGGCAAAAAACACATTTCAGGTTGCAATGGGAGAAAAAAATGGTTCCTGAACCTTTATCACCAACCAGTTGCGGTTCTTCCCCAAAATGAGGTGCCCAGCTGGATACAACCGCCTTTTTCCCTGTCGTACAATACCCTTTTTCTTCCTTTGTCCGGTCCTTTCTGCACTGTCTTGGACACAAAGTACAGGAGGCCAGAAAAGCTGAGGACTGCTTTATTTTTTCCAATAACCAGCCCTGCTGTTTTGCCTTAATGTACTTGGGAATGAACATATCCAATTTATTTTTATTTCCTTTTTGGAAAGCTTGATCCTTTATTCAGTAATTTATTGAAATCCTCAGGGATAAAATCTTTTTTTTAATATTATCATAATGGGACCCTTTCCAGAAAACGCTTTTACACATAGGGCATTGATAAAAGGTATTAAAATACCGTTTTGTTTTTGGCTCCAAAAGATGTATCACATCTTTTTTTGCTGTAACCACAAGTTTAATATTACACTCAGTACACCTTGAAAAAAATGAAATTAAATTTTGCAATCCAAAAAAAATGATGACTTCAATGAGTTGGTCATAGGGCAAATTGGCTTTAATCCGCTTTGCAAAAACAATTTTTCTTCTTTTTAAAAGATCCGTATCCCTGGTCAGTACAATTCGGCCTTCTGCTTCGGCAATATCGGCAATTTCACCATCAGAATAGAATGGCGAATAGTTAACATCAAAACCCAACAGGATCAAAAGACGTCCCAATTTGATAACATTTACATCTGCAATAAATTTCATGTTTTTAAGCGCCATGGGCCTCAGTAACGAGGCAGATAATACACTGAATGGCGGATGAATGGCACGCACATGAAGGATTCCCCGTGATAATGGGACATATGAAAAATCAACCGCACAATTATTAAAATCAATGCCCCCGACTTCTGTATGCGGAACACCGAGGGACTCAATGATATCCTTGACAGAGGCTTTCCGGCTCAAGAGATATTCAAACTGATTGCCGTTTTTATCATTTGTCAGGAAAAAATCAAATTGCCTTTCAAATTGTATAAAAAATTTCACTTCTTATCCCAAGCTTTGCATTTAAACCATTCAATTTTAATAGAAATACCTTATTCTGAAAGGTATCAATTAAATTTTTTTTTACATGCACAATTTCGATAGAAATCGTTGGGAGTTTTATAAACCCCTGGGCCTTACCTTTAAACATAATAGGAGTCCAAAGGAGATACAGGTGATGACCAATATTAACCAGAAAGCGATTATATAGCTGTGGGTCACGTCAAACAGATAACCCGTTAACAAGGGTCCTAAAGCGCCGCCCGTGGTGCCGAAAAAAACTGCCAGCCCGAACAGAGAACCATGGGCCCGGATGCCGAACAATTCCACCATAATGGGGGAAATGGTGGTAAAAAGCCCGCCGTGGGCAAACCCATAGATGCAGGCAAATCCGTATAGCTTCCACAGGGCATCGGCTTTTGCAAGCCAGAACAGGCTGACGAACAATAGAGCGAAACATATACCCATGATCTGCTTACTGCCTGTACTGTCAATGGCCAGGCCTGAAACAAACCTGCCCACCATGCTCACGGCTCCTATGACGGCAAGCACACCTGCTGCCTTGTGGGATGAAATGCCTATGTCCCGGCTATGGGGAACAATGTGGATCATAATACTCATCAAACAGAATACAACAAGAAGATTTATCAGACAAATCAACCATAATTCAGGGGTTTTCAGAGCGCCGGAAAAGAAAAACCCCTGGTCTTGGGATTTTGACAATTCCTTTGGGGTGTCGATAGATGAATGATTAAACGTTTCTGGATCACGCCTAAGAAATTGGGCGATGACAAGAAGAAGAATCAAGGCAAAACATCCCATGACTATAAACGCGTTCTTCCAGCCAAAACATGAGATCAAAAAACTGGCCATAATAGGAAATGTGAACTGCCCGGCCCCCGTGCCCACTTTGACAATCCCGGTCATTTTACCACGTTTTTGGGCAAACCATCTGGCAATGGTGCTCAGGGCAATTACATCCACTGAACTGAGCCCTAGGCCAAAGACAAGGCCAAAAACCAGATAGAGCTGACCCAGAGTACTGATCTGTGACATGAGAGCAAACCCCAGGCCGAAAAATATGGCGGCAATGCTCATTAAAATCCTGGGGCCAAATCTATCATTGAGCTGACCAACAAAGATGCCAAAGAAGCCCATGACAAAAAAAGCAGCAGAGGAGGCCCCTGATATGACCGCCCTGGACCAGCCGAATTCCTCCATCAAGGGGTTGAAAAAAACCCCATAGGAAATATAAATACCCACCCCAATGGCCTGGATACTGAAACAGGCCGTTGTAATGACCTGGCTGTATTCAATCGTTTTTTGACCTGCATGGTCTGTCATATCAACCTTATATCCTTTATTCAGTATAATTTGTACAGTATTTCTATAATCTCTCTAAAGCACTGAAATGGCAATCTTTTCTGAAGAATGACCTGATTTTATTATTTGACATTTATCGGCCATAGGGGATTATTGAAATTTTCCAATTCCCTTTAAACGGCAAATTCAATGGTATTATAATTATTCAAATCAATTTCTTTTCGTGCTTTCCAGAGATCGTAATTATCTTGCATAAGTAACCAGCTTTCCGGCGATCTGCCTAACACCACGGAGAGCTTTAAGGCCATTGCCGGTGAAACATCAGTTTTTCCATTAATCAATCGGCTTATTAATCCAGGGCTGACTTTTAATTTTCGGACCAATTCATTTGAGCTAATATCATTTGACTGCAAATAAACTCTTTTTATAAATGCCCCTGGATGCATAGGGTTGTGTCGTAAAAAAAATTTTTAATCCGTTATGCTTAAAGCTTTTGATCATGGGGTCATTGTACAATGATATTTACTGTTGTGCAACAATTAGGTTTTTGGGGGAAGATCACCTCTATAATCTGGCATTATAGAAGCTTAACTTAGGGTGTACAATAGCTGGAAGGATCATATTTCAGTTTTTAAATTTTTTTATACTTCTGTTGACAAAAAGCGACTCCCTATCATATATATCGAGATATTATAGATACATCAGTAGAAGATGCTGTAGATGTTGTTTTCGGCATGGCCGGTATGGAAGTAGTACTCTGGACAACCTCTGATTCACAAAAAAATATGGGTCATCTACAACTTGCTGCTTTGGTCAAGATTGCTTTGATTGATAAAAAGTCCGATATAGAGGCAATCAACAGGGGCTTTTCCAGACTTAAGTTTTAAAAGGAGGAATTATGTCTATTATTACCATTTCGAGGGGATCGTATAGTAGGGGTGTAGAAATCGCAGAACTGGTCGCTGAAAGACTAGGTTACCGATGTCTTGCTCGAGATATTTTGATTGAGGCCTCTAAAGAGTTTAACATCCCAGAGGTCAAACTCATTCAGGCCCTTGAAGATCCACTTTCTTTTTTTGAACGCTTTACTAACGAGAAAAAGAAATATATTGCCTATATTCAGACTGCCTTAATAAATCACTTTAGGGCTGACAATATCGTCTACCATGGTCTGGCAGGTCACTTTTTTGTGAAAGACATACCTCATGTTCTCAAGGTACGGATAATTACCGACTTGGAATATCGGATCAAGTTCGTGATGGAACGAGATAAGATAAGTAGAGACACAGCAATTGATTTTTTAAAAAAAATTGATAGCTCAAGGAAAAAATGGGGACAACATCTTTATGGACTAAACCTGGAAGACCCCACCCACTATGATATCGTCATTAATATTGAGAAACTGTCTTTAGAAGTTGTTGTGGATATTATTTGCACAATGATAACCTGGAAAAAATTTCAAACAACCCCTGAATCACAAAAGAAAATGGATAATCTTGCTTCGTCGCTTAAGGCAACAGAAACCTAAGGAGCTAACCTCAAGATAATGGCAGATGCACTATATACCCCTGGTTAGTTAACATTATTTTGGGCGTTTTCCAGAATATCTGCTATAATTCATTTAAAAAAAACACAAGGTGCATTAATGGTTAAATTAAATATTGTATTATTAGAACCGGAAATACCTCAGAATACAGGAAATATTGGCAGGACCTGTCTTGCAATGGGTGCTGTTCTGCATTTAGTGGAGCCAATGGGATTCTCCATAGAGGATAAATATTTAAAACGTGCCGGGCTTGATTACTGGAAAGAGCTTAATGTCCAATATTACAGGGATTATTCAGATTTTCTTACAAAAAATCCTCACGGGCAGAAAGTATTGATCTCAAAAAAAGCAACGAACAGATGCGACCAATTTTGTTATGAAGCTGAAGTCTACCTGGTTTTTGGCAAAGAATCAGTGGGTCTGCCGGACGAAATGCTGTTGAATAAGCAGGAATTCTGCATAAGAATACCAATGTCAGTTCACACCCGATCCTTAAATCTTGCCAATGCCGTGGCAATCCTCAGTTATGAGGTAATGCGGCAGTTTTCTTTCCCGGGACTTAAGACCGGAGGAGAAGCACAACCTTCAATTATCGGCTGTTGAAGCTATTAAATTATTATATTGCCCCATATTCTTCCAGATAAACATCAATTTTTGCAAGCATGGGATCATCAAGAATCATTTTGCCATTGATTTTTTTGTTGTGCAGGTATTCTTTTATGTCTGTGATGGTGACAATGGCGTGAATAGGAATGCAAAGGATCTCTTCAACTTCCTTTAATGCATTTTTATCGGTCTTGCCTTTTTCCTGGCGGTTGACGCTGATAATAATACCTTTGACTATTGGATTGTTACATGATTTCAGGACTTCAAGGGATTCTCTGATGGCCTTGCCCGAGGTAATCACATCATCTACCAAAATCAGCCGGGACAAAGACGTCAGGGGCATGCCTATCACAAGGCTCTTATCTGCATAAGTTTTGGCTTCTTTCCGATTGAACACATAGCCTTTATCCATACCCATATCAGAAAGGGCCTGGGCAGCTGAGATGCATAGGGGGATTCCTTTGTAGGCCGGGCCATAAATTCCATCAAAATTGTCAGAAAAATGCTCGTGCACGGCTTTGGCATAAAAACTGCCCAGCTTCTTGATTTTCAAGCCCGTGTCAAACATGCCCGTATTGATAAAATAGGGGGCAATCCTTCCGCTTTTCAATTCAAACTCGCCAAATTTTAAAGCATCACATTCTACTAAAAATTCAATAAATTCTTCTTTATAAGTCATTTATAAAAATATCCTCATTATTATTTGCATCGCCAGGAAAAATACTGGGAAAGAGCCACGTCTTTGCCGGATTTTAACAGGGCTTTTGTATTAAAATCTTTCATTTCACGAAGTGCGACAGAACCAAATACGGGCCCGTCCTTGCACACCACCTGTTTGCCGCAGACACAGGCTCCGCAAACCCCGAACCCGCATCTCATATAACGTTCCAAAGAGACCTGGCAGGGAATATTATAGGTCTCGCAAATTTTAAAAACATTATACATCATGATTTCAGGGCCGCAGGTATAGACCATGTCAAAGTGTTTGCCAGAGGTAATTTGTTCTTCAAGGAGATCAGTGACAAGTCCTTTGTGGCCAAAACTTCCATCATCCGTGCAGAATAGTCTTTCCATGTCAAACCGGTCCGGGTATAAAATATGATCTTTAGTTCTTGCCCCGTGAATAAAAATTGTATTTTTATCCAGCTTTTCCACCAGCGGAGCCAGAGGCGCCATGCCGCAACCGCCGGCAACAACTGCCTTCTTACCTTCTGATTTAATATCAAACCCGTTTCCAAATGGCCCCCTGATGCCAAGCAAATCCCCTTTGTTCAGAGCAATGGCCTTTTTAGAAAAGATCCCCTTGGCCTCAATCGTAATGGCAAACCTTTCTTTGGAATGAAGGGAAATGGTATAAGGCTTTTCATCAACACCTGGAATCCAGACCATGATGAACTGACCAGGTTTAAATGAAAGCGCATGATTAAAAAACAAGGTGGCATGGGTCTGGTTTTCAACATATTTTTCTTCAACCCTGAGCATGATATGTTTCTGATCTGTAATGTTGTTCATCATCATCCTTCCCTGTGGGCAGCCCCAATAATTTCTTCCATGCTTAAGTCATGGCCCTTAAGCCAGGTTTCCATTTCCAATGTAACCTTTTGAAACACATCAATCCCCCGGTACCGAACCGCACTTCCAATCCCCACAAGGCTTGCTCCTGCCATGATGATTTCAATGGCATCTTTTCCAGTGGAAATGCCGCCAAGCCCGATGATGGGAATGTTCACAGCCTTATAAATATCAAAGACACACCTGATGGCAACGGGCTTTATCATGGGGCCGGACAGCCCCCCTTTTTTAAAGGCCAAAACAGGCATTTTTGACTCAATATCAATCACCATGCCCGGTCCCACCGTGTTGATGGCACAGATGGCATTGGCTCCGGCATCCTCACAGGCCCTTGCAATATCACCGATATCCAGGGCCTGGGGGGTCAGTTTTACAATGAGCGGGACGTTAATGACCTTTTTAACGGCAGATACAACATCATGGGAAGATTGCAGATTTACCCCGAATATCATGCCGTGCTTTTCAGAATTGGGACAGGAAATATTAATCTCGATAAAATCAGGCTTTTTTGAAGATACAAATTCAGCCACCATCTGGTATTCCCTGACAGACCCGCCATAAATACTTGCAATTAAGGGAAAGTCTCTTTTTTCAAGATCCTTCCATTCATTTTCCATATTCAAATACCCGGGAGACGGCAGGCCCACGGCATTGATCATGCCATGGCCAAGATCGATGACCGTGGGGTTTTTATGCCCGTCTCTGGGCTCAGGACCGATGGATTTCATGGTGACAAGGCCGCAGCCGTTTTCATAAACTCTTTCAAGGATATCATGGCTGTTCCCGAGAATCCCTGAAGCAAGAACCATGGGGTTTTTCAATATTTTTCCAAGAAACTGGATTGTCATATTACTTATCCATTATTTAATTTTAAATTTATTTTTACTGGCAATTATTAACATATTATGGCAATTAGAGACAACCAAGATTTGAAATATTTAAACCATTAAAAAAAATAAATAATAATAGCGTATTATGATAATCAGAAAACAAAGACTTTTGTTAACGGCTGAAATTCATTTGCTCACTTTAATTGGAAATTAGGAAGCTGAATGAAACAAAAAAGAAATAATCTTATTTTAATTGTGAGCCTGCTTTTGATAACGGGTTTTGTGGCAACTAGTCTGGCAAGTTATTATGTTTCAATGGCTTCACTCAGATCAAAGATCACCATGAGTGAACTTCCAATGACAAGCGATAATATTTACTCGGAAATCCAAAGGGATCTTTTTCAGCCTATTTTGATTTCTTCACTCATGGCAAATGATATATTTCTCCGGGACTGGATAATCAAAGGGGAAAATGATGTAACTCAAATTACCCGCTACCTCAAGGAGATCCAGGACAAGTATAATACCTTTACTGTTTTTTTTATTTCCGAGAGAACAAAGACCTATTACCATGCTGACGGGATATTAAAAACTATTAAACCAGACGAAGAACGCGACAAATGGTATTTCCGGGTGCAGTCCATGAAGTCTGATTATGAAATTAATGTTGACCCTGATATGGCAAACAAAGACTCTATGACCATTTTCATTAATTACAGGGTCCATGATTATCAGAATAATTTTATTGGAGCGGCTGGTGTTGGACTTACTATAAGTGCAGTAAAAAATCTTATCAAAGAATATCAGCAAAGCTATGACAGAAATATTTACTTTATTGATAAACAAGGTAAGATAGTACTCCATGGATCAAGCCAGTTAGCAGGTGTAAAACATATTAGTGAAATAAAAGGAATTTCTTTAGTTGCGACTAGCATTTTATCAAAAGCACAAGGCCACTTCAGTTACAAACGAGAGGGAAAAACCATTCATTTAAACACAAGGTATATACCTGAACTTGAATGGTATTTACTGGTTGAACAGCTGGAAGAAAAAGGGACAAAAAATATTTTTAATGCCCTGTTAATTAACCTCTCCGTTTGTGCACTGATTACAATTATTGTTCTCTTATTAACAAGCCTTACGATTTCATCCTACCAAAAAAAGCTGGAAAAAATAGCATTGACAGATAAATTGACAGGGATATACAACCGCCAGGCATTTGATCTTGTCATTCATCCGATCCTAAAGGACATCCACAGGAAAAAATTTGCCCTGTCACTCATTTTATTTGATATTGATCATTTTAAAACCGTTAATGACAAGTTTGGACACCTGGCAGGAGATGAAACACTCAAGCATATTGTACAACTCTGCCTGGCCACCATAAGAGAATCAGATGTTTTATGCAGGTGGGGAGGCGAAGAATTTTTAATCCTTTTAAAAGAGTGCAGCCTTGATGATGCCTATGAAATTTCAGAAAAAATCCGGAAGACAATACAAGACACCCCTTTAATTTATAAGAGAAAAGAAATTTTCTCAACCATAAGTCTTGGTGTCAGCCGGTATCATCTACCTGAAAAAGAAGACAGCCTTATTGCCAGGGCTGATAATCTTCTTTATAAAGCAAAACAAAACGGCAGGAACAGGACTGAAATAGAGCCTTCCTAAAAAGGCTCCACCAGGTTTTTAAAGACCAGGTCTAATCGTAACTTTTACGGGTAGCCTCATCACTCATGGTCGGCGCAATCCGTGGTTTCCATTCAGATGCCTCCCATGTCCCGAGAGAAGAATGCATATCAAGATATTTTTTCGGTATCGGATGGGTGCCGATAACGACCTCGACCCCATAGCGTTTCTCAAGAAAAGCCTTGACAGATAATTATGCCGATCTTTGTCTTTGAATTCATCTCAATTCCTTTTGCTTCTCAATTGGTATATTTTCATAGCATTCCAAAAAATTATTTGGATTCACTACCATAAAACCACAGAATCTGTCCATGACTATTCCACAAGGCTTCCATGGGAATAATGTAGCGTTACCGTTCATATAATTAACGTTCCTTTTTTTACATATAGAAGAATTATTTTTTGAAATTAATTTGCTTTGAACAACAATATATATTACTGTGATTTTGGGTATAAGAATTTTAAAGGAGGGTCAACTTTGTCTCCAATTATGTTGCGACTTTTTTTTGTTGCGTGATTTTCTTCTAATATGTTTTAAAAAAGATTGTGGACACCACATATTGTATTCTGAGAAATGATAAAAAAGTGAGCCTTACACGTTAGAACTGAACCGCTACGCGGAGGTTGGCGATTCAACAATTCTTTGATTAGCGTTTTATCATTTGAAAGTCATCGCCCTATTTTCATTCTCACTAATCATTATAGATAACATAAGACCTCGCAAGGAAAAATAATTTATAAATGAGATATTATTAAAAGTGATCTTCTGGACTTCCCGAAGATTCACTATACAGTTTGATTCATTTATGCTAATGAGAGTGACATGAAATCGAATTTCTTTGAAAAATATCAAAATTCCATACCGAAGGGCCTACCAAAATACGCTGAATTACGTGAAGTAATCCGAAGTGCTGTTTTAGATGGGTATTGGAAGAACGGTGAAAAGTTACCAAATGAACGAAAAATAGCAGATATAACACCATTCAGTTTGGGAACTGTTCAGAAAGCATTTAAGGATTTGGTTGCTGAAGGCATTGTAGATCGCCGACAAGGACACGGTTCGTTTGTCTCCGATAATGAAGCGAAGATGGCTGATCCTTGGCATTTTCGGTTCTCAAAAAATCTTTTTCAAAACTATATGGAAGTATATCCAAAAATCAGAAAGAAAGAGAAGGTTTCTAAAAAAAATAGTTGGGCTAAACTTTTAAATTCCGATGATGGTTGTCTTATTCAGATTGACCGAATAATAGCCATAAAAGATAAATTTATGATTTATAGTGAATTCTTCCTTTCAGCAAAAAAATACAAGAGCTTTCTTAAAAAATCTGATAAAGAACTCACATCAGTTAATTTTAAAACAATTCTCCATCAAGAATATAACGTCTCTTTTAAGAATATATCGCAAGCGGTACAAATGATCAAGTTTTCAAAAGTTATCTGTGAGGAGCTTAATTTAGAAAAAGGAACTGTAGGCTTGTTGATGGAAATCATAGCGTATTCCACGCAAAAAAATCCAGTGTACTATCAAAAAATTTATATCCCTCCAAACGATTTCAAGTTAATAACTACGGATTCTCTTAATGTTCCGGAAACATGGAGATAAATACTTCTTACTAACCCCCATGCCCTGGCGGGCACAACAAAACATGAAAGAACGCGATCAAAACAGCAATTGGTATGACCATTTTTGGTACTCCAGTTTGTATAAACCCGTTCAAATTGCATTTTCCGATTCTCCTGTAGTAAATCTGTGCCCGTTCATGAAAGCCTCCTTTATGGTTTTCATTATAACCGGACAAATTATGAGCTACAAATCCGGACAATTCATTTGCTCCCAACAAAGTTAAACTTTTTTCTTGACAAACCAGAATAAACGTGTAAAGTTTGATTGAATCGAAAATTGCTATATAGCTATATAGCTTCTTTGAAGGGAGAGCATAAATGATTGTGCCGAAAACATATGATTTAATCATTTTGGGTGCTGGACCAGCCGGATTAACAGCAGGCCTCTACGGATCTCGTGCCGGACTCAAAACCATTGTTTTAGATCCCAAAAATCCTGGGGGGCAAATGTTGTTGACCGATGACATTTACAATTACCCCGGCCACCCTGATGGTATCACCGGACAAAAATTGGCAGATCTGTTTTTGAAACAGGCCCAAAAATACGGCTGTGAAGTTTTAAACAGAGCAGGTTCAGTACAGCTGGCACAAAAAGACGATCATTTTATTATTACCGCACGGGATGCCGCATATCAAAGTGATGCTGTTATTGTTGCTACTGGCTGTTCACCAAGACGATTAGGCGCTGCGGGAGAAAAAAAGTTTTCCGGTGCCGGCGTGTCTTATTGTGCAGTATGTGACGCTAATTTTTTTGAAGATTTAGAAGTTGTGGTCATCGGCGGAGGTGATTCAGCTCTCGAAGAAGCAGCATATTTGTCCCGACTGTGCAAACATGTCCATATTATTCACCGGCGAAATCAATTTCGTGCATCAGATGCTTGTCAGTGTCTCGTTCGAAATCTAAAAAATGTGAGCGTGATATGGGATACTGTGGTTGAAAAATTCCAGGGCGATGACCTTTTAGAAAGTGTTCATCTGTCTAAAACAGACGGGTCCAAAAAATGGGATTTAAATGTCAATGGTGCATTCATTTATGTTGGTCAAATTGCAAACACAGCTTTTCTTCCCGACTCTGTTGATATAGATCCTGCCGGATGGATCATTACAAATGAAAAACTTGAGACATCCGTTCGAGGCCTTTATGCTGCGGGCGATGTACGCCAAAAAGATGTTAAACAAATTTCAACATCTGTGGGAGATGGTTCCCAGGCTGCAATTACTGCTGAAAAATACCTTATGATGAAAAGGTGCAATGCTTACCCAGGAGAATAATAATTGGTTAACCAATGCCTTGCACAGCAGGCGCCCGAATTGTTATTGGCCGGCTGCACTTAACTGTTTTTGAATGCTATAAATTAAAGTTGCGTACATCAATAAAACGATCTATTTGAAAATTGGGGGAATCATGCAGTTAGAACAGATAATCCATCCGATCAAAAAAATTATTTTTTCTTCAAAAAGCTCTCTGTCCAACGGTGTGCTGTCGGTTTGCCGTAGCGAACTAGAGACAATATTGAATGGCGATCCCTATGTTCGCATATCTGATATTGACATTGCAGAACCTGGCCAGCCTGTAAGAATTGCACCTGTTTTGGATATTGTAGAGCCCAGAGCAAAAGACAATCCATCTGAAACTGCATTTGCCGGAATCCTCGGCTCACCGGACGATTGCGGTACAGGGAAAACACATATCCTAAAAGGCGCGGCCGTTCTTGGCGTTTGTGAATTGCCTGGCATTCAAGAGGGCATTGTTGACATGAGCGAAGAGGCAAAACCATTCTGTCCGTTTGCCAATACCCAAAACATAGTATTGGTATTTCAACCCCGGGAAGGTGTTGATAGGGTCACCGCTGATAATGCGATCAGAAAGTTACTGCTCAAGACAGCAGAATACCTTGGCAGTCAGGCTAGGGGGGTATATTCAGACCATATAGTTCAACTTGAATGGCCTTTAAAGCAAAACAAAAACCCCCGTTGCGGGTTGATTTATCTTGTTCAGTCCCAGGGCGACCTTCGACGAACGTATTTAAAGGGGCTGGCGTTAGACGATTTCATGCCGATAGACATTTCGCCAACTCAGGTCTTAGATAGTGCCGTTGTCAGCGGTAACTTTGTCATGCCTTCCAATAAAACCTGTACTTATATTCATCAAAACAATCCCCTGATAATTGAAATGATCAAAAGCCATGGCAAAACCATTAACTTTGCCGGAGTAATTTTTGCCAACGAGATGAGTCGCCTTGATGATAAAAAGCAGGTGGCCGAAAAAATCGTTCAAATGGCCAAAGAACTTAATCTTTCAGGCGTTGTTATCAATCAGGAGGGTGGTGCTAATACCTTAACCGATGTGATGATGATTTGCAGGCAGTTGGAAAAAGAGAACATCCAGACAACTCTTATACTCAATGAGTTCGCCGGTGAAAACGGCACAACTCCATCTCTGGCTGAAACCACAGACGAGGCCAGGCACATTGTCAGCACAGGTAATAATGATCATCGAATTATACTTCCTGCCGCTGAAAAATTGATTGGTGCAGATAATTTTCCTGGAATCGACAATTCATTAAAAGAAAAAATCACCCTCCCTTTGACTCGCATACATTCTTCTACCAATCAGCTCGGGTACAACTATATATCGTGTAATCAGGGCGGCATAACTTTTGCCAACAAAATTGTTCCAAACGACAAACCCCTGCGCATTGTTCATTATCTGAATCAATTTTTCGGCCAGATTGGTGGAGAGGATAAAGCAGATGCAAAACTCCAGGTAAAGGAAGGCACGGTTGGACCTGGCATGGCCTTTAAAATGCTTTTTGGAGAGAAGGCCGAAGTTGTAGCCACTATCATTTGCGGTGATAACACAATGGCTGAAAAGTTAGACGAATTAAGCGAAGCTGCGGCCAAATTAGCTGAACAATATTCACCTGATATCTTTATATCAGGTCCTTGTTTTATTGCAGGACGATACGGAATGGCTTGTGGCGCAGTGAGCAAGGCAGTTGGTCGCCGATTGTCGATCCCCACAATTGTGGGAATATCAGAAGCCAATCCAGGTGTGGACGTGTTTCGTTTTTATACCTATATGGTTCCTTGCGGGAACTCTGCAGCCAAAATGAAGCAAGCTGCAGAATCAATGGTTGACGTTGCTTTATGCCTGGCCCAAGGGAAAGCACCTGCCCAAGACAGCTATTTATCACAGAATATCAGAAATTCAGTAATAATGGAAAAGACCGGGGCAGCCCGAGCTGTTGAAATGATGGTGGCAAAAATAAACAACCAAGACCTGAAAACCGAATTGCCTTTACCCAAATTTGACCGTGTAGATCCTGCACCACCATTGGAGGATCTTTCAAATGCCACTATTATTTTATGTACAGAAGGCGGGTTAATTCCCAAAGACAATCCAGATCGAATTGAAATGTCCATGGCCACCAAATTCGGCAAATACCCCATTGATCCATCATCAGAACTTAATCCTGAAAACTATACCGTTGCCCATGGAGGCTACGACAATACCATTGCTCAGAAAGATCTTAACCGTTTATTACCTCTGGATGTCATGCGAGAGCTCCGGTCGGAAGGAATGATAGGTGACGTTGGAGATGTCTTTTATACAACAGCCGGCAACGCAACATCAGTAGAAAATTCTACAAAATTCGGACAGGAAATTGCTGAAGATATCCGACAACGATTTAAACAACAGGTTGGTGTCGTTTTTACCTCCACATGAGGAACTGGCACTCGTTGCGGCGCAACGATAGTAAAAGAACTCGAACGGGCAGGCATTCCAAGTGTACTTATTTGTACACTGACCAGTATTGCGCAGACGATTGGGGCCAATCGTATATATCCGGCCAATGCGATACCATATCCCTTAGGTGATCCAACCCTATCCCCTATTGAAGAAAAACGGCTACGCAAAAAAATAGTAACCAATGCATTGCAACACTTAATTGAATTACCCAACAAATAACCTTTCAATTGGAGGAATTTTGAAATGGAAATCGAAATTAACAAAGACAACTATCATGAGATCGTCAGCGATGCCTCTCTACCAACCATAGTTGATTTCTGGGGCCCAAAATGCGTTCGCTGCATTGAATTAATGCCCACGATGGAAGCCTTGGCAGAAGAACACAAAGACAAAATGCGTTTGATTAAACTGGACACAACCGGAAATCGAAGACTGTGCATGGGACTACGATTAATGAGTTTGCCGGCATTCCTTTTCTACCGGGATGGTGAAGAGATAAGCCGTGTTTCAGGAGATCAGATTACCGAAGATGATCTGCGTAGATATGTGGATAAATTTCTTGCAGGAGAGGAGATTGAATAATGGGAGAATATCCGGTAGTTCAATCATTTTCATATTTACTGGCACACACGCCTGAGTTTGTTCGTTATGGGTCAAAGCCCAAAAGAGAAATAAAATTTAACCCTGAATTGGGCCCAAAGATTGATGCTCATTTGCGCGGGTTTGATGAGGCGGTCAGTTATCCTCCCAATCAGGTTTTTCTTGGAAATTTACATCCGGAAGATCTGGCTAAACGACCGGAACCATGGTGGCAGAATCCTGTCACGGATGCAAGTCCCCAAGGGGCGTACGGACCTTTCCTCAACCAATTGGAGTTTTATGGCTTTTTAAAAATTGTTGATCAGTTTGACCTCGTCTGGTTTTCTCCGGAATTCACCAAACAGGTTCGCATGGCCATTAATAATAATGCTCTGCTTTTTGAAAATGATCTGGAAAAACTTGGCGAAGGCAAACCAATGAACAAGATCAAATATGCCATTGAAAACAACGCCGCATTGCCTCTGTACTTCAAAAATGAAATTATTGGATCATTTCAAAGAGATCATGATGAAGACGAGGCTCTTCAAGCTGATGTGCTGCTGGAAAATCTTGTTACAAAAGCATCGGGTGTTGTTGCTGTTCGACAATTGTTGAAAAGAGCTAATATTAAACCCGAATCCGTGGATTATATCATGTCTTGCTCAGAAGAAGCTATTGGAGACAGATACCAGCGCGGTGGCGGAAACCTGGCAAAGGCCGTAGGCGAAGAATGTCGATTGCTTAATGCAACGGGCAGCGATGTTAAAGCCTTTTGTGCTGGGCCGGTTTATGCAATGGTTCATGCTGCAAGTCTTGTCAAAGCGGGTACATTTGATAAGGTTATCGTATTCGGTGGTGGCTGCCAGACCAAGCTTGGAATGAAATTCCAGGGGCACCTGAAAAAGGATATGCCGATTCTGGAAGATATTTTGGGAAGCATGGCTTTTTTGATCACAAAGGATGACGGTGTTAGCCCTGTGATCCGCTTGGACGCAGTCGGAAAGCATAACATAGGCGATGGCTCCAACCAGCAGGATATTATGACATCTTTAGTGGTTAGACCACTTGAAAAAATGGGTATGAAAATGACCGATGTCGATAAAATTTCTACTGAACTTCACAACCCGGAGGTCACCGTACCCCAGGGTAGCGGGAACGTTCCTTTAAACAATTACAAATTAATGGCTGCATTAGCTGTCATGCGCAAAGAGATCGAACGCGGTGAGATGCAAAAATTCATTGATGAACGAGGAATGCCAGGTTTCGCCCCAACCCAGGGGCATATCCCGGCGGCAGTGCCGTATCTTGGTCACGCTTCTGAAGCCATGGCCCAGGGAAAAATAAAAAATGCATTATTCGTGGCAAAAGGCAGCCTGTTTCTTGGAAGAATGTCCAGGTTGTCCGACGGATTGAGTTTTTTCATGGAAAAAAATAAAGGCAATAAGAATTGATAAACAAAAAAAATAAAAGGAGGATCGTTTAATGTTCAAAGACAAATTGTTTGTTGCGTTTGGCGAGCGAGATGGTGTGCCAGGCCCAACGATTACAGAAGTTCTAAAAGCAGCCGGTTGTGATGTGATATACCAGGTTACCGAATGCTTTGTCTGAACGGCAGCCGGTGCCATGGACGTAGAAAATCAATCCCTTATGATGCGCCTTGTTCAAGAACACGGGCGTGAAAAATTGGTCGTTGTATTAGGCGCTGCTGATCTTGAAGGAGTCGAAATCAGTGCAGAAACATTGACCACAGGGGATCCGAGTTTTGCAGGTCCATTGGCAGGAGTCCAGTTGGGACTCAAAGTTTACCACATCCTTGAGCCTGAGTTTAAAAAAATTATACCTGAAGATATCTATCAGGATAAACTGGGTATCTTCGAACTCACAACAGATGCCCAGGCTTTGGAGAACTCTTTATCCAAGATTCGAGAAGGGGTGTGACGATTTATAGTTTCTGACCAATGTTCCTGGGTGGGTGTAAATTTTAACGGCATTTAATACAAAAGCTGCACCATCCGGGGCAACACATCTAACGTGGTGTAATTGCATGGAGAGTGGTATGGATTTAATTTACTCTTTAATCGGGGTGGTACCAAATGTTTTGGGTGCGGCTCTTATCGAACAAATTTAAACACCTGTAAATAAAGGCGTTCAGCACCATTAGCATTGATTTCATGCAGCTTTCTGACAAGATAGCCCAGCTGGCTTGTGATATCTGACCA
>Ga0180009_10002439_pt1 | contig 21885 bp, 22 predicted proteins | sample OS_PC_MetaG_FD_123537 | JGI IMG/M metagenome (GOLD analysis project Ga0180009, IMG submission 123537) | Groundwater microbial communities from the Aspo Hard Rock Laboratory (HRL) deep subsurface site, Sweden - OS_PC_MetaG | ecosystem: Environmental > Aquatic > Deep subsurface > Groundwater...
CTAGAGTGATTCCTGCTGTCGAGCCACAGCGCAGGCGTCAGATTCAGCGGAAAGCCCGGTGCAACTGTATTTGCCCTGGCAACTACTCAGGCAGCAGAAGCCTAATATGGAGAAATTTGTGATGAAAACTTCTTTTCGTATTCCAGAAGAGTACACATCAGCGCTAAGCGTTTGTGAAACTGAGACAGCAATCAAAGAAATCAAAGATTTTTTTCAGGACGATTTAGCAGCTGAACTGAACCTGAATAGGGTAACAGCACCGCTGTTCGTTGAGGCGGGAACAGGCATTAACGACGATCTCAACGGAGTGGATCGCCCGGTTTCCTTCACCGTGAGGGACTTGGGGCACCGGAAGGTGGAGGTGGTTCAGTCGCTGGCCAAATGGAAGCGGCTGACACTAGCAGAATTGCGTGTACCAGCAGGTGAAGGAATCTATACGGACATGAATGCCATCCGACCGGATGAGGAGTTGGACAACCTTCATTCCATTTACGTGGACCAGTGGGATTGGGAGCGGGTGATCACACCGCAGCAGCGAAACCTGGACGAGTTGAAACAAACGGTGCAGCAAATCTATAGCGTGATCCGTCGCACTGAGTCCCACATCTGTCGAAGATTTCCAGCCCTTGAGAGAATGCTCCCCAATGACATAGTGTTTGTACACGCCAATGAATTGGAAGATCATTTCCCCGAACTTTCCCCTGGCGAAAGAGAATGCCAAATCGCCCGGGAACATGGCGCCGTTTTTATCATCGGGATTGGCGCACCGTTGCGTGATGGCAAACCGCACGATGGGCGAGCCCCAGACTACGACGATTGGATTACTCCGAATGGCAGGGGGTGCGGGCTCAATGGGGATATTATCATATGGTACCCGATCTTGAATGTGGCATTTGAACTTTCTTCGATGGGCATCCGTGTTACCCCAGATTCTCTAAAGGTCCAATTGCAAATGACTGGGACTACGGATCGAGAGAAACTGTACTATCACCGGCGGCTCTTGGCTGGGGATCTGCCCCTCACCATTGGTGGTGGGATCGGTCAATCCCGACTCTGTATGATGCTGTTGAGAAAAGCCCATATCGGGGAAATCCAGGTTGGCATCTGGCCAGATGAAGTACGCACGACACTTCGGGATAGGCAGATCGTACTTCTCTGACAACAGAGTCGGTGTGATATAGTCTATGCGGTGAAGACCGTCCGCTGAATAGCCTGGTGTGGGAGAAAACTGGCCTCAGACAGTTCTGTGGTGGAAATACTTCGATCATTTCGCATATCTGGCACGGAGAGGCCGCTAAGATCGAGCCTTCCTGCCGAAGGTGCTGTCCATGAACGAGGACGTACACCAATCCTATCTCAATAATCGCAAGTATCACGACTCTCCACACAACCTGACACCGGATGATGTCTATACCATCCGGGCAGTTCTAGTGCAATCGGGTGGCCGCGATCAGAGATCGAGGCCACGCAAAGCCTTATCTATTAGTCTAATGCGTCCCTTTTTGTGGGATTGTTTGACATGGTCTATCTCATCCAGAAGGGGGAACATCCCTGACCGAGTCAAATAAATAGTCAAAATAACTGTTGACATTTGCCGGAAAACCGATATATATGCTATGTGATATCAAGTTTCCGAGACCGCTTTTACAGTAGCTTTGCAATACCAGACAAATCTCCGAAAAAGCAGAATATGGGAACTGACGCGCAATTGTGCGCTTTGACGTGTCTATCTTGACGCTGGGAGAAGATTCCTGTTAGGATAGACAAAAATGGAGTGTAGAATGAATATCTACATCGGTAACTTGTCGTTTGACACGACAGAAGATGATCTCCGCCAAGCAGTTGAAAGCTATGGCGAAATTCTCAGCGTGAACGTTATCAAAGACAAGTTCAGCGGCGAATCCAGAGGGTTTGCGTTCGTGGAAATGGCTAGCAAGGAAGCCGGACAGGCTTTGATAGCCGGTCTTAACGGCACCCAGCTGCGCGACCGCGAACTAACGGTCAACGAAGCTAGGGCTCGCAAGGACGACGGCGGCGGCCGCGGTGGTCCTCGTGGTGGCGGATCCCGTGGTGGTGGCGGCTCACGTGGAGGCCGTTCCTGGTAGGAGGCAAATCACTTTCGAAAATCATTGGAAAGTCTGATATGCAAAGGAGACTGGTTATACCAGTCTCCTTTTCTGTTACTGGGGTTTGGCCGCGATCACAGATCGCGACCGAACGGTATACGTCGCCCTGCTCATCGGCAGCGTCTCAGGGGGATAGCAAGAATAGTCTCTCCGTACTTGTTGACCTTGCCTGTGTCCCCGAAGCCGAGACTGCCGTACAACCGCTGCGCTACGAGATTGTCTTTTTCTACTGTTAGGTTTATCTTCTCGCAATTCGGATGGAGAGTAGGAACGAACTGCAGGATTTCGCGCAGAACAGTTCTGCCATGTCCTCTACCCTGGAACTTGTGGTCGATAAGCAGTCCCCCTATCCAGTAGTTGTCACTGCTTTCCGGCGTATAAGAGATGTAGAAGCATCCAATCAATTGCTGATCTTTGTAGATAGCGTACGGATCGAGAGCCTCATCCCATGGTTTGACATAGGCAGCAGCGAGAGACTCCGTCGGCGAGGGTACGAAGTGGCGCTGTTCGGGTAGCACTTCGAGCCGCAGAACATCTTCCCAGTTGTGCCGAGTTATCGGCTCGAACCTGATATCATGAGTATCCATTATCAAACCCTGATGAGAGTATCAGTCAATTTGAGATCGCAAGATCAAAGCTAATATACAGCATCAGATTGAGCAACCGAATAGTCAGAGGCAAGAGGGGAGATCACTCCGGGACCAGCTGGTCGCAATGTCTTTCGCGAAAGGTAGATCCCGATCTTTGCTTTCGGTGTGACAGCTTGGAGTGTATCTAAGAATTTTCCAGTATTCAGTTTGGGTTGAGATTGCCGGAACGGATTAAATCTTCTGCAAACCAGCAGCTGTGAGAACAAGTATCTTTGAATTAGCCGCATGGTCGTGATTTGGTCCGACTGCGACTACTTCGGGCAGAAGGGAGCTGTACGAGAGACTGATGAGGCGCCCAGTCAGCGGTCAACCCCGATCATGATTCGACACATCTCCGATGCTTAGAGTAGTCTCGGATTGCTTTCAAGATGTAGTAGAGATTGCCATTTTCACCACTGATCTTGGTGTCTAACGCAATCTCCTTCTTTGCGCTGCTGGGTCAAGTGCGACATATATTGTCTCTACGTACATACGCGGATTAGTGTCAGCCGCACCGCTTTGATGAGCGTCTTGGCATGATTGCGTGAGATACCGCCGAGCGAACGGGAACCTGCTGCTAGCCTTCCGGGGGGATGATCCCGAGCCGTTTCATGATGTCTTTCTTGTACCATTCGGCGATATCGTCATTGTGGAGCGCCATGTCGAGTTGCTTGGTGAGTATGCTGAGCCGTCCGAGGAGATACAGCCTGTCGAGGATTTCATGCCTGCCGAGATATGATATCGAGGAATGAAAGAAGTCACCTTTCCTGCCCGACTCGAACCCCACGGCTGTAAGGATATCCGATATCAACTTGACCCTGCGGATACGTCGATCGAGAGCGGCACCCCCTTCTTTGTATTGCATCCGTATGAAATTCTTGGAAATGTCAGTCGTGCAAATCGCTTCAATGGTGGTGATATGATATCCCATATGCAGTCCTGCGATCATGTACTCTTTGCTCAGGATCGCAAAACTGCTCTCCGAGAACTGAACGTCCTTCCTGCGAGTCTTTCTTGTAGTGACCAGGCTACTGAGTCTCCCGCGCCCTTTCAACGGACCGATCGACGGCCATCCCTCCTTGAGAATCCCGTTCCAGAAAGCGCGCATCGGCTCGGACGTGATATCGTTTTCAGGGATTGATTTCTTCCCCTTGAACTGCTCGGCAGATTCATCGATGAAAATGATGCTCATATCGAGCGGCACATCACTGTCAAGCTTGAATCCGAGCTTGTCCTTGCCGCCGAGATTCCCGGCAGCAGCAAACATCTCTTCGATAGACCTCTGGTGAGCGAAACGTGTGATGTCGTGGAAGGTCGTGCAGTTTTGCGCCAGGAATTTGCTCCCGGTGGGGTTGACAAGATTGAGGGGCGAGATTCTCTCGAGGATGTCCTCCAGCAAGCTGATGATCCCGAGATCTTCCAGCTTTTCAAATTCATGGCTGCGAGATTCGATAAGATCGCTGTGCACTCCCCTGTAAATCGCACCTCCGGTAGCGTCTACTGTGACTTCATCTCCCGCCTTCAGCTCGTCCATGCAGGATATGCCGACGACGGTCGGAATGCGATACTCTCTTGCGAGCGTTGCCATGTGGCTGACGACACCGCCGACTTCTGTCACGAGAGCACTGATTTTCTCCATCACCGTCACGAGACCGGGGAACGGGTGCCGGGCGACGAGTACCGCTCCTTTGGGGACGGAGGGAATCTCCTGTGGGGAGGAGATCTTAAAGACCGGCCCGGCTCCTGCACCGGGGCAAACAGTTGTGCCTCCGCAGACGAATACCTTGAGTATGGACGGGTCCAATCCTACCTTTGTATCTCTAAGCTTCAGCACTTGAAGTGGGCGAGTCTGGAGTATCAGTAGCTTTCCATTCCGATCCAGCGCCCATTCGATATCCTGAGGCGACCCATAGTGCTTCTCCAATGTGATTGCGATCTCGGACAGCAGTCTCAGATTCTCCTCATCAATAGACGGCCGCATCTGCTCATCAGCCGGTACCGGTTCATTGACTGTGCCGCCTTCATCGCGCAGGACAAGCCGGATCGGTTTGCTCGCAATCTCCATCGATTCGACCAGGCCGGATTTTCGCGAAACACAGAACACGTCCGGTGTGAGCGTTCCATCTACCAGGTGGCTTCCGAGTCCGTATATGGAGTTCACGAGAATGCAGTCGCCATCGGGACGGATGGGATCACATGTATACGCTACGCCGCTTGCCGCAGCATCGACCATCGTCACGCATCCTACACTCATGGCCAGGTCAGTCTCGGCTAGTGAATGACTTAGCAGATAGTAGATAGCCTTGGGAGTAAATTTACCTGCGAGTACGTCAACATATCGGCGGACAAGCTCCCGAGCTCGAACGTTGAGAAAGCTCCGATACTGTCCCGCAAAACTGAAGAGAGTATCTTCGCCGATTGCACTCGACCGCATTGAGAACCGTCCAATTGACGATCTCGATTTCAGTTCCGCACAGCTCTCTTTGATAGCTGCAACCAGATCTGGCGGCACGGGACTCGATGACACAAGACTTCGTATTCCATCACTAACTCTGATCAAGTCTTCATGAGAGTCGATGTCCAGACTTCCGATAAGTTCATCGATTCTCGATTGAAGGTTGTTGGAGTCGACAAAGTGCTTGTATGCCCAGGCACTTATAGCGAAGCCGTCGGGAACCGGTAAGCCGAGCCTGTTCTTCATCTCTCCAAGTTGCGCGTTTTTGCTCCCGACGCTTAGCGCCCTGTCTCGCGTCAAGTCATCGAAATCAACCGTAAAGGCATCTCGCTCAATGTCAGATGCGCCCGGCAGGTATCTCTGAATTCCGCTATCTATCTCGACATACTTGCTCTCAAGGATGCGATACTTCTCGCCACCCATCGCAATCAGCTTGGCGACAATCTGCCGAACCCCTACACGGACGACCTCGAGATTGTCGCGAATATAGCCGACATCGAAGAGATGTTTCCCCTGCGATTTCTGCTCCATGTCGGCGATGACTTTGAGGACTTTGTTGTTGGCTTCAAGAAGTGCGAGGAAGTCGTTGAATTTTTCCTGCACTGCCAGTAACTCAGCCCCTTTCTCTCCCGATCCATCATTGGACGACTTCATGAACGGCGTCATCGTCTTCAGGCCTTATCTGTGCACGATTAGGATAACGGTACTGTGTCTATGAATCCTGTCTGACGGAGTCTATTCGCCCGGGTCTCCGGACTTATAGCGCTCCTGCTGCACAGTCTGCATTGCCTCCATCAGATCTTTTGGATCGATAATCTTCTTGCTTATCAGCAGTCTCACGAGCGCTTCCTGTGCAAGGTTGTTAGAGAGCGTCAGTTCTTCGAAGCTCACATCTCGCACTTTGCCGTCGACAACTATCTTGATCGCAATCCTCTTATCGGGATTTCCATCACTCACGCTTACCATCCTCTATCATAATGTTCATGCTTCCGGTTTTGAACGCTTTCAAGTCAAGCGTGACCCAGAGGAAACCAATTCCTCTGAACTCTTCGCTGATTCGTTGCCGCAGTTGTGGTTCGACGAACCGTTCGATGTCTTTCTCTTCGATTTCGATTCGTGCAATCTTGCCGTGATGGCGAACCCGCATTTGACGAAACCCGCACTCGCGGAGCACTCTCTCGGCCTTTTCGACCATCGCAAGCTTCTCCGGAGTGACTCTGTCGCCGTATGGAATCCTCGAAGCCAAACACGCTGCTTGAGGCTTGTCCCAAATCTCGAGCCCCTCGCTCCTTGCTATCTCCCGAATTTCGTCTTTGCTCAAGCCTACATCGAGAAGGGGGCTCTTGACTGCATGATTCCTGGCGGCTCGCTGGCCCGGTCTGTGATCGCCGATGTCGGAGGCATTTGCACCATCGAGCACGCAATCATAATCGTTCTCCAAAGCGAACTTCTCAAGCTTGCTGAAAAGCTCATGTTTGCAGAAAAAGCAACGGTCAGATTTATTCGACGCGTAGTTTTCATCGGCCAGCTCATTGGTGCGGATAGCCCTGTGTCTATCGGGGATTCCGATGGTTTTCACGAAGTTCGCAGCGTAATCCTTGTCATCTCTCGCCAGGCTTTCAGAATCTGCCGTCACGGCAAGGACATTCTCACGGCCGAGCGCCTTGACAGCGGCATAGACCACGAATCCCGAATCGAGCCCCCCCGAAAACGCGACGACAGCCTTCCCGTAGCCAGATATCGTTTCGAGAAGCCTGTCATACTTGTTCTTCAGTTCGGAATTCAGCGGCGCCATTTCTCGATCAGTCCGTTGAGGAGTATATAAATCGGTGCCTGAGCATTTTCATTGAGTTCGTTGAATTCGAGCGGCCCTGCGACGCCATCGAAGTATCCCAGAGTCTCCAGACCGAGCGCAATGCCGTCTGCCGAATATCCCCCGATCTCCGCGGCGCGGAGAGCGATTCGGACTGCGTCGAAAGTCATTCCTGCGACAGATGTCGGTTCGGTTTCATTGCTTTGAGAAAATAGATAGCTGAAGCGCTGCCAACTCGTGTCCGCATCTGTCAATGTTGCGTGAGACACGAACATTGCGGGATACTGCTTCGTTGCCGCGAGAGATGCAACATCGGGATCTCCGAGATCCTCGCTGCCCAATATGATTGTCCTGATCCTGTAAAACCTGAGCTGAGGTATGATAAGCTTGAGCTCTTCCGCATACGCCGGGATGAAGACTGCCGGTATATCAACAGCAATCTCCTCCACTTCAAGAGTGTCCCCTCTGTTATCAAGATATATCCTGGTATCGAACGTATCGGGCAGTACCTTCTCCTTCATGTTGAGCATGAATCTCCGGAAGTCGCTGCTACCGCGCGCGTAATAGACTTCGTCAAAAACAACGACTCCGTTTGCAATGAGCACCTGCTTGAATCCTTCGGTGATCTGCCTGCCATAATTATCATTTGGCGAGAGTATCGCGACCGAGTCGAGTCCCAGCTCTTCCATTGCGGCCTCGGCCATTCTCCGTCCCATAGTCTCCGGTGTCGGAGTCAATTGGAAGATTCTTCTGGATATGGAGGTCAGTCCTTTTTCGGATGCTGACGGGAGTATCATCGGCACAGACCAGAAGTCGGAATATGCCGCCGCGCCAACGGCCTCCTGGGATGTCAGCGGGCCGACTACTACCGACACTCCGGAGGAAGTGACATCACGCGCAAGCTGAGCTGCCACGATCGAGTTGCCGAATGTGTCATACGATTTCAGGCTGATATTGACCGTCTCGGTGCCGAAAGTCTCGACTGCAAGCCTCGCAGCGGCGTCCATCTGCCGTCCGTATGGAGCGAGATCGCCGGTGAGCGGCACGAGGAGGGCTATGTCGAGAGATCGAGAGAGCTCGCTCTCTATATTTGTCTGTAGCCTCTTTATCTGTGTATCCCCATCGCGGGGAGAGATTTCGGCATGCAGCTTGATCACCCTGTCCGCTCGTCTCATGAGACCAAGGTCATAGTAGTTGCTCGCGATCCTGTAGACCATGTCACTGAAGAGCGCAGGATCAATGCGGTGAGTCGTCGTAAGAACCTGCTGTTGCTCCGAGAATGACAGGTATCCCGAGCAGATGTTCAGGCAGTTTTGATACAGCAGTTCCCTTAGCTCCTGATTGTCCGAGAGATGGAAAGCGCGTATCAGTTCTTCTGCAGCAGCCAGGTAGTCAACCCGATCAAATGCTATCCTACCGAGGAAATAATGACAGGCCGACTGCAGAAATGGTGGTGGCTCAGTGGCTAGCACTGAAATCAGAAGATCAGAAGCCTGATCTGGTTCGCCCGCATAGTACAGCGACTTGGCTTCCATGAATCGGAAGCGATCTGCTCCTTCATAAGATGGGTTGAGATCTGTGAGATTGGAAAACAAACTGGCGGCTTCGGCAAAAGACCCACCGACGTACAGCGATTCAGCCTGCTCGATGGCTGTCCGAATTGAATCGACGCCGATTGTTTGTGCGCCTGACTCGGTCGTGAGGCAACAGACAAATGCCAGACCTATTAACAGTATCGATCGCTTGATCATCCTGCCTGCAAACCCAGTTACAGCGAATACTTCCCAAAGTCTTCCGGGTTGATCTTCTTGAGACGATCCTTGAGTTCTTGAGGGTCGTATCTCTTCGGCTCCGGACCGTCCGTCGGCCTGAGGTGGAAGAGCTTGCTGTTGGCAAATATTGGTGAATTCGTCCTCAGTGCCAGCGCTATAGCATCAGAAGGGCGAGCGTCAATTTCGATTGTCTCAGAATCTTGACTCATGAGGATTCTGGCAAAGAATGTTTGCTCCCGAAGGTCAAATATTTCGATCTTAAGCACTTTGGCATTGAGCCGCTCGACGATCACTTTCATCAGGTCGTGAGTCAGCGGTCTCTTCGATGGAATTCCCGACATCTCCATCGCGATCGCCCACGCTTCGTATGGACCGATCCATATTGGAAGTATTTTATCGGAATCGGGACGCCCGAGAATCACAACGGGTGACTCGGTCGTGACATCGCGCGCCAAACCCTTTACGCTCACCTCTATCATCTCATCTTCCTGTTCCCGATCGTCAGTCAACTCTTCTTCACCACCCACAGTTTCAAGTTTGCGATCACATCCGTTGTAACTTTGACGGGAACGGAGTAAACGCCAAGGTTCTTAATCGGTTCCTCAAGGAGGATCTTTCTGCGATCGACTGATACACCTTCAGCCTTGAGCAGATCGGCAATAATAGAAGAAGTGATCGAACCGAACATCTTGTCTTCTTCACCAACATTCACTTCAGCCGTACAGGACATCTTCTCGATGTGATCTTTGATCCTCTCGGCCTCTCTGCGAAGCTTCTTGTCACGGAGTGTCTTCTGCGTTGTTACTTCGTTAATAGCCTTAAGATTCCCTTTCGAGGCGGGAATCGCCAAATTACGCGGAAGCAGGTAGTTCCTTCCGTAACCGGCCTTCACATCGACAATGTCACCGCACTTGCCGACATTATCAAGATCTTCTCTCAAGATAACTTTCATAACAATCTCACCTTTCTTATTGTACGCTGCTTTCTTTCCAATACAAAGAGAAATCTCACCCAATCTGCTGTGCTCGCACACGCCTGAAATCGAACTGAGAATCCACGAGTCCGATTGCGACGGCGATCAGGCCGCCGATCCATCCCGATACGAACAGGACAAGATAGATGGCTATTCTCAAACCCGTGTGAATTCTGAGCCTTTTCATGTAGAATTCGATCAATGCAAGTCCCGCCACCATATATGATACGGCCAAAATGAAGAGCAGGTTTTCGGCAAAAGGCATCAGACTCTTCAGCTCGATCAGCCAGATCAAAATTCCTGCACCGAGTAAAACCATATTTATCATGTCGATTTTCCAGAATATGAATCCCCGAAATTCGCGGTGAAATCCGCCATCCTTTCGGATCATCTTTCCGGCAAAGAAATAGGCTGCTATGTTCATGGCGGCCGCCCAACAGATCACAAGTCCCGGAGAGAACCGATAGAATAGATCGAAGAATGATTTGACCGATTCCTTCAGGTGCATCATCTCCTCAGGTGAAAGAGATGATGGGAGAATGGCGAATGCCTGACTGTTCCACTCAGTTGCCATGTTGCTCATCACTCCGAGAATTTCCTTCCATGAACTCGCTGCATTCCAGATATTTCCAAGATACAGCACCATAACAATCGACACGGGAACTATGGCTATCAGCTGTGTCTTGTAGGCCGACAACCCTCGGCGATTTCCAATTGCCATCAGCAAGGCCGGAAGGATCACAAGAATCGATGCGAATCCTATGAAGTAGTACAGGTAACCGTCCAGCATAAATCGCGCTGTGAGTATACCTGCGGCCAAGCATCCGACAGCGACCACTGAACCGATCCAATACGGGCGAACCGCAAACAGGAAAACCAGAGCGGTTGACGCGATTATAGTGAAGGCCCAGATACTGGCCGGCAGCCAGCAGAAGAGGTTATAGGAAACCACCATGCCGACTGCAGTCCAGCTCAGCCTGATCTGCGCCGAAGTCATTGCGTTCCCTACTTGTTAGCTTCCTCCACAAACGGCAGGAGGGCCATTATTCTGGCGCGCTTGATCGCGCGTGTCAGCTTGCGCTGTGCCTTCGCAGATACTCCCGTAATTCTGCGAGGGATGATCTTGCCGTTTTCCGACATGAACTTCCTCAGAAGCCTGTCATCCTTATAATCGACTTTACCGATCTTGATATCTGCAAAGCGGCCTTTCCGCTTCTTCCTAACATCAAATTCCATTGGCATCATTTACCTTCTTTCACATAAATCCAACAATGGATTACTGTTTTTCAATCTCAGCTCACTTGTCTTGTGCACACAGGAGCTGTGCTCCTGTGAACATCTGCAGCACGTAGCGGCATAGCCACATGCGATCAGTACCTGGAGGAGCGATGATCCTCGGGTGTTCTGGTCTCTTCCTGATCTTCTCCGAGCCAGTCGGGGACAACTGTCATAAATCGAACCACGTTCTCGTTCAACAGGAATGCTTTCTCCAGCTTGCTGGGAATAGTGCCATCCCCTTCGAACTGGATGAACACATAGAATCCCTGCTGCTTCTTGTTGATCTCATACGCAAGGCGGCGTATGCCCCAGCGGTTGACATCGACAATCTTGCCACCGTTGGTTGTGATCAGTGATTCAAATTGTTCGATTTCTTTGTCGAACTGGCTCTCTTCGAGCTGCGGGTCGAGAATAATACCGGTTTCGTAAAGCTTCACGAAAACCTCCCTTCGGACTACCGGCCTTCTCCATTGAGAGAAAGCAGGGCGGTCAATTATATGTTTGCTGTGCGGTCTGGACGCCGTCGGATACGATCAATTCGACAGCGGAAACCGCGTTTTCTATCATTTCCTTAACACTCTTTTCTTCTTCCTTGCGAAAGTTTTCGAGCACGAACACCTCGGAGGCTATCTCCGGGCAATCCGGCAGTCCGACTCCGAGCCTTAGTCGCGAGAAGCAATCGGTCTGCAACTCATCGACTACCGATCTCAGGCCTCTGTGGCCGCCATCCGCGCCTCGCAGGCGAATTCGTATCTTTCCAAGCGGCAGATTGATATCATCAGTTATCACCAAAATCTCGTTCGGGTCGATACCATGATAATCCGCCGCCACCCTCACCGCGTCACCGGAGAGATTCATGTAGGTGGTCGGTTTTATCACGATTATGTTACGTCCCGAAAGCGAAACCGTGCTCTGCCTGTAATCTCCCTTCGCAGACTTGAAACCAGACGAGTATTTCTCGGCTAAGAGGTCGGCGACCATAAAGCCGAGGTTGTGCCGGGTTCTGCTGTATTTGCGACCCGGGTTACCTAGTCCAGCTACAAGTTTTATCATCACAAATACAGGTGTCTATAATACACTTAAAGTCCGATTTGTCAAGCGGTTTGAGGGGGGACGGTGACTTCAATGGTGTGCAAGAGGCCAGAAGGTGTATCCATCAAATGTAGAATCATAAAGAGGGAAGATCACCCAATGTCATGAACTTGGTGACATGTACACCAAGTATGAAAAGTTGCAACCATTCGAATTATTACGTATATTTAAAAGAACTATTTGACGAGGTTAAAGCATGGCAGATGTAAAGGACATCCTCCTAGATCAGCTCGATAAACAGTGGGCTCGGGCACGACAGTCTGAAAACCAACGTGCTCAGATGACGAATTTCCTTATTGTAATCTACGGAGTGCTCCAGGGGTTCATCGTTCAGCGTAAATTCGACGAGCCAACGATAATTCTGGCATGTGTTATGATTCTGCTCGGTATATTTGGCGTTCTTGCGTCCTTCAAGTACTATGAGAGATTTCGACTTTCTACTTGCAGGGTGGGACGGATCATGGAGCGTTTGAAAGAGCTAGAGCCCCTGGCAAATCTGGAAGAGCTTGAAGCCGTGGCAGACAAGAAGCATCAGGCGCGTTATCCGCGGTTAGTGAGATTGAGACTCCACAAGCTGTGGCACGCTCTTCACTTTGGGATCATAATCCTGGGAATCGTTAATTTGCTCATTATTCTCCTTGCTCCTCCTGTGTTCACTGCTGATTGATTCTGTGTCCGAGTAGGAGCGCAGTCCACCAGGTTAGAATCACTGCGATCCTGGCTATTTTCTTGTCAAGCGGTTTGAGGGGGGCGGTTGTCACACTGGATTCATTGGAAAAACTCCTTACCAAACACGTAGAAGTATGTTATACTAACATGACAATTGTCAAATGAGGTATGCTATATCGCAGCGCGTTCGTATGATAATGACTGAACGAGCAAAACGACTATTACTGAAGAACGGGTAGAAAAATGAAGATCCAAACATTAGATAAGGATATAAGCGAGCAACTACGCTCGTGCTTCTTGCGAATCCCACGGTTTCAAAGACCGTATTCGTGGGAAATTAGTCACCTTGAAGACTTTTGGAGTGACACAATAGTCGAGTCAGATAGCGACTATTTCATTGGGGCGATTGTTTTGTACACGTGGACCAAGGGGATGTACGGAATCGTTGATGGACAGCAGCGTCTGACAACGATCGCCATGACGCTCTGCGCCCTCCGCAATGCTCTGAGTCTCGCAGGTTTCATGGATCTTGCAGATGGAGTTCACAACTTAATTGAGCGAAGAGATATTGACAACCAACTTCAATATGTTCTTCAAACCGAGTCATCCTACCCTTTCTTACAGGAGCAAATACTAAACCGGGAGAGCTCGGACGAGATAATGGCCGCAGATCGCACCGAAGAAAGAAGACTTGCCCAAGGCTTCGCGTATTTGAGCAAGAAGATAAACGAAACTGTAAAGTCAATTGATGCAAACACTACGCTTTCAGCCCAAAAGAAGAAATCAGCCATAAAGTCTGAACTTGTGAAGATCCGAGATAGAATACTATCACTGAAAATAATCGTTACTACCCTCGAAACCCAGGACGATGCTTACACGATATTTGAGACACTCAACGCGAGGGGGATGGATCTAACGATCACAGACCTTGTTAGAACTCTCCTCACTCGTCTGCTGCCCACCACGAACGAAGGAGTGGATCGAGCCAAGGATCGATTCCACGATATAGTTCAGCTATTTGAAACGTCAGCAGCAAACATCAGCACCAGGAGCTTTCTTCACCATTATTGGCTGTCGAGGCATGAATACACTACTGAGAAGAAACTCTACAAGTCTATCAAGAAGGAAGTAAAGAAAAGGGACGATGCTAAGGAATTCTTAAGCTCGTTGGAGGGGGACGCAAAGTGTTACCGCATAATCCATGAGCCGTCATTTCGAGATAAGTGGCTCATTGAGGAGAATGATATCAGGGATTCATTGCGAGCGCTAAATCTATTTCAAGTTAAGCAACAAGTGCCATTCGTGTTGGCCGTTATGCGAGCTTATGAGGGAAGCGAGATCGCTGTACCCCTCGCAAAGAGAGCCTTGCGGGCCGTGGAGAGCTTCCACTTCATCTTTACAGCCATTACTTCACAGCGATCATCCGGTGGCATTTCATTTATGTATGCATATCATGCTCGCGAATTACAAAGGGCTAAAACTGCCGAGTCGCGGAAAGCTGCTATTCAGGGCCTAGTCACGAAGCTGCGGGAGAAGCTACCACCTTATGAGGAATTCCAGGCTAATTTTCGACTTCTTCAATGCTCCGAGAAATTCACTAAGCGAAAAGAACTGGTGAGGTATATATTGAGTAGATTTCTCAAAGTCGATCACATCAGCGTCTCTCCTAACTGGGAGGGTATGACCATCGAACACATCGCTAACCAGGGTCAAACACTGGGCTCAGGACTTAGCGATGCGGAGGCTGCCGAGATTGGTAATCTCCTTCTCGTCAGCGAGGAACTCAATACCAAACTCGGTTCGAAGTCGTTTGCTGCAAAAATGAAGCTCTTAGAGCGACAAGGAATGGTAGATAAGACAATGAGCGAGTACGATGAATGGAGCGCAGAGGCAATAAGGGAACGAACTGACCATATGGCGAAGCGTGCTTTTAGGTCCATTTGGAAAATTAAATAACTGAGTCGAATAGGGTGCAACGCGTCCACCATACTCGAACTCACTGCAAGTCCACTTGGTCAGGATCCCTGCCTGTCCTGAGTTTTCGAAGGGTGATCCTGACTATTCTCTCGCTCTGAGCGCCAAAGAAGTAGGCAGGATCGCTCCGTCACACCTGGCGTGACTTCGGATCACTGCCCTACAAGACCGGCAGATGTAGACATCTGCTGCGCACAGATCATAAGAATCGGTGGAACACGTTCCACCCTGCTCGGCTAGATACCTGTCAAAACCGTCGGGTGGCCCGCCTTTCAGGTGGGTTTTACCTTCCACCAAAAACAAAACCTCCCGGACAATCCGGGAGGTTTCATCTATATGATCAAAGGAGGAGATAGTCTATTTCAACTTCTCTTTCAAAATGCTGAGTTCTTCCTTAAGCTCTTGCAACTCCTCACGAAGCTCCTCCATGTCTTCATTCCAACTGTCGCTGTCAATATCAAAGTGATGAATTCCGGGGATACTCGGGATATTCGGAATATTGAGAATCAGCGGATCGACACCGCCCCAGGTCTGAGAATCTGAAGTCTCATCCAGTTCGGCGGTAAGCATCTCCGTGTTTCCCTTACGCAACACTTCAATCTTGACCTCGTCGCCTTCGTCGTATTCTCTGATAACTTCGCGAAGCTCCGAAGGCGTATCGACATAGCCGAGTAGGGTGGAACGCGTTCCACCGCCTTGTCTATAGTCATCATTCATTCGCCCACGAAACCATCATCAGCCACTCAGGACGATATCTTCGGCTTCTGCTCACATCACAGAATAGGTCACAACTGCGAATAGAAATGTCCCGCCCCTACCCATTAACGTCGGATAGCCCGCCCTTGGGTGGGTTCATCGTCTCCAGTCTACAATCGGTGTAACTGTATTGCATGCAATGGATCCGGCATTCGGGCTTGTTGAAAAACCCTATACCGCGTTATTGCGAGCGAAGCGCGGCAATCTCCGCATTTCACAATAGCCTTGGTTGACAGAGAGATCGCCACGTCGCTCCGCTCCTCGATATGACGACGATGGGCGTACCTGGACTTTTTCAACATGTCCCTTCAACGGGATGACATCGTACGACTATTCAGGATATCGGTGACTATACGACTTTGCGGCGGAGGATGTCGTGCAAGTGGATGACGCCGATCGGATGTCTGTCAGCGTCGAGGACTGCAAGCGATGTGATGCTGTGTTTCTCCATGATCGACAACGCCTGCTCGACGAGTGCGTCGGCGGAGATTGTCTTAGGATTCCGTGACATATATTTCGAAATAGGCTTGGTTAGAAAGTCGTTGCCCTTCTCGACAGTGCGACGCAAGTCACCGTCGGTGTAGATTCCCGCAAATTTGCCGCTGTCATCGACAACCAGCGCCAGACCGAGCCGCTTGCTCGTGATCTCGATGATGGCTTCTCGAATCATCGTCGATCCCTTGACGACCGGCATATCATCGCCGGTATGCATCAGATCAGAGACTCTCAGCAACAATCGACGTCCGAGTGCACCTCCCGGATGGCGCAGCGCAAAATCCTCCGGCGAAAATCCGCGCATTTCGAGCAGCACGACCGCGAGTGCATCGCCGAGAACAAGTGCGGCCGTGGACGAAGTAGTCGGCACAAGATTGAACTCGTCCGCCTCAGATTCAACGCTTGCGTCGAGGACGATATCGGCCTTCTCGGCAAGCGGCGATTTCATGTCGCCTACAATCGCGATCACAGGAACGCCGAGCCGCTTGAAGGGCGGAATCAACAGCGACAGCTCATCGGTGTCGCCCGACTTCGAAAGCACCAGCACGACATCATCCGGAGTCACGATGCCGAGATCGCCATGCATCCCCTCGGATGGATGCAAATAAAGCGACGGCGTGCCGGTCGAGTTGAATGTGCCGGTGATCTTCCGCGCAATGATACCCGATTTACCCATTCCGGTAACAATCACGCGCCCCTTGCATTCGAAAAGAGTGTCCAGCGCCCGATCGAAGCTGTCATCGAGCCTCGCGGCAAGTCTGGCGACCTGCTCCGCCTGACTTCGAATGACCTCTGCAGCGCGTTTCTTCCGGCTCATATCAGATCCACCAGTCTCTTGCCATGAGACAAAGCCGCCATCTCATAAAAATCGCGCACAGCACCATATCCGCCGTTGCGCTTGGCTTTGAAATCAGAAGCGCGAATGACCTCTTTCACGGCATCCGCGGGGCATGCGGCGACACCGGCCATTTGCATCACCTTAATATCGAGTATGTCATTCCCCATGAATGCGGTCTGACCCGGCTTAAGCCCGGAACGCTTGAGGATATCCTCGAAACATCCGATCTTGTTCAGTTCCTGATAGATGTATGGGACTTTCAACTCTGTCATTCTTGCGACTGTCGCGGCGGAGTGGCGAGCTGATATCACGCCGGTCTCAATGCCGAGTCTGGTCACCAGTCTGATAGCGAGCCCGTCAGAGACAAAGAATCTCTTGAGCTCGAATCCGTCTGGACCGACATAAATAGCGTCATCAGTCAACACGCCGTCCACATCGAGGAGAATCAGCTTGACCGGTTTGAGCTTCTTCAGCAGCTTCTCACGAGTCAGAAGAGGCATTGGCATCCCTTCGGGAAATTATCTGATCAACAGCCTGCAGATATGATTCGAAATGGTCGAGATGCAGCATCGATGCAGCATCGCAAAGCGCGCTCGACGGATCGGGGTGGATTTCGAGAAAGAGACCGTCAATCCCGATTGCGGCTGCGGCTTTGGCGAATGGAATAACAAACTGCGGCTGGCCGCCAGATTGGATTCCCGAACCACTCGGCAACTGAAGTGAATGCGTCGAATCGAAAATCACCGGGTATCCAAGCTCTTTCATTATTATAAGCGATCTGAAATCGACAACAAGATTGTGGTATCCGAAAAATGTCCCGCGCTCGGTCAGCATTACCTTGTTGTTGCCAGTCGCAGTGGCTTTCTTTGCTATCTCCCCCATATCTTCAGGCGCCATGAACTGCCCCTTCTTGATATTCACAGGTTTGCCGGTCCTTGCTGCGGCGATCACAAGATCGGTCTGCCTGCATAGGAAGGCGGGAATCTGGAGAATGTCAGCAACTTCAGCAGCCGTGACAACTTCATCAACAGAATGCACATCCGTGATCACAGGAACTACGTAGACTTCCCTGACCTCAGCAAGGATTCGCAGAGCCTCGCGATCGCCGATAGTGGCAAACGAATCTCCCGACAGCCGATTTGCTTTTTTGTATGAAGACTTGAAGATGAACGGAAAGTTATATTTGGCGGTTAGCTGTTTCGCCTTCTCTGCGGTTTCGAAGGCAACTTCGCGAGACTCGACTGCGCACGGTCCAGCTATGATCACTGGACGATCGCCCCCAACTGTTATCTCACCGACCTGTATCACTTCTCAGATTCGACCTTCGACTCAGCTTCCAATGGAGTTCTCAGAGCTGATTCGTGGTATTTGACTGCCGCACCGACAAAATCTCTGAAGAGCGGATGAGCGGCGATTGGCCGGGACTTGAGCTCGGGATGGAACTGAACACCTACAAACCAGGGATGATCGGATAGCTCTACAATTTCGACGAGCCGCTTGTCCGGCGAAACACCGACAATCCTGAGACCGCATTCAGTGAGCTTCTCGCGGTAAGCGTTGTTGAATTCATAGCGGTGACGGTGACGCTCGGAGATCTCCAGCTTACCGTAGGCCGCGTTCGATTTGCTGCCCGGACTGATCACGCAGGGGTACTGTCCAAGGCGCATCGTGGCACCCATGTCCGTGACACCCTTCTGATCGGGCATCAGGTGTATTACCGGATGCTCCGTGTCTTCGCAAAATTCGTAGCTGTGGGCCTTCTGGATGCCCGCCACTGTCCTTGCGAACTCAATTACCGCGCACTGCATCCCAAGGCAAATTCCGAGAAATGGTATGTTGTTTTCCCGAACATATCGAATTGCCTCGATCTTGCCCTCGATTCCGCGATCGCCAAATCCACCCGGGACCAGCATCCCATCCAATCCCTTGAGATATATCTCCGCGCCATTCTGCATGATCTTCTCGGATGATACCCATTCTATATCTACTGCGGTATCGTTCTCGACGCCGGCATGCACGAATGCCTCGATAATCGACTTATACGCATCTTTGAGCTTGGTGTATTTGCCACATATTCCGATCTTGACTCGCTTACTCGGCTGCTTGATCCTTTGTACGATCTTCTTCCAATCCGAAAGATCCGGCGGTACACAGAACAGCTTCAAGTGCTGTGTAACCAGATCATCGAAGCCCTCGTCGTGCAGCAGAATCGGTACTTCATATATAGTCTCGGCATCGATTCCGGGCACAACCGCCAGTGGCGAGACATTGCAGAAAAGGCCGATTTTCTCGCGCATATCGGCTCTAATAGGTTTCGTAGATCGGCAGATAAGGATATTCGGCTGAATTCCGATCTCGCGGAGAGCCTTAACAGAGTGTTGAGTCGGCTTAGTCTTTACTTCGCCTGCTGACTCTATATAAGGAACAAGAGTGACGTGTATGTACAGAACATTTTCCGGACCCTCTTCCAGACCGAGCTGCCTTATGGCTTCAAGAAACGGCAGCGACTCGATATCACCGACGGTTCCTCCGATTTCCGAGATGACCACATCGGCGGGGTTGGGACCCTGCGCCACCTGTCGGATTCTCGCCTTGATCTCGTTTGTAACGTGAGGAATCACCTGCACCGTCGCGCCAAGGTAGTCGCCATGCCGCTCACGAGTGATAATCGTGTGATAGACCGCGCCGGTAGTAACATTGTTGGCGGCGGTCAGGTTGTCGCTGATGAACCGTTCATAGTGGCCCAGATCAAGATCTGTCTCCGAACCGTCATCCAGGACAAAGACTTCACCATGCTGGAATGGATTCATGGTGCCGGGGTCGACATTCAGATACGGATCGAGTTTGAGTATGCTGACCGTCAGGCCGCGTTTCTTTAGTAGTAGTCCGAGTGATGATGCTGCGATGCCCTTTCCGAGCGACGACACCACGCCGCCGGTAATGAACACATACTTTGTCCTCTGCTGCCGCACTGTCACCTTCTTTCCTGTTGAAGGAATTTCATTATGTGTGGAATATCTTGCTCTCTATTTAAGCTAAAGTTTTTGAGTTTTGTCAAGTTGACTTTTATTTTCATGCCCGATTCTATAAGTCTCAGTTGTTCAAGACGTTCCGTTTTCTCGTACGGAGTCGGCTTGATGCGAGCAAACCTCTGAAGCGCCTCTTTCCTGAACGCATATATTCCGACATGCCCCAATCTGATTTGCCGGTCGCCCGAGTTCGGAATTGGAGATCGCGAGAAGTACATCGCAAAGTTCTTCCTATCTATTACGACTTTCACAAGATCCTCGTTTGCGAAATCGTCGTCAGATTCTATCGTGTGGCAGATAGTCCCGCACGAAATGCTGGGATCGGATCGAACTGCTCTAACGGCTGCAGTTATCATCTCTGGACGGAGGAGGACCTCGTCACCCTGAATGTTCACGACTATGTCTGTCTTCAGACGGGCGGTTGCTTCGGCGGCTCGCTCCGAACCGCATGTATGGCTTTTCTTCGAGATGAAACACTCGGCGCCAAGATCACGGGCGCATTCTTCAATTCTGGCGTCGTCAGTCGCGACTATCAGTCGATCGAAGTTACTGTATCGACAGGCTCGTTCGTAGACATGTTCGAGGACAGTTCTACCTGCGATCTTGAAGAGGGCTTTTCCGGGGAACCGTTGTGAATCGTAGCGGACCGGGATGACGCCGACAATCTTCAACTGTCGATCACTTTCGGGACTGAAAACATGCCGTTCTTGACTTCTGGAGCATTCTCAAGAGCCTTATCGATCGGCAACGAGTTCTCGACTGTATCTTCACGAAAGACATTCTCAATCTGTGCTGATGTTCCTGACACAGTCACTCCGGTTGTATCGACCTGCTGCAATTGATCCACATAGTCGAGAATTGCCGACAGATCAACCTGGAATCTCGCGATTTCTTCGGGAGTCAATTTCAGTTTTGCCAATTCAGCTATATGTCTGATCTCTTCACTCGATACTGCCATAGTCCGCCTCTCAGTCAGTGCGTATTTTACAGTATGGCGACGAGTCTGTCAAGGTGAAGTTAGTCGACCTCAGACTCATCCTCGGATGTGCTGTCAGATGGATCATCAGCTTCAATACATTCGCTAAACAATGGCACATATCGGCCAGCTTCACGAGCTTCATCGAGGTAGGTGCAGCCAGTCTCCGTGCTGTCGGCCTCGAGATAGAGCAGGCCGGTAAGATAGAACAGATCCGAAAATCCGGGACCATTGTCGAGTGCACGGACAAACTTGTCTCGTGCGGCACCCTTAATGTCATACTTGAAGAGCTGAATGCCGGATGCTATGGTGTAGAAATAGTCACTATCGAGATCGGGAGTATTCTTCGTGAGCTTTCTCCCCTGATCAAAATCGTACATCACTCCATTCAGAACCTTGACCATATCGAATGTATCAGGATAGGCTACCAGGAGTGAGTCTATGAGCTGATCATACGTCAGCGAATCGATGAAACAACTCTGTCCCATAATCAACGGCAGAAACTTGTCTATGCGAGCCTTGTTAAGCGTGTCAAATTCCGGCACTGTCACGTTCGCGATCGGGTACATGATCGAATTGTGATCGTCTGTGTGTGCCGCCCCGAACATATGCCCGACTTCGTGGGCAACCGTGAGTCCCTCGTAGAGGTGATCCCACGGCTTTGCATCCTCCAGTTCCATCGGTGTGCTGGCGATCACGGTCCGTTTTCCGACCAGAGGCGCCATCCCGAGAGCATCCAGTGTGAAGAGCATTTTTCCAGCAATGTCGAGATTATAGCCAGTGAAGAAAATGACGATGCCATCCGGGATCGTCAGATTTGCGGTTTGGAGGTGGCTCAGAAGATCGCCTATCGATTCGACTTCACGCGGCACGTCGTACAGCATGTTCGCCTGGACATTCAACGCCACTCCGAGATTATCGATCAGCACCACATTTGCCATGTAAATCTGCTTAGCCATCTCTCTGGTCCAATCCTCGCCATAGAATTGCTTGAATTGCCGGTCGCAGAC